>Ga0268287_100289_pt1 | contig 17269 bp, 13 predicted proteins | sample MetcocultureR3M_FD_191348 | JGI IMG/M metagenome (GOLD analysis project Ga0268287, IMG submission 191348) | Soil microbial communities from Anza Borrego Desert, Southern California, United States - Methanotrophic co-culture R3-M | ecosystem: Environmental > Terrestrial > Soil > Desert | place... | reverse complement strand
CACGGGCCGCCGCCCGCGACGAAGGCTTCCGCCGTCCGGAAGTTGTCCGCGTGACCGACCGAAGCGTGACAGTGGAGGGCATGACCCGCAACGGGCCGGATCGCATCCGCTTCGCCAATCGTCCAGGCTGTCCGGAAATTTGATTCGACAAATCCCACTCAGCGCCTGCGCTTTGGTAGGTGATTTGGCATGACTGACGACGGATGCCTTGGAGTACTAGATCCCGTCGCTTAGTCATGCCGCCCCGTAACAGAACGCGCCCATGCCGGGCGAGGAATGGGAAGATCTTGTTCACACCGGATGAACGAGGAGTGGCGGTACGCTAATGGCCCCCTCAGTGAGAATTGATCCAAGATCGCGATGACCGGGCGGAGAGCATCGAGACACATGGCATTGACAGGACGCATGAAGTGCATATCGTGCCACCGGCAAACGGGAGCGTTGATTTGCCGCGATATATTCCTCTTGAAGTCAAGCCGATTGCCAGCGCTCTGGATTGGGATCTTGCACGGGTTTTATGGGCGCCGGTAAACCTCTATGCCGAGTTTCTTTTAGCGCCTAAAAATCTCCGCTTACGCATTAACTTCCCAAAGGTGACGGTTTATCGAGTTATTGATGACCTAGAAATGCTCGACTCAGAATATGATGCCAATGTGGGCATTGAATATCGACACTTCGGTTATCAAGTTGAAGGTGCAGCCTTTTGGCGGGATAATATCAATCACATCAAGAGAGTTGGCTCTCCCCAAGCTCATTATCGCTACATCACAGGCAACTCCTGCGTAGATGTAATTTCGGTATACGAACCGCATTACGCGGGCTTGCTGTTGAAGGATAAAGAATAGGGGAGACCGAATTTCCGGGGGCGACCTCACCGGATGCTCCGTTACTGATGCTCGCCTGCATTGTGCTTCATCGCCCTAACTTACTGAAAACTGATGTGATTTTGCGTTTTTTCCTATCCCAACCGACTCATGCAGTCTGTAGCGAATCCATCCGCGGGCTAGTTACCTTGACCCTGCGAAGGTTCGCGCAGATTGATGTTATCTGCGGGGCCGCCGGAATGAATGCCATGATCCTGATCCAAAGCATATGGATCGAAAAATGAATTCTGAAGCGCGGGGAGTCCTTGATGATCAGTTGGCAGATGAATACCGTCTGGCGAATGAGCGGCTAGACGGCTTTGCACTTAGCGTTGTGACAACAAGAGGGCAGCTCTTGGGTGCCCTGGGGACCGGTTGGGCTCTGTCAGAGCTCATCGAGCGCTCTCCTTATCTAATGACGATCATTCTGGGCTTCGGTCTCTTAGCGATAGCTACAAGCTGGCGAGCGGAGGAAGCCACAACAACGCTTCAGTTCCCCGTAGCGCAACGCATCGAAGATATCGAAACCCACTTTGCCGGTAGAGCCGCCCTCGCTGCGTCTTATCAAGCGCCGGCACACTTATTTCGAGCGGTCAGTGGAAATTCAGGGGCTTTTTCGTCGCGGCAGACCGTTCTGGGGATGGGCAGACAGCATTGGGCCGCCGTCTTATCGTCGTATCCTAAGGCATTTTATGGTTCTTTGGTAGTTGGCCATTTCCTCGCCGCAATTCTTTCATGGCCCGCTAACCATACGGAAGGGGAAATTGCTTCTCAGGCCCAAGCCTGCTCTTCGCTCGTTATTCACCAGCTTCTAGCTCCATCAGCAACCCAGCCTGAGGAAATCATCCTCAATTGCAGCACAGTGCTTCCCGAAGGCGTACAGATCACGCGCAACGTGGTATTTGAAGGATCTGCCGCGTCCGGGTCAATTTTTGATTGCAATGGCGCGGTGATCGACGTCACGGCTGGACGCGACACACTAGAGCGAATCGCGATCATTGTCCGGTCTAAGCAGCAGGGCCACGTGTGGGATCGGCCTCAGAATATCGTCATCAAAAATTGCACGATCAAAGGCTTCATCCGGGTACATGGGCTTTCCTACACCGCGGGAAGTCCTGCGATGCAAACTTCATCATTCACCCGCAATCACACTGACTTCGCCCAGGACTCGGCGCCTAAGAACATTTTACTGGAAAGCATGAGGATTATATCAGCGGGAAATGTCGCGCTCTACATTGGACCCGGTGTCACACAAACAAAGTTATGGAGTTCCCATGTCCTTGGCACTACGAGGAGCACGGCTATCTACATGGATGCCGAATCCGCGGAGAACTCAATAAGCAACAATGTCTTCAGCATCAAAGCCGATCGACGAGAGATGATAGCAATCGATGGTTCAGCCCGTAATGAAATAACAGGCAACCTTTTTGAAAATCCTGATAAGGGAGGAATCTTCCTCTATCGAAACTGTGGAGAGGGAGGAGTGATTCGCCATCAGAACCCAGGGGGAAATTTCATTTTACGAAACACGTTCAGCTACAGCGACGCTACCACTGCCAAGCCAGCGGTCTGGCTTGGATCGAGAGGTGGAACGCAAAACCACTGTTTCTCCGACCCGAACCACCTGTATGGAAGCAGCGCCAGTCCATTAGACTATGCTGATAACAATAAGGTTCGCTATAACCGACTTGTCGGTGGCACATTTTCATTAATTCGGGATAACGGAAGAGCTAATTCCATCGAGGGGAATGAGCGAGCGGCGGGCCAGATACTTCATTAGACCCTGTTGGCGGAGTGTTGCTGCCACTGCGATTCGTGACCTCAGGGGAGGTCATGGCGACACTTAGGATTTGCGATCTCAAACAACCTCCTCGCTTTTGATCCCAGAGACTGACTGCGGCTTTTGGCACCGCGCTCTTTGGAAGAAAGCTGGATTGTTTCGGCAGTCAAGTCGTCCAAACCTTGGGCACGAAGGGTTTGAGGCCACAGGTGGAGGCGGCGACCAACTGGAGGAATTGGCGCAGGACGGCGTCCGGCCTTCGGGCGTAGATTTAGCAGCCGTCGCAGAGAATACGGAGTGGGTTATCTGAGGCGAATTTGTCGACTCGGGACCCACGCAGTCAGACAAGACGTGGGTTACGATCCGAGCCGTCGACAACACGTTCTACGAGATCGATACGGACGATGAGACGGTGCTGAGTAAGATCAACTCGACCTCCAAAGATGTCCGAAGGGGAAGGCTCCGATCACATCAGGGCTTGTGGACAGTCCCGGTGAATGATGGAAGCCAGACGCGAACGCAGCCAGAGCAAGGAAAGCTGCTTCCATTGATTAGGGAATCCACTTTGTCAACAGGACCTAATGGTGCTGCACCATAGAGGCTGGGGCGTGCCTAAATTGGATACTCTACAAGAATACCTCGATGATGCCTTCAAAGAAGGCATGAGGAAGTCAGAAGAGGAGTGGCGGCTCTAGACGCTCACTAACCTTTCGATGCTAAGTTCCCGCAGTCTGAGTTTCGGCTTTGGCAGCGTCGGGGCTGAGACCGCATCTATACCGCTCGTAAACGTGCCGGCAGTTAACGTCCCGTTCCTTGTCGCCATCAGCTACCGCAGAACCGGCAACCGCACCTGCATATACCTCAACAACTGAACCTTTATCGACGACGGGAGGCTGGCGGCGGCCTGTCATCTTTGACATTGAATCCATCCGGCCGCAGATATGGATCATGCCGGATTTTCCGGCGGGCTATCACGCGGCAATTTGCTGGCAACGATCTTGAACCCTTTGATCTGCAACTGGCGCCGAGCGCATCGCGACGATCATGACGGCACTGAAGGAAAAACATGGCGTCGCCTGAGAAGGAACTACCTAATGAATTTTTCGTTCTGCCGCGGTTCATCTTGTCGATGCTACCCAAGCTGCAGGACCAAATACGAGGAGTTAAGATATGGCAATCGTGCGCGGCAATGACTACGCCAATACCATCTATCAGGACGACTACGGATACGGACTGGATATCTATTCTTATGGCGGCAACGATCGCGTCTACCTGAACGTCGGAGGCTCCAACGGCGGATGGAACTGGGTCGCTGCAGGGGCAGGCGATGACCAGGTCTATAACGTCTACGAAGGCGGTAACGAGATCGATCTGGGGACGGGCAACGATTTCTATTCCACTATCGGATTTTCAACGACGTATCACGATGTCGTCCGTGGTTACGACGGCAACGACGTCTTCGAAGTTTCGACCTTCCACAGCGATTATTACGGCGAAATCGGTAATGACACCTTTTACTCCGTAGGGTTCAATAACTATTTCAACGGCGGCTCCGGCACCGACGTCATCAGCTACGAACTGCAGGACGATGATCCGGACCTCGCCGGTTCCGGCGTTGTGGTCGATCTACGCGATGGCATAGCCTATGCTAAAGGCACTTCTTACGAAGAAACCCTCGTCAGCATAGAAAACGCCGTGGGAAGCGGCGCAGCCGACCATCTCTATGGATCTACCGGCAACAACAAGCTCTGGGGTAGCGCCGGCAACGATTACATTTTCGGCGATTCGGGCGACGATTCGCTCTACGGTGAAGACGGCGCCGATACGGTGCTGGGTGGATATGGCAGCGACATGCTGAGTGCAGGGGCCGGCAACGACCGCGTTGGCGGGGGTGCTGGCAATGATATCTTATTTGGCGGCACCGGAGCGGACAGGTTCCTGTTCAACTCGACGCTCGATGTTTCGACGAATGTCGACGCAGTAGGCTCTTTCTCAGTTGCCGATGATACGATCGAACTGGACAACGCGGTCTTCACGCGCTTCACGGCAACGGGGAACATCTCATGGAGCATGTTCATCAGCAATACGAGCGGGCTCGCGCAAGACTCCAACGACTTCCTGATCTACGAACGCGACACCGGCGACCTGTTCTACGACAGCAACGGCAGCGCGTCCGGCGGCCGGATTTTGTTTGCTGAACTTGACCCGAACCTCTCGCTGACATACCGGGATTTCGTGATTGTTTGATACTCAAACCTGCCGGCCGCAGGCTGGCAGAACTGCTTAGCCTGGCAGCAGGGTCGGGCTGAGCAGGGCGCCGTGGTGGACGATGACGACTGAGGCAGCAAGCAGATCCGTCTGGCGGAAGGGGCGAGCGGTCCCGTATTTCTCCGCCTCGTTTCCATTCCACGAAGTTCAGATGACGCTAAAGTCCATGTACGTCAACGTGAGGTTCGGATCGAGCACCGCAATCAACACGCTACCGCCGACCGCGCTACCGTTACTATCATAATAAAGCTCCCCAGTGTCGCTTTCATAGATCAACCGGTCGTTTGCATCCTGCGCTAGGCCCGACACGCTCGCGAGGAAAGCCGACGCGGAAAGCGCACCAGCGGTGCCAAGCGCCACGAACACGCTGTTCTCAAGCCAGATCGAATCGTCGGCAACGATGAAATCAGTGATGGTATCAACATTCGTAGTGCTGTTGGCGGCGGTGTGAAACCCAAAAACATCGGCTCCAATTCCGCCAGTCAATACATCATTTCCGTTCCCGCCATACAACCTGTCGCTGCCACCCGCTCCATTTAACGTATCGGAGCCATCCGCGCCATTAAGCAAATTCCCGCCTGAATTGCCCGTGACTACGTTTGCCAAAGAATTTCCGGTTCCCCGGATACCGCTTATCCCAGTCAACACCAGTCGCTCTATAGCGCCATAGCCGCCTAAAGAGAAACTTGCTGATGAGTTAATCGTGTCAACGCCGCTGGAATCATAAATGGTGTCAGTTGTGGTGTCCACGTAGTAGTTGTCGTTGCCGGAGCCTCCGTTTAATACATCAATACCGCTGCGGCCATTCATATAATCGTCGCCCGCTCCCCCCTTAAGGAAGTTAGCAGCACTATTTCCAAAGATCGTGTCAGTGCCTGCTCCCCCGGTCGCATTCTCGATAATCGTACCATGCGAGATTCCCAGATTTCCTATCAACCCGCCCGTATCGGAATAGCTTTCCGAGTTAAGGTCGATTCTCTGAGAGTCGGTGACCCAGCTAAAGTCAAGAGTGTCAACGCCACCGGTATCGACAAGAGTTCTCGCAGCACTGTCCCCGGAATCAGATCGAAAACTATAGGTTGAATTCGCCGCGTTAATCGCAGTAGTGCCGTAGAGATCCCGTATCGCTATAACATCAGCGATCATCGGAGTCAGAACGAAGGCAAAGCTTGCATCAACGTAGGGGTTAGCGGCTTGATCGAAATATGACATTATCGTCGCCTGCCACGAGTCGTTGGCGTAGTGATTATCGACGCCCCACGTCGCGTCTCCGTTATAGTTTCCGGCGTGACCTAGACCCAACGCATGCCCAATCTCATGAATATAGGTCTGTAGCGAATAAGTATCTCGTCCCGTGCCGTAACTTGCCAGCCATGCCGTAGAAACGTTGACAAATGAGGACAAAATGGCGCCGCCGCTAATACTCGAAGTGGAGTAGGCTCCCGTGTCAGAATCGTCGAAAACAATGGATGCCGAGCCCCCGGTAACATACTGGAAGCGAATACCAGACGCTGCAGTCCATGCCGACAAAGCCCATTGCGCTAGCTGCTGCCCTTCCCCGGTCAATCCGGTGATATTCACCGTGAGGGATTGGCCCGCAGTCACGTCGAACGACCGCGGAGCGCCGCCCCAAAATCCACTGCTCAATTGATCGGCAATCTGATCAAACGTATAAGTCGGTGGCGGCGTCGTTTGCGTAGCCTGAAGCGAATAGCCGCCTATATAGTTCGAATAGGCCTGAACATTCAGATAATAGACGCCAGTCCGTCCAGCCGAAAAATTGATATGCGAATACAAGCTTCCCGCGTCATCGTTGCTTGCCAGGATGTTGCCGTCGGCATCCCGAAGTTCCAGGACAGTATCCGAAAGAGGCGCCCCCCCGGCACCTGATGTGGAGAATGTGTATACTCCTCCGGCTGTCAAAGCGATGCGGATCCAATCATTGTCACCAGGTGAAGATATCGTGCCGGTGAACGTGTCGTTGACCGACATTGAGTACGACGTGGAAGTACCGCCAACCGCATCTGCCGTCTCAATCAAGTTGGCGCGCGCTACATCGTTTGCGTCTAAGTCAACGAGGATATTTAAACCGGCCATAACGCCCCCTATGTTCGACATCATTTAATGTCGGATATCTCAACGAGATTGCGCGCAAACTCATGTATGGCGCGATCATTTAATCCCACGTCAGAAATAGACGTTTCAACAACCGGTCCTAAAATCCAATTAAAGTTCGCCCCAGAAGCCGACGACCATTTCAACCGCCCAGAAATGGAGTGGCCTGACATTTTGACATTTTCAAGCTGGATCTGACGGCTTCTCAAGTCGGAGGAGTTTGGTAGCTGCTTCCCCGTCACTAGCGATGGAAACTTATGTCCCAGCCGCTCTTCAAGTGCTTTGCAAACGCGCTTGTGAGTATCCTGTTGAGCCCCAGGAACCACTGGGCAGGAGAAAATCGCGCTTCCATCCGCAAGACTATCGGAAGTCAAGAAGAGGACAAGAGCCAGCATCGATATTGGAGAAATATACACGCGAGTTCCACACCGACGACGTCTGGCCTATACATGACGAGACTGCTTGGATCAACCGGTTTCTAGACTTTGAGCTGCCACTGAAGTTCATCCGGCAGCAACTAGAGCCTCGGCGGTATTGGATACGCTAATGGCGCGTTTTGAGCAACCGGCGGAAATGCGAAGCTCTCATCTTGCGAAGCGTGGGAGCCGGTTGCGGCGATGAGCCGAGCATAATCTGCCGAGGTGTAATATCCGAGCGATGAGCGCAGCCAGCAATGTAGTCGTCCGCCCGTTCGGCGATGGCGCTGCGAGCGTGATCGAGGCCGAAGAGCAGACTTTCGTTCAAAGTTAGTCACGCATGCGTTTGCGATCTCGCGAACCTTTGTACGGACGGCGGATATACATTTTTTGAAAGAAGCTCGCGAAGTGCGGCCGCATCCAGCATCTGTTCGGCAAGCAGCTTCTTCGGCTTAGCGTTCTCCTCCTCCGACGCCGCCCTTATCACACCATGTGGTGATCAAATCCGGTCATCAACAACTTCCTCGTCAGCCGGACATCTGTAGAAGCGGTGGACGACCTTGAGACCATATCAGGTATTTCCCAGATCAGGAAGTCTGAGTGGCGCCAATCGAGCTAGTAACATCTTCAACGGATAGACGAATCACACTGGCCATCAGGTCGTCGATGCGACCAATCCCTCTCGCGTCCCGTTCAACGACCGTCCGGGCAGATATTCCCAGTGTGGCCGGATACTTCGATTGAGGACGTACTCGAAAGCTCTCGCAACAGCGGCAAGTGGAAAACTCCAGACGGTGTCGCACTGACAGTGACGGCACCTCGGCAATTACTTCTCCACGGCGAATGGACGATGCGTGCCGCCGCGGGGCGTCTGATGCTCGCTCACCTCTACCTGTCGTCAGGCGTGGTCGACGCTGCACAGCGCCAGATCCGCATCGCCAACACGGCACTGACGTAGCCGAAACCACCCTCCGGCCGAGTGGGACCGGCGGCCTCTAATGCCCGCGACTTCACTTCCATACCGGACCGAGCCAAGTGCTCCTCGATGTTTCTCGCGAAGCAGGAGCCAATTGCAAAGAAGCTTTTGGAATGATCAAGCCGGAACTTAGGCTGAATCTCCGGGAGGCATGCACCCACTAACCGGCTGCCGGCACTACGTGGGGGCCAAGAGGCGCTAGAAGACTTGGATTGAAAGGCATCTTCAGCACTGGTTTCTATCATCTTTGCAGGCCCACCCGTTAGGTTTTGATGATCTTCTACGTGGGGGCGGCCCGAGTTGCAATCGCCGGATTCTCAAGCCCTTGCGAGGGTAGTCTGGGCATCTGAGACATGATCCCCAATTTCCTCGGCAATGGTCCAGCAAGAACGACTTCGATCGGTTCTTCTTTTCGCCTCTTTTGCCGCCAATCATCGTTACTTAATCGGTGAAGGAGGAAGCAATGGTCACCGTCCGAGGAGATAATAACGCGAATGTCATCTACCAGAGTGACTATGGATATGAACTCGATATCTACGCTTATGGCGGCAATGACCGCATCTACCTGGACGTCAGCGGCACCTACGGGGGGTGGAATTGGGTCGCCGCGGGCTCGGGGGACGACCGGGTCTACAATGTCTTTGAAGGCGGCAACGACATTGATCTCGGTACAGGCAACGACTTCTATTCGTCGACGGGCTTTTCGACTGGCCCTGAGTACTACGACCGAGTATGGGGTTATGACGGCAACGACGTCTTCCAAGTCTCAACATTCCAAAGCGACTATTACGGTGAAAGCGGTAATGACACCTTCTACTCCGCTGGATTCCACAATCTGTTCGACGGCGGCACCGGCACGGATGTAGTTAGCTATGAGCTACAGGACGATGATCCTGATCTTGCCGGCCGGGGGGTGGTGGTCGATCTCCGGAATGAATACGCCTACACCATCAGAACCGACTACGAAGAAATCCTGATCGGTATCGAAAATGCGGTGGGTAGCGGAGCATCCGATACCATCTTCGGTTCAACCGGAACCAATAAGCTTTGGGGTAGCGCCGGGAACGATCATATCTTCGGTGACTACGGCAATGACTCACTATATGGGGAGAATGGCAACGACACGGTGTTGGGTGGGTATGGCAACGACATGCTCAGCGCAGGGGCTGGCAATGATCGCGTGGGTGGGGGGGCTGGCAATGATATCCTGTTTGGCGGCGCCGGAGCGGACCGGTTCCTGTTCAACTCGGCGCTCGCTGTATCGACCAATGTCGACGTGGTAGGCTCTTTCTCAGCTGTCGATGATACAATCGAACTGGACAATGCGGTCTTTGCGCGCTTCACAGCGACCGGGACCATCGCGTGGAGCATGTTTATCAGCAATACGAGCGGGCTCGCGCAGGACTCCAACGACTTCCTGATCTATGAGAGTGATACGGGAGACCTGTTCTACGACAGCAATGGCAGCGCGTCCGGGGGTCGGGTCCTGTTTGGCGAACTCGACCCGAACCTCTCGCTGACCTACCGGGACTTCGTAATCGTCTGATACCAAAGCTGGGTCGCGTTGCCCTCGCTCGACGGGGTGATGAGCACCTGCTCATCACCCTAGCACCGTTAAGACCTTCGGGAGCAAATTCACCTTCTTGCCTGTCACATAGAGCTAAATCCGGGTCGTTCGACACTCGGGGACCCGGCTGTATAGTGTCCTCGTTAGTAGATAAAAAAGTCGGCTGATGTTAAAGATAGCCCGGGATCTATTCTTGCAAAGAGCACACGCGCCGCGCTGCCATTGCCGTCGCTGTCATAATAGATGCCACCGTCGTCACTGTCGTACAGGATGCGATCATTCGCATCTATCGCAGTACCTGCGGCACTTGCATGGAACTGAGCGGCGATCATGGCTCCAGTTCCCGTTATTGCGGCAAAGATCGCGTTGTCCAGCCTAATTGTATCGTCCACTACAGAGAAATCGTCGATGTTGTCTACGTTGGTTGAGGCGCTGAGAGCCGAACTGAAATAAAACGTGTCGGGCCCGCCGCCCCCTATCAAGTCATCATTTCCGGCTCTGCCGTTGATTGCATCATTCCCGCCGTCACCCCGTAGGACATTGCGTACGGAGCTACCGATCAACGTGTCTGCGAAATCAGTTCCACGAACTCCCTCGATCGAAGTCAAAGTATCCGTCTTCCCAAAGCCGTCCCGCGCAACGCCGTTTTGCAGGTCCACGTTGACCCCACTATCACCACCCCTTCGAACATCGCGGTGATAACGAACGGCATCGAAGCCACCTCCGCCATTAATCCGATCGGCTCCACCAAGGCCCATGAAATCCTCGTTGAGCGAAGATCCTGTGAAGGTGTCCCCAAATTGGGTGCCCCGAAAACTTTCGATGTTTATGAAGGTCTCGGAATTGCCGAATTGATCAGTTGCCGTGCCATTGGCTGCGTTGACAGTTATCCCACGAAGAGCGTTCGGACTCGAATAAGAATCGTCAAAGCTTAGTTGGTCAAAGCCGTTGCCACCGTTGTAGCTATCCCGTCCCTCACCGCCGATGAGAAAATCGTCGCCCGCCCCGCCATTAAGGGTGTCGTTTCCGGCAAAACCATAGACGTCATCGTTCCCGGAACCGCCATTCACCGCGTCATTGGTCTTCATCAACCATTCTTGGAAGTTCCAGCCGTCGAACGATTCCGTTGCATCTTCGAAATCCGAAAGGCTCAAAGACAGACCGGTCAGGTTATCCATGACAACGCCGCTACTTGTCCGGGTCTGCACAGATGTCACCGTGCCTGCGGTGGCATTGCCTTGAGCATCAAACGTGAAACCGCTCCCAATGACACGGAACTCGATCCCATTGTCAAATTTATAAACAATTAACGTCGCACTCCGGCTTACCAGCGTAGCCTGATCAAAATTGATCAGTTGGCCCATTGTCGGCATGTAATCGAGCCCCGCGATCGGGGGGGTGTATTGGTAGGGGTAAATTCCTCCTGGGAAACTCTTGGTCAGCGTTGCCATGAATGAAATCCTCCGATTTGCCAGCATTATTACGTGTTTGCCACCATTTGGCGCAACTAACTAGTACGATCTAGTTCGGGACGAAATCATGATAGCTTTCATCATAAGCAGAGGCTAGAATACCCACGAACTACCATGGATTTTACTTTGTACTGCTATTGATTTACTTCGGACGTGGTATTTTTGCAGCGCCTTAAGAAGAATAGCTCAATATCTACGCTCAACGACCATATTCCAAGTTTAGAATACGACTGACACGCACGAGGCCGCAAGACAATACTATTTTGACTTCCGATTTACCTGAGAAGGCCGGCGTATTTTTTGCGGCCATGAGGGCCACGGATGGCTAGTGATAACAGGCCCGCTTTGACGACGTCGTGCATGATTCGATGAGGAACGGCCACACGAGGCGCTGGACATGAAGGTGCCGGCAAACTCTACCTCGCTTCGCCAGGCCGCTATCAAGGTCTGCCGGAGATCGACTACCCCTTCCACGACAGAGATGCGCTGGTACCAACTGCGGTCGTATCTGCATCTACCGCAAGAAGATCAATATCTCACCCGTGCTGGCGGGCCAGAAACTGGGGCTCAAGGAAGTCAAGGCCTGTATTTGGCTCGTCAGCTTCATGCATTATCATCTGGGATATATCGACCAGAAGCAGAGGACTTTGCAAACCATCGACAACCCGTTCGGCACAAGATTGTCACCCCATGTCTTAGGCACGATCTGTTACCGATGTCTTCGGTATGGACAAAAGATGAAATGGTCGGAATGGCGGGATTCGAACCCACGACCCCTTGACCCCCAGTCAAGTGCGCTACCTGGCTGCGCTACATTCCGACCTGCCCCTACAGGCAGGGTTTCCTATTCTTTTGGCCTCTGCAGCGCAAGCAGAAAAATAGCCGTATCAGAAAATAGGGAGCGGAGGGTGGCCGCGTGCGCCCTTCCCGAACGCCACTAGGATGTCCAGGGACTTTCACCTTAGCGCCTCGCAAAAGCTTTCAGGTGCCGGGGGATCGAAGTTGGCTGGCAAGTGGCGGATGTGTCCTGACGACGTGTCGGCTGCGATTGGGGTTCGACAACTAGCGCTTCACCCCGAGGCAATTGAGCTAGCGTGACGTCCGACAATGGGTGGACCGGCCATACCCAGGAGTAATGCGCATCTCGCTGTCCCATCAAGAAGCCTTGTGCTGTTGGCAATGCCGGGGCTGCCAAATGCATATGACGTTTGCTGCATCAGACCGGCTAGTGTATCGAACGCCTACGTGCATAGGTGAGGGCAATGGTTAAGAGATTTACAGAACTCCGGGATTACCAAGACAACGATGGCAATATGCTGCGGGTGGGAAAAAATGTCAGATTTCCCTCGAGTAGTCTTTGGATTAAAGAAAAGGGCGCTTCCATCGAGATTGGCGACGATGTTTCCCTCCCTCATTGCCAAATAGAGGTCGGGCGCAATTCCAAATTGATCATCGGAGATAGATGCAGGATTAGCGGCAAAATAACTGTGGGTCTAAACAGCCGAGTTCAAATTGGCGCCGACCTCAATGCGACCGGGCACCTGAGCGTTCGAGCTGTTGAAACCACCTTCATCGACATAGGAACCGGGTGCCTATTTGGTTCAGATATCATTATCCGCACCGCTGACGGTCACCCGGTGTACGACGCCTACACTCGCGAAAGGATCAACAAATCGAAGTCCATCACCATAGGGAACCACGTCTGGATAGCAGACCGCGTTGTAGTTCTTAAGGGCGTCAGCATTGGCAATGCTTCAGCAGTTGGGGTCGGCAGCGTAATAACCAAGAGCATTGGCTGCAACTGCGTAGCTGCCGGCAATCCCGCTCGCGTGGTAAGGACCGGCATCACCTGGGAACTTGGATTGACCGAAAGAACGGAGGAGTTTTATTTGTCGGAAGGGGACTGACAGCGGCCCCAGCAAAAACAACTACACAGCGACAGCCAAAACTCTATAGTGCGGCGTCGCGCTTGAGATGATATCTACACAGGAGTTCCCGGTGATGAACCGATAATGACTCATGAGCCTTTCGCCGGATTCAATCGTGTCTGCGTTAGCGTTCCAAAAAGCAGCCCCTGTGACTATATATCCGAAATGATTTGGCACCATTCCCTTGGCGGGAGTGCTGTCCAAGTCCAGCGTGGAGAAATCGTCAATTATCCTAATTATTTCAACCTTCTGAAAGGCGATACGGAGGTTGCCCCTGGTCTTGGCGCAGATATACTCTAGAAAGCTCTGCTGAGGGGTCCATAGAGTACGAGCCAACTCCAAATCGGAAGCGTTAAATTTTGGCTCTATTTCTAGTGCTACGTATAAAGGCAAAGACGATGCTCTCCCTGTCTTGAATTCTAAATCTTCCTGAACAGGACCACTCCACCCATCGAATAGTCCTGGTCATAATAAAACCCCGACTTCGAAAGCCCGTCGAATACTGCTTTCATACCAGACGGCCCTATGACGGGCTGATGCACCTCTACGAGTATCCTTTTAACGGGAGGCATCGGCATTCCATCGAATATCGTTGCCTCTCCGCCCTCGATGTCGCACACAATCATGGTTGGCCGGAAATCGTAAATCACGTCCGCCAAGTCGTACACCGGGACGTGCACCTCTCTAGCATTAGTTTCCCCCTCTTTTCGTGATAGAGAAGATCCCCAAAAATCTTTCCGGACATAAAAGGGGACTTTGTCCTGAGCCGCCCCTCGCATCAACACGCCAGTCCTCACGTCAACATTAGCGACCGAATTAAGACGATGGGTTGCTGAAATTACCTCCGCTAGATCTGGGTTTGCCTCGTAGGTCAAGACAGCTTCTGTTTTCTTGTTAAGCGCGGCAATTGTCGAAATAAAACCTAGGCCTCCCCCCAATTCGAGTACGCGCTCCCGATCTTCGATGATCTTGTTGAGAATCTTTCCTTCCCGTGATTCGTAACGACCTTCTCTCATAAAGCGTAGCACGGTCTCCGACACCGCTGCCTCAGGTACGGCTATTTTGACACCCAGGTGTTCAATGTATTCCGGCCTTGTCACGCTTTCTGCCCTTCCCATCAGGAATTCCCCTTGCTAACTGGGGCGTAGATATATCGATTGGAATTCATCAGGGGAAGATATCCATGGCAGATTTTCCGACCGCGCTGATTACTGCAATCATCCCTGTGCGGTTATCCAATGATCGGCTTTACGATGAGCCTGAACGCATCAGGAGAATCATTGCGACTCTCCCAAGTGCATACGTTCCGCTGATCGTCGACTACGGCACCTCGGACCAGAGGAAAGGCGAACTAGCCGCGATTTCCGCCCAAACGAACACCAAGCTGGTCAGGGTAGAAACGGGTAGAGCGCCTTTTAGCATCGGTCGAGCCCGCGACATAGGCACCCAACATGCTTCTACACCGCTGGTTGTGTATCACGATATTGACTTCCTGCTATCACAGGAAAGCTATCACCGCGTGGTCTATGAGGCTCGTTTAAGGGGGATGCCGGATAACGCGTACCAGTTTTTTGCTATCCCTGGAGCCTACCTAACTGAAGACTTCACTCAAACCTATCTCGGACTTCACGAAGATGGTCAAGGCACATTTGCGGACCTCATGGTCCATGACGGGGTCATGAGACATGATAAGACAGTCTTCACCCACAACACGTATGCTATTTCTGCTATCGTTGCCAATAGATATCATCTCTTGGCTATCGGAGGGCACGACCAAAGCTTCACGGGCCATGGTGCCGAAGACTTTGAACTCATGCATAGACTGACTTCATACAATCACAAAGGGCCACGCACTAGGAATTATTATAAAAATACCAAAAACAATTCCATCCAAGCGTATGAGGGCTTCCGAGCATATTACGCTCTTTACGGAATTGAGGTTTTTCAGCGCGGCGTTGTAATTTCCCACCTGTGGCACCCTCGACGTTCCGATGTCGGTTATGTCGGCACCGACAACCAAACGCGGGTATCCAAGGTCATGGAAAATTACGACAAGGGGCATACCTCCTTGCCCGCACTCAATGATGAAACCTCTACTGAGTACGCGCTGGCTCTGATAACGCCCGGAACATCACCTGCCCGCTCCCTGCGGCATGCACTTCCGGCACTCGGGCGTTTCAAGTGCATCCCCGAAACCGAGTTTAAGAGCAGCCAGTCACTAATCGATTTCATTAGAAGCGAAGGCTTTACTCGCGTCCTTTTTCTGAACCCCTATGGAAACGAGCACCGTTTAGCCCTTTATCGGGCCATCAGGACGAGTGGCATCAAGTTTCTAACGTATGATCGCGGAGCCCTTAATGATAGCTGGTTCTTCGACCCTAACGGTTTCTTGGCGGATAGCACATCGTATTCCCCGGAGAAATGGGACACTCCACTTAGCGAATCTGAACGCGAAAGCACGCTGTTATTCATCGATAACATGCGCGCGAGTAATGAGACCCTCGAGAAGAATGGGATGCGGATCGGTGCTGATCACCTTCGACAATCTCTCGGCATAGGCGATCGGAAAGTTCTTTTCGCGGCCCTGCAGCGTCCGTCCGACACAGCCACCGTCTATTTCTCTGGCCCCTGTAAAGATGCCGCTGGGTTTAGTCAATGGATCGCCCAGTTGGCAGCTAATGTGGACCAACGTCGTTATGTTGTCGTTGCCAAGAAACATCCTCTGGAGGCAGAGCGTCCAGATCTACCGGGTGTCGTGTTCGCAGACGACGACACCCACATCAACGATTTGATTGACCTAGCTGAAAAAGTCATCGTCATCAATTCGGGTACTGGTCTCATTGCAGCAGCTTATAACAAGCCGGTTATATGTTGCGGTGAATCCTTCTACGCCCATCAAGGAATTGCGCACATATCGACATCAGCTGAGCAATTGACTCAATTAGCTCAATCCGAACTTTCCTGCGATGGGGAACGGGTTTCCCGCTTCCTCAAATATCTAATATTCGACTTTTATTCCTTCGGAAAAGCGGAATACATCGAAAAAGTGCACAACGACGGTTCGCTTCGCCGGCTGTCCCGCAAAACCGTCTTCTCGTATATTAGAGGAATAACGCCTGAGCCCATTCCTCTTGGGGAGAGCCCCAGCGGGATATCACTCGATGCGCCATTGTTTTACTCCTTCGGTGGGCGCGCTGGTGTTACCGGTAAATCAACCAACGCTAATGCCTCTCCTGCGACAGCAACCGATCCCGACGCAAAGTCGAAAAGGGGAAAGATCCTAGCAATCAAGATGACTTTGGTACGACCTTTGGTCGCCAAATTAGGGAAGAAGAAGGACGTGCTCGAGTTCAATTCAGAGCCCGCCGAATTTTTCGCGAAGCTCCGCAATCCTTGGTATCGAGGCTTTGGAGCAATCGTATTTCCGCCGAGGGAAAAGTAGTGAAACGCGGCGAACATTCCTGAAAAGCGCGAAGGCGCTACATTGACGGATATCGATCGCGAACCGGTGGGTATCCTCTAATTGTGCAGCCGGCTGCGCGTCAAGGCCTCCAATCTTTTCGCCCGAAAACGACACCCCGCTTGTTGTTCGAGCTGGTTGATGCTCTTGCAGTTCCGGGGATCGCGATCTGATCGGGAGTTTTCTGCATGAATCATGCTAAGAAACCGATGTGCGAGAGTGTGATCGTCCCGGACGCTTGAGGTCTTAACCGCAGAGCGGGGAAGGTGCATCCAACGCAACAATGGGCGCCATCCTGTCAAGCCGCCTTTGCGATGGCGTCGAAGGCGAGAAGCTTTTCGAGCAGCCTCGGCATATCCTTCAGGTGCACCATGTTGGGGCCGTCGGAGGGAGCATTGTCGGGATCCTGATGGGTCTCGACAAA
>Ga0268287_100288_pt1 | contig 17271 bp, 15 predicted proteins | sample MetcocultureR3M_FD_191348 | JGI IMG/M metagenome (GOLD analysis project Ga0268287, IMG submission 191348) | Soil microbial communities from Anza Borrego Desert, Southern California, United States - Methanotrophic co-culture R3-M | ecosystem: Environmental > Terrestrial > Soil > Desert | place... | reverse complement strand
ACTGCCTGCCCATCCCTTTTGACACCGTGACGACCATGTTCGCCGCGGGCATTCGGCATGCCCGATAGTTTTCCCTTGGGATCGGAAAACAGGTCTAACCGGTTTTCTGGTGCTTCCTCTTGTTTGATTAAATTGTATTTTGTAAGATAAATCAATGGGAAAGTGTTTTCTACGATTCCAGCGGTTTGGACTAAATTTACGCAAATTTGCTTCCTGCTGCTTCCTATATGCTTCCTGTAGACGGTGAGGTGCCCCAGTGGCGAAGCTGACAAAGAGAATAATCGACGGCCTCCAGGCACGCGACAAAGACTACTTTGAATGGGACGATGAACTGCCCGGTTTTGGAGTTCGTATCTGGCCAACTGGTCGGAAAACCTACCTAGCTCAGTACCGAGCCGGTAAGCAGACTAGGCGCTTCAAGATCGGCGTCCATGGCCCGCTGACCGTCGAGGAAGCCAGGAAGGAGGCGAAGGTAGTCTTGGGCGATGTCGCCCGTGGCAACGATCCTCAATTAGATCGCGCCACCCGCCGCAAATCTCTAACGGTCAAGGAACTATGCGAAGCCTATCTCGACGCGGCCGACAAAGGGCTTGTTTTTGGAAAACGTGGCAAGCCGAAGAAGGCATCCACCCTTTACGTCGATCGCGGTCGGATCAATCGGCATATCATCCCGTTGATCGGTACTAAGCTGGTAAGGGACCTGACTACCGCCGACGCGGTAAAAATGATGCGGGATATTACCGCCGGCAGAACGGCGATGGACGAGAAGACCGACAAGGTGAGAGGAAGGGCGATTGTGCTAGGCGGCCCTGGTACGGCTTCACAGGCTGTGACACTCCTAAGCGCTGTGCTTACCTACGCCGTTTCAGAAGGAATTGTCGAGCACAATCCTGCACGCGGCATTAAGAGGCCGGCAGTTGGAAAGAGAACGCGGCGCCTCGATGCTAAAGAGTACCGTGCCATGGGCAAGACGCTGGAAGCCGCAGATGACGAAATTTGGCAGGGCGTCGTGGGCACAAAGCTGTTTCTGCTGACAGGGTTCCGGTTGAGCGAAATTGCTGGTCTGAAATGGACTGAGGTCGATGAAGCTGGAAACTGCTTTCGTCTTGGCGATTCAAAGGAAGGCGCATCAATCCGACCGGTGGGGAAGCCCGTATTCGACGTACTCTCCAAGGTGAGCAAACGGGGGAAGAATCCGTATGTGCTTCCAGGTCCCAGAAATGAGGACGGCAATTACACCTCGTTGGACGAAGCGATTAATCGGCTGACGAAGAGGGCGGGTCTGCATGGCGTAACTTCGCATACCTTACGTCACTCCTATGCGAGCGTCGCTGGCGATCTCGGCTTTACCGAAATTACCATTTCTGCGTTGCTCGGACATGCGGCCGGCAATGTGACGCAGCGATACGTCCATCATCTAGACAGCGTTTTGATCGCCGCCGCGGACAAGGTTTCCGGGGAGATTTACCGAATGATGACGACGAATCCGGTTGAAACGCCGACCCAGACCCTATCCCCGCTTTAACGTCTTTCCGAAGTTGAACGGACTGATTTGGAAAGCCGTTCGTTCGCCCAAGCGTCCAACTCCTGAACTTGGTAGAGTGGGATGCGCCCGTTGTACTGCATCGGTGGACCGCCGCCTATTGTCGCCATTTTAGCGAGAGTCGAAACGGCAATATCGATGCCGTGCTTTGCGGCAAGATACGACGGCACATCGACCCGCCGCAACCGAGGACGTGGCGCATTGTCGTTTGAAATTGGATTCATGGCTGACCTTTTCGCATTCCAGGAAGGCCGACCTCATAAATAATATGGCCTATCCTTCAGGTATAACGCTTGGGACTTCCGGAGTAGCTGGACGCTGCTCCAACTGTTCACTTCCACTTTACCCTCAAGTTGCATGCTACGTTTGGAACCAGTTACAGCTTGGATCAGGAAATCGCCGAAGTGAATACGAAATTGCAGGTATCTCTGCGATGTTTATCGTAGAAAGACTAATTGGACCGCCGGCTACTGAAACGCACAATCGATCTTCGACCATTGCTTATGATGATCGGGCCGGCGTCGGGATGATTACCCATTCGAAGAGGGCGGAGGCAGCCGGTGACGCTTGGTGTCGGGCAGCAACGCAAGGTTTGGATTGGAATCCTTTATTTTCTGAGTCTCGCCTGAGACGATATCTTCATGTGTCATAAATGAACTGACCAAGGCCACGATCGCCCATCGGAGCGGGCCTGACGCCTTCTTGCACACCGGCGGTCGAGCTGAGGTTATTGATGACCATTTTCCATTCATAGGTGTATCCAGCTAGGCTGCCAGCTCTTCGCTGGGGATCATGGCCTTGCGGCGGGAAAGGTCGCAACCGGAGTTGGAGGGCAGGATGAAGAAACTCATTGCTCTCAGGCGTTGCCGTTTCTCCGAGGGCATGGAATCCCGATTGAGGAGCCGGTTGAGGAGTTTTGGCATTCAGCCGAGCCATAATCCATTCGCGTCAAATGTTTCGGTCAGGGTCGCGATGATGTGCAACAAATGCCCTAACCACCGATGAACTCTCCGACCTTCTATGCGCGATAGCAAGATCTGAAGTCACGCTGCATCCTGAAAGGGATACATATCGGATTCCCGGAAGCTTGACGCATTGCAGTGACTCTGGAACCAACGAAACACCTAAGCCAACGGCCACCATGCTGGCAATGGTTGTAAAGTCGCGGCCGGTTGCGGAAATTCTCGGTTGAAATCCCGCTTCTCCACACGCCATCAACGTGTTGGCATGAAATCCGACATCGGGAGGCTGGCGAGGTGTGATGAAGGTGCTTCCGGCAAGGTCGGCGAGATCAACTGCGGTTCGAGCTGCATGCGGGTGCCCCTCTGGAACCGCCACGACCAATCGCTCTTTCAGTACCTCCATGGCTATCAGCCCTGGCGGTATGGAGGCAGGCGGACGTATGTAGCCGAAATCGAGATCGCCTTCGCTGATCTTCCGAAGCTGTTGGCCCATCTCCATTTCGACCAGTTGCAGTTCCACGTCCGGATGGCGCCTTCTGAAGCTGCCTAGGGATTTCGTGAGGAGGCCCGAATATGCCGCAGACGCGACGTAACCAATCGAGATCCGACCTGTTTCACCCCGTTCCACACGTTTCAGAGCTGCTATAGCCTTGTCTGCTTGCGCTACGATCTTCAAGGCTTCTTCGTAAAGTAGAAGACCGGTTGGCGTGAGCTGCACTAAGCGGCGTGACCGATCTATAACCGGCCGGCCTACGATCGCCTCTAAGCTCATGATTTGCTGGCTCAACCCTGGCTGGGCGATGCCCAGGCGAGCTGCCGCGCGTTCGAAGTTCTTCTCCTCGACCAAGGCGATAAAGTACCGAAGATGTCGGAGCTCAAAATGCAGCCCCCTTTTTCCCTTTGATGCGGCCATGCCTGCCGATAACTCCAAGCGATGCTCGATTCAGATATCATAAGAGATACCTATAAAAAATTCAGGATCGACTTATTGGACTAAGCTTTTCGCTCAAATTAAAAGGTGACTGTTTTTGTAAAGATTGTTGCCGTAAGGTAGCCAACGAGCGGGGCGGGTGGTGCGAGCTTCATATTTCAAGTTATTAATGGCGGGTATTTGGGGCGGGCCTGTCCTACTAACATTTCCAGGAAATGCACATGCTCAAACCGCTTCCGACACTACTCTTACACCAATTGTCCTCGAGGCAGATGGGATCGAAGATCCCACCGGGCGCGTAAAGGGATACGTAGCGAAGACAAGTGCCAGCGCCACGAAGACCGACACGCCTTTGATTGAAACCCAGCAGTCCGTGTCGGTTATCACGAGAGATCAGATCGAAGCACAGCACGCCCAGACGCTAGGGGAAGTTCTCAATTACACGCCTGGCGTGGTTGGAGAACCTTATGGCGCTGATCCGCGATTCGATTCGCCGATCATTCGCGGTTTCGACGGGCGACAGGGGCAGTATCTCAACGGCCTGCGGATGATGCGAACGGCGGGAGCGCCTTCCTTCGAGACTTACGGCCTCGAGCGGGTCGAAGTCCTCCGGGGACCAGCCTCGCTCATGTATGGCCAAGGCAATCCTGGGGGGATCATCAATCAGATCAGTAAGCGGCCGCAGTTCGAGTCGTTTGGCGAGGTGGGCACGCAGGCCGGAAGCTTCGACACCTACGGCGCCTTCTTCGATTTCGGTGGTCCGGTGTCTGAGGATTCGGATTTCGCGTACCGACTGACTGGCTTGGGGAAGGCCGCCGGCGCGCAGACCGACAACCTCGACAATGATCGCTACTTTATCGCTCCGACTCTCACCTGGCAGCCCAACGATGACACCAAGCTTACTATCCTGACAAGCTTTCAGCACGACAATCCGAGCGCCCCCTCGGGATTGCCTCCGCAATACACGCTGAATGCTACCGGCTACCGTTTGCCGAGGAATTTCTATGTCGGTGAAAAAAACTTCGACACGTCCGATCGAAACCTGACGAACCTCGGATATGAGTTTGAGCACCGGATCGACGAGGTATGGACGTTCCGACAGAACTTCCGGTACACGAATTTCGACTGGGAATACCGGTCGCTGGGCATGTCGTCGCTAGGCCTTCTTCCAGATGGACGGACTCTCCGCCGCAACGCAACGTTTCAGGATGAGCTGCTAAATACGGTCAATATCGATAATAACCTTCAGGCGGACTTCGACACGGGAGATGTCCGGCACAAGCTGTTGCTTGGCATGGACTATCGCTATTTTGACAACGACACCTGGACGCGCTTCTACCAGGCGACGCCCCTTGACGTCCTCGCTCCAGCCTACGGCGTTCCGATTACACTCATCTCCGCGACCACGAACACGCACGTGAAGAGCGAGCTCTCTCAAATTGGCGTTTACGCGCAAGACGAGCTCTCGTTAGGAAATTGGCGCGCTACGTTAGGGCTACGGCAGGATTGGGCAAGCAGCGACGGCGTCTCGATCAATAACCTTACTGGAGCTCGACCTTCTCTTGATCGGGATGATCAAAAGCTGACGGGACGCGCTGGCATTAGCTATCTGTTTGACAACGGAATCGCGCCTTACTTCAGCTATGCGACCTCGTTTGAGCCCGTTGTGACAGCCGGTGTCGGAGGCACTTCCTTTGAACCGACAACCGGTGAGCAATTCGAACTAGGCGTCAAATATCAGCCTGACGGTTGGAATGGCTTCTTTGCTGCCGCCGTTTACGATCTCAAACAGAAGAATGTGCTTCGAACGGTGGCGCCTGGCATCAGCGAGCAGATTGGTGAGGTCCATGCACGCGGAGTGGAGCTCGAGGGAGTTGTCAGCCTCGACCAGGGCCTGGATATACGGGCTGCCTATACGTACACCGATGCCGAAATTGGAGCCGGTGCCGATAACGGAAACCGCGTTGAGAACGTACCCGAGCACGCTGGCAGCCTCTGGGTAAACTATACGTTCCAAGAAGCTACCGCTTTGGAGGGGCTTGGTGTCGGGGGCGGAGTACGCTTCATCGGTCAGCGCTATGGAAACAGCGCAAATACCTTTGATCTTGACGGCGTGACACTGTTCGATGCCGCGCTCACCTACAACAGGAATGGATACAAGGCGTCGCTGAGCATCCATAACATCGCGGACGAGGACTATGTTGCGAGCTGCAGTTCCTTCGGATGCTACTATGGAGACGGCAGAACGATTATGGGGAAGTTGACCTATACTTGGTAAACGCACCATGACTTTTGCCACCGCAGGCATGTTGTCACGTAGGGAACTTATTCTCGGGATTGGGGCGTTTTTCGTGGGAGGGCGAGCGCCGGCCGCTCAGCCACCTCGGATTGCCGCCATCGACTGGGCGATGCTGGAGACGGCGCTCGCGTTGGGAATGACGCCGATCGCCGCAACGGAACTTCTCCAGTTCCGGAAAGATGCTGTCGAACCTGCAATACCAGATAACGTGGTGGATCTAGGACTGCGTGGATCGCCGAATTTCGAACTCCTCCATCTTTTAAAGCCGGAGCTAATTCTTATTTCGCCATTCTACACACGCCATCAGGCCGCGCTGGAACGGATCGCGCCAATCCTATCTCATTCCTTTTATGTACGGGGCGAGCCTCCGTTTGAGAAGTCGCTCCAGGCGCTGACCGTGTTGGGGAAAACGCTCGATAGAAAGCGCGCGGCGGAAATCGCGTTCAATGAAGCTAATGCCGCCCTGGAGATCGGAAAGCAGTCGCTGTCTCGCTTTGCCGAACGGCCGTTTTACTTAGTGAATGTGGGCGATGCCCGCCATGTGCGGATCTTCGGCTCAGATAGTATGTTCGGTGATGTCCTCGGGCGAATGGGCCTGAGGAACGCATGGAATGACAAATCCCGCTTCACCTTCGCCGCACCGGTTCCGATTGAACGCTTATCAACGGAGAGTGATGCCTGGATTGTCGTGATCTCGGAAATACCCGTAGAAGCGCGCAGCAGCCTGAGAAACAGTATGATCTGGAACTCGCTAGAGCCAATCCGACGAGGGCGGTTGATCATGCTGGGGAACATAAATCCTTATGGCGGGGTGACCGCAGGCCTGCGGTTTGCAAGGCTCTTGCGCGATGAACTGCTGACACGCGGCGTAAGCGAATGACGTACCGGCCGTGGATCGTGCCTATGGCCGGAGTCAGCATTGCGGCGGCGCTATTTGTCTACTCCGCTGGGCTCCGTGTACCGGTTACGAAGTGGTATCGGGTTCTCGTTGGATCGTCGCCTCTGACGATGGATGAGATCATCTTATTCTATGGTCTATTTCCTCGGGCTGCTGTTGCTCTTATCGCAGGCGCCGCGCTGGGATTATCCGGTGCGCTTCTGCAGCAACTGCTCCGGAATCCCATCGCTGATCCGTCGACACTTGGCATCTCCGCCGGAGCCCAGCTTGCGATTGTTATCACGACGCTCTTCTTTCCCGAGATATTAGACGGCAATCGAACTGCGGTCGCGCTATTGGGAGCGGGGACCGCAGCGGCGCTCGTTTTCGCTCTCGGGTGGAGGAGTTCCTTTGAGCCTGTAACGATGGCGATCTCAGGCCTTCTCGTGGGCGTTACTGCGGCGGCCTTCACGGCGGCACTGACGCTGGCGCAGGGTGAATATCTTATGTCCATTGTAACCTGGAACGGAGGATCTCTGACCCAGCAGGACTGGACTATATCCCGGTCACTTGCCATCGAGGTTGTGGCCACTGCCGCACTCGCGTGCATATTTTTCAGGCCGCTGGTGCTTCTCGGTCTTGGAGACGCCAGTGCCGGCTCTCTCGGCGTAAGTCAGAAAAGTATCAGGTTCGGGGTTGCTTCCGCGGCGACGCTGCTGGCTGGTTTCGTCGCAGCCAACGTAGGCTTGGTCAGCTTCGTTGGTCTTGCCGCGCCAGCTATAGTTAAGGGGTGCGGGATCCGAAGGCCGACGACTATACTTCTTCTTTCGCCGCTGGCTGGTTCACTATTCCTCTGGCTCTGTGATGGGATAGTTCAGTTCCTCGCCAATTCCACGAGTGAGACATTCCCGACCGGTGCGGTGACGGCCATAGTTGGCGGGCCACTGCTTCTCTGGCTATTGCCTCACGTCCGCACGATAGATTTTCATCAACCGACACCTGCAAAGAGCAAGAGAATTCCATTCCGAAGGGGCATTCTATATATTCTAGCGCTTATCCCGCCCATCTTGGCTACGGCGTTCCTCTTAGGCCGTACAGGTGAAGGTTGGACGTTCCTCGACATAGATTCGGCTGCGGATGTCTTTGCATTGCGCTGGCCCCGATTACTTGCCGCGGCAGGGGCAGGGGGGGTGCTTTCCCTCACCGGCGCTCTGCTGCAACGCCTCACTGGAAATGCGATGGCTAGCCCGGAGGTTATAGGTGTAAGCGGTGGGGCAGGCCTTGGGTTTGCGGCCGCGTTGACATTCGCCTCCAATGCGGGCCCGGTGCAACTTTTAATCGGCGCAGCCGTTGGAGGACTCGGTACAATGTCTGTGGTGTTGGCGTTCGCGAGCCGTCGCCGGCTTCCTCCCAATAAGCTTCTGCTGGCGGGAATTGCCGTCGGTTCCCTAAGTTCTGGTGTCTTGTCGGCGCTGATGGCCGTGGGTGACCAGAGAGCGTGGCAGATCCTAGCTTGGTTGGGCGGGTCGGCCTCCACCGCTACCCCGGCGACGGCCCTGTTTCTTTCAAGCCTGGCGGTGGTTGCGCTCGCTGTTTCACTGACTTTTGGCAGGTGGCTCAACATCCTGCCGCTCGGTCAGCAAGTCGCCGCTTCCCTCGGACTACCTGTTAGGGCGAGTCGCCTGGCGATCCTGGCTGTGTGCGGCCTCACAACAGGTGCCGCTTCGCTTCTCGTTGGTCCCCTTAGCTTTGTTGGCCTGATTGCTCCTCATATCGCGGCGCGAGCGGGATTCGACGTGGCGAAGGATCACCTCTTGGGATCGTTTGCGCTGGGGGCCATTTTGATGGCATTCGCGGATCTCGGTGCACGGACCGCAACGTTTCCCTATGAGCTTCCTCTAGGTCTCTTTGCGGCGATGGTCGGAGCCCCCTATTTGGTGTGGTTGATAGGGAGACGATGATGCGTCAAAGGCTTCCTAATCTCCCGGGAGCATATATCGATTGCTCCCGAAACATCGTGTTGGCCAAGGCCGAGCTGGGTTATTCGCCGCTGGCGCACCAGCTTGCACCCGAAGCGTTGGAGGTTGGATTTTCAGGCCTTTTGTCAAAATGGGGGCCTGGCGATTACCGCGCAGCCGTATCGCTCTGGACACAGGGTTATTTTGGGCGGCTGCTGCGCCCGCTCCTGGCATATGCCGTGCTCCATGACGTGCAGTTTGACCTGCATATAGACGCGGTCGGGGTAGAGGTTTCCGATATCGGAACCCCAGTAAGGTTCAGTCTGAGTAGATCAGTCAGCCAAACGGTTGACTGCTATCTCGCTCACCTTGTCCAAGACCATATGGAGCCGCTGATCGAAAGGATCGTGGCGGCCACACACACGTCCGAACGCCTGCATTGGAGCAATGCCTCGTTCGCTTTTTACCGGGCTTATCGCCACATCGCCGTCTATGTGAGCGGGGGGCACGAACTGGCAGAATTAGAAGCCCGCTTGAGCCCGATCGCGGGCGCTATGAGAGAAAAGCATCCGCTCTTCACGTTGACGGAATGTCGAAGCAGGCCAGGAGAAGTGCAGACCCGCCGACGGGTCTGCTGTATCCGATTCAAGCTTAACAGGCTGAAAAAATGTGGCTCCGCCTGCCCATGCAATGAATGCTGAGCAGTTCGTGGCGAGCGCAATTACGCGGCGGCCCTCATGCCGATCCACTGGTCAAAGGTTATTGTGCCGCGGCGCGCTTCACCGTGTGGAACTAATGAGTTCTCTTCCAAGAGCGCTCCGAAGTACGACGCGGTAGGGTCAGCCAAGGCCTGACGATTGTCTCCGGTCGCGGCGAAATAACGTTCGACCATCACATTCATCGGAGCGCGTTCAGGTCCTGCGATTTCGATATCACCGTTTTGCGGTCGCGAGAGGGCGGCTTCCAGGAGCATGCTCGCGACATCGTCCGCGGCAATCAACTGAACGTTGCCTGTGGGAACCCTGGCTTCGTTTCCGGTGGTGTACATGTCCGCCAGAGTGGGCAGGAACTCAAGGAATTGGGTGGCGTGAACGATCGTGTAGGGAAGTGCGTGGTTGCGGATCATGGCCTCCTGAGCAAGCTTCGCCTGAAAATAGGCATTGTCCGGCAGTCGATTAGTACCGACGATCGACAGAGCTACATGATGCTTCACGCCCGTCGCCTTCCCGGTATCTAGCAAATTGCTCGTCGAGTTCTTGAAGAACGCCATGACCGCCTCAGCCTCAAACGAGGGAGAGTTGGACACATCAATCACAATGTCCACGCCCATCAAGGCTTCAAACAGTCCTTCGCCGGTCACGGTGTTTACTCCCGTGTTCGGCACAGCAACGGAAGCGGTGTGACCCTCGGCGCGCGCGAGGCCTACTACCTTGGAACCGATAAGTCCCGTACCGCCAACCACAACGATTTTCATTTAAGGCTTCCTCCGTAGAAAGAGATCACGACCTGCCAAAGGCTGTCGCGAATGCTTTTGGGAACGCGCGTCCACGATATGGCAGCGCCTGTGCGGAGCTATTCTCCGTGCTGGGCAGAGGCTGAACTAGCTATACAGGGGTATGACTACCTTCTATCTCCGGCCCAATTCCCGCATCGCGCCTGATCGCTGACTTTCGTGCTGCGCGTCAATAGCTCGGGCAGGCCAATCGAAGTAGAAAGGCCTTAGCCCCTTGCTTCTCCGCCAATTGACGCGCGCTCTCCGTGAACTTTTTCGAATCTACGAGGGGGGCTTGGCCACCGACTCGGGAGGCGATCAGGGCTTTCAGCCGATACATGTCAGCCAATTGGAACTTCTCGCCGCCAGCATTCGCCGATTCGATGGCTTGATCGATCACTGAGAGCGCTCTGGAATAATTCCCCATATCGAATAGGCCTTCGGCAAGCGCTGCCCGGAAGCTAACGGTCATGTGGTGATGGTTCTCGGCTTCCATGATCTCGAGGACCTCTCCCATGATTGCGACGCCATCCTCAGCCTGTCCGCTACGAATGGCAAGCTCGGCCTCCAGCCCGCGGCTTACAGCGTGGAATGCGGCCAAAGAGTGCTCTTTCGACACGTGTCGCAGGGTTCCGATAAAGCTCGCTGCTTCCTCCCGGTCACCGAGCCATATCGCCGTTGACGCCGCGTAAGCGAGCGCGATGCAGTGGGGAATTGGATGCCCGTAGGCGGCCGCGTCGTCGACGCCCTTCGTCGCGATCCTGCGAGCCAGCGTCTCAGAGCCTTGAAGAAAGAGAACACGAGCGAACTGTACGTAGGCTCTGGTCCGCTGCGTGAAAACACATAAGTTTGCTGTTCCCGAGTACGGCTTGTGCTCGGTGCAGCTGCGCTCGAGATAGTGGCGGGCAAGCGCTAATTCGCCGGCATAGGAATAAGCAACGCCGAGCATCCACTGCACCAGGTCCTCGGCGTATGGATCGTTCATGTCTTTTAGTAAGTGCTCGCAGTCCAGCGCTATTTTGAGGCCTTGGTGGCAGTCACCGGCGCGCATAACGAAAATGTTGAACCCAGCAAGAACGTCCAGCTGCATGCGCTTGTTGTCCTGCTCTCTCGCGATTTCGAGAGCCCGGGTAAATGCTCTTGCAACTTGCCCTTTGCCTTCCCGCACGATTATTCCGGCAATCGCCAATGATTGCTGAAGATGCGCTTCCTCAATCGTTCCTCTCACGCCATCGGACATCGCTTCCAGGCCAAGTGATGCCCATCGATAGCATTCCTCCAGCAACGATTGTTCGAGGAGAAGGGGGCCACAAGCAGCAGCCAGCTGGACGCCGACTGTCGTGTCGCCCGTACTTTCAAACGACCACCGGAGCGCTTGTCGGATGTTTGGCAGTGCGTCCGGATGGGAGGTGGCGATCCCTGTCGTGTTGAAGGTCGAAGCCTTGGCCAATCCTTCTCTGAGAATACTCAGGTAATAGTTCGCGTGCAGAAGTGCCGTTTCCCGCAGTTCTCCGGGGTGAACCTGTTGAAGTTTTTGGGATGCATAGGCGCGAGTGGTTTCCGCCATTCGGAATCTGAACGCGCCATCTATGGCTGGAGGTCTCGCGAGAAGGTATTTGTCGGCCAACCCCTCGATGACCTTGGTTGCCTCAACGATGTCGGTGAAAGCGGTGACGGCAAGCGCTGCGTCAGCCGTGAATGCGCCAGCGATCCAGCCCAATCGCCGGAATGCCAGCTTCTCGTGATGGGTCAGAAGGTTATAACTCCAATCATGCAGCGCAGCCATCGTTTGATGACGGGGCAGGGCAGTCCGTCGCCCCTGCCAGTGAATGCCGAAGCGGTGATCCAGCAATTCGGGCATCTTGAGGAGCCCGCGGACACCTGCCCTGCCGGCCACCAGCTCTATCGCCAATGCGACACCTTCCAGACGACGGCACAGATCCGCCGCAACGGCGACCTCAGCCTCGCTGGGGTCGCGGTCGGCACCGCTGGCATATGCCCGATCGAGAAAAAGACGTACAGCAGGATAATTCTGCAGCTCTTCCGAAGAAAGACTGCTGCCTGGAGGAGGTGTTTCTAACGGTGGAATGATAAAGACGTGTTCCCCCACCACCCTTAGGGCCTCGCGGCTGGTCGTCAACAGGTGGACCCCTGGACACCTAGTGACGATATCCTCTGTGAACCGTGCAACGTGCTCAACAACGTGCTCGCAATTGTCGAGTACAAGCAGAAGTTGTTTTTCTCTGATGAAGCTTGCGATCCCGGCGGTGATGTCACTGGTGCCGACAGGTATCTTGAGCAAGGTTGCCATCGTCGAGGCCACAAGCTCGCCCTCTGCGACCGCGGTAAAATCAGCGAAAAACACACCCGCCGGGAATCGCGACCGGACTGTGTGGGCCGTAGCTACTGCGACAGTAGTTTTCCCCATCCCGCCAGCGCCAACGATGTTTAAGAAGCGGCAATCAAGCAATTGCCTAGAAACTTCCTGCACCACATGATCCCGTCCAACCATGCGCGTCGGTAGCGGCGGCAGGCTCACATCTGTCGGTTCGGGAACGATAAAGTCTACCTGCCGCTCTGTTTGCGGATCCTGCCGAACAGGGACGGAAAAAGTATAGCCACGGCCCGTAACGTTGGTGATGTATTGCCCACCACCGGATGCTTCGCCCAACAATTTTCGTAGACTAGACATGTGGACACGCAGACTAACCTCGTCAACGATAGTTTCTGGCCATGCGCGATCTGTAAGTTCTCTTTTGCTGACAACCGCCCCGCCTTTCTCGACGAGAACCGTGAGCAGGTCGAATGCCCTGCTTCCGATCGCGACGGGTACGCCATCCCGCTCCAGAAGTCTCTCCAAGGGCTGTAGGCGGAACGGCCCGAAGGTGAAAGACATGTTGAACTCCGGTTGAGTAAGTAGCTTGTGATGATGGAGCAAACGCCTTGTGCCAGCTGCAGGGGCGGCCTGTAGCTGGCACAATATTCATCATCACCTAGCGGAGCATACTTCCGGACGTCGCGCCGTACGACCTAAACCTGTGTATACGTGGCGCCGCGGTAGCTGTTGCGTTCGCGATTCGATACTGTGGCTGACGGAACTCTAGTGTACGACACGAAGTGGCTCTTTCCGTGCGCCTTGTTCTTGTACGGTGCCGCCCTCGCGAGCCATTTCGAACATTCGAACGAGATCGGCGACCGAGCGAGCCTTCATCTTTCGCACCATCCGACCGCGGTGCACCTTAACCATGATCTCGCTTATGCCGAGGTTATAGGCGATTTGCTTATTCATCAGTCCGCTTGTGACCGCTTCGAAAACCTCTGTCTCCCTTGGCGTCAGCGTCGCCATCCTGGCGCGGATCGTTCGACGAGTGGAGGCTGCTGCGGAGCGCTGCGCGTCCCTCTTAAGCGCGTAGGTTACCGCGTTCAGCATCTCACCTCTATCGAGCGGCTGCAGGAGGAAGTCGATTGCCCCCGCCTTCATAGCTCTCACACCCTTTTGAACATCGTTATCCCGGCTGATGAATATTACGGGCAAATGAATATCAAGCTGCCGTAGTCGATCTTGGAAGTCGAGACCGCATCCGGTCGGAAGGCTGCTGCCAAGGACGATGCAACCTTGATCGTCAGCGGCGACCGATGCCAAAAATTCACGAGGATCATCAAAAGCCTGCGCCTCCAGGCCGGCGTCATTGAATAACCGCAGAAGCGAGAGCCGGGTCTGAGGATCACCATCGATGATAAACGTTGTGGCCTCGCGAAAGATGTCGAACCCGTCAGTAGTGGTCGTGGCTTGAAGTTCCATGGCATTATTCTCCAAGTTGTAAAACTGTTTCGGTGGCCATTGAACTTTGGTAGACATCCGCGCTCCGAGCGAGTTCAGATGTGTTCTGAATCGCGAAGTAATGTTGGAGGTAAGTTCTTCCGATGTTGGCTTTTCTAAACGCCGGTATCGGCAAATGTTGGATGTTGTAAGTTTGATTTTTAAGCTTTTTACGACGTAGCGCCCGGCAACAGAATCAAGGCGCGAGGCCTCGGCTACTGCATTGACGCGCCTCTGCGCCAGGGACGGACACAACGCTGTGTCTATGAGAAGATGACGATACGCGACCTATCCTTGATGAAGGGGCAGGATGCGATCGATATTCCGGGGCAACTAACACCCGAAGAAGTTCTGAGACTACTGCGGGTCGCTATCCCGCTTTGGCTGCAGTCGCCACTCAATTCGGAAAATGTTGTAAGCTATTGGGAGTTGCGCAAACGCAAACGGCGATCAGGTAGCTCCCGATCGCCGTGATATGTACGAAGCAGCGTTGATATTTCTGCCAACCAGTTGCCGTAGTGTTGGTCGCTATCAGATACTACGGAAGCCTCACAGGCCTTTTCTAAGAATAATCAACTGATCGATAAGGTCGTTGTGCAGGCTGAAGTAAAACAGCAGGATGAGCGGTTCGGGCAGGCCATAACCTTCGAAACTCCCTGTGACTTCCGTCGTCAAGATCACTCCTGCGGGACGTCGCCGGACATCGGAGACGGTGATGTTCATCTTCATTCCCACAACATCCCGCTCGCTCCAGCCCTCAATGGCCCGCTTTCCCTGGAACTCCTCGAATTGATCGTTGACGATCGCGCCATCAGTGAATTGCTCTATCATCTGTTCGAGATCGCCTTCGTTCACGGCCTGAAGTAAAGCCGCAACTGCAGGGGGCAGGGCCGAAGACATGGATAGTTCACCCTTTGCCTCAGAAAGATGCAAGTTCATTTGGTCACGGCTCCTTGGATAGCTTGTTCCCCGATCATACCCGCGCCTGACGCGTCTGGCTTGTTAAGAACTGTTGGCTTCCGTTAAACCTAGAAAGATAGATGCCAAGACCAGCCGATTTGCGTTCGATATTGGGTCGCCTTTGTCGAGAGGCCTTCTAATTTGATCGGGAAGTTCAGTCGTTTTGACCGTCTTCAGCTTTTTGATGTTTCGCCGGAATGCGGTGTCCGCTCCCACTTTTGGCTCATATAGAGCAGATTGCTAATCACCTCGAGAAAGTAAGCGAGCCACGGTGTGGCACCACTACGATGTCGCCTACAGAAATTTTATGTCCGAATCTCCAGAACTGGCTCGTTCCGACAGTGATGCGCCTGGCTAGTCCCGGACAACGGTCGAGGACCTTTTTTCTCATCGATCCCTCCTCGTATCCATTCCAACGCAGGATCGTGGTCAAAACCCTTCAATCGATAGCAATCTACTCTTCTCCAAGAAGCTCAAGGATACGATCCCAGCAAGGCGATAAGCGTAGACGTCATGCTTGATGGACGTCCGATGGCGGTGACCACACCGCTGCCCGTTCCCGCTTCACCGTTTCCCTTAAGAAATAGCAGAAGGCCGCCAGCGCACAGGAAAATTGCGGGCGATTGGTCCCGTCTCTGTAGGTAATGGGAAGTCAGTCATCCATCTCCACTGCGGCGATATACCTAATAGCACCTAGTGTGAAATCCGAAATGGCTGCACCTTCTCCTCAGAAGCTCACAGAGGGCTTCGCAAACCAAAACTTAAACTCAACCCATGGAGCCGAAACAGCGCTCCGTTATTAGGAGAAATGCCATGAAGTCTCTTATCGCCGCCGCCGTCGCCACAGTAATCTTTTCCTCTTCCGCAGCTCTCGCCATCGACAGCGGCGACTATTACGAGGGTGTTAACCGCAACGATCCTGCGCCGACGTTGAACTTGAAGTCGAATAGCTTCGGCTATCCCGGCGCCATGTCCCATCTGATGGGTTCCGCCGTAGTCGGCTCGACCCACGTAGACGAGGGCGATTATTACGAAGGTGTAAACCGCCCGAACTGAGCAGTTCATTCACGACATCGAAATCGCCCGTGGCCCGGTCGCAAACAGAAGCCGCGGAAAAACTCTGAAGGAGCCTGAAAATGAGAAAGTTCATCGCGTCCGCATTGGCCCTCGCAACCCTCGCCATCCTGACTGGCCCTGTTTCGGCTACCAAAGCCGACAATCAAGCCACATATGATGTCGCGGAAGTGCGGAAGCCCACCACACGTGACAACCGCCAGATCGGTGACGATCAACCTCCGCAGCAGAACCTGTGGAGCAACTCGTCAAAGTCTCGCTAACTGCGCGACTGCGACCTGAAATTACGAGTACGGTGGGGACATCGGGCTAGGTGTTCCAGATGCCCCACCGCTCCCACATCAGCTCGGCCCCAACTCGGGGCTCTTCTTTTTTGTAATGTCAGCCGTTGTAACCGATCGATCCGATGGCTTTGCATCGCATGTCCTGCGCTCGGCGCCGCGGTGCTCAACATCCTCCGTAGTATTTTCTACCCTTGCCGTCATGGTGTATATTCCTCCGCGCAAGCCGACAAAGCATCCGCTGCTGGATACCATCCTGCTGGAGTTTTAATAGGATGGTGGCGGCCGGTGGCTGTGTCGTAACGCGTTTGACCGGAGAACAGATCGAACTTCCAGGCAAGGAGCCCCACTTGGCAAAAGGAATCGTGGAGCCTGCGTGGGGAGGGAAACCTCGCGTAGTGGGGGGCGCTTTCGTTGGCGGTTGAGCTGCATACACAGATCGCAATTCAAGGAGCTGATCTTACTGCTTAAAGACTTCTCACCTGAAGACATCCTTCCCCAAATGCATGCTCTGCCTCAATGGCGAGCATAAGCGATCGGTCCGTGGAACTGCCATGCAGGGCACTTGTGCTGGGGCAAGTGTGGATGGGTTGGTCGTGCACGAGAAAGGGCCAGTGGCACGACTACCGTCAGTGGTCCCCTTGGCTTGAGAGACATGTCTCGCCCGCACAGTTCCCAAGGCTAAGCCGACATTCGGTTGCATGAGGCGAAGTCGCCGATATCAATGTCGTTAACGCCGGGTTCTCTCACGGATTGACAGCAAGCGCTGAAAGAAAGCTCGTTTGCGCCGACAATGGGATAAGGATCACCTGTCGGTAGGCCACCTTGGCTGGGGAAGAACGCTGTCCACGTCCAAGGATCTCATCGACGATCTTCGACCTGCCGTTCAGACCGCCTTCACCGACTAGGCGGTTGTCTTACTCATATGCCAAGAGCCACCGACGTAGGACAATCGGGATAGGGGGGAGCCTATTGGCTCCGCCCCTCCCACACCACCCGGCATGCGGGTCCGCACCGGGCGGTTGGAGCAGTTGAGGTCGTCAGGCCCGTAGTTCTCCCGGCCTGGCGCCTGGG
>Ga0268287_100286_pt1 | contig 17322 bp, 14 predicted proteins | sample MetcocultureR3M_FD_191348 | JGI IMG/M metagenome (GOLD analysis project Ga0268287, IMG submission 191348) | Soil microbial communities from Anza Borrego Desert, Southern California, United States - Methanotrophic co-culture R3-M | ecosystem: Environmental > Terrestrial > Soil > Desert | place... | reverse complement strand
GCCCCGCCCGGGTGATCTCGGTGGGCTACCTGGCGCTCGCGCCCTCGGCGGTGGACACCCACTTCCCGGGCAGCGAGTGGCGGCCCTGGGGACGGTTCTTCCCCTGGGAGGACTGGCGGAACGGTCGCCCGCCGGCGCTGCAGCCGCTGGAGGTGGCCCTGCGGGCCTGGGCCGACGGCGCGCCCCAGCGGCTGGCGCGCGCGCGGCTGCTGTTCGCCCTGGACGGCGCGCCGTGGAACGAGGAGCGCGTGCTCGAGCGCTACGAACTGCTCTACGAGGCGGGGCTCGCGCCCGAGGCCGACCGCGACCGCGGCGAGACGGCCCCTGCCCGGCCCGACGAGCTCGCCGCGGCCCTGGGCGAGCCGATGATCTCGGACCACCGGCGCATCCTCGCCACCGCGCTCAGCCGCCTGCGCGGCAAGCTCAAGTACCGCCCCGTCGTCTTCGAGCTGATGCCCCCGGCCTTCACGCTCTCGGCGCTTCAGCGCACCGTCGAGGCGATCGCGGGGGTGCCCCTGCACAAGCAGAACTTCCGCCGCGCGCTGGAGCGGGCCGGACTGGTCGAGGGCCTGGGCCGGCTCGACGTGGAGACCGGCGGCCGACCCGCCGAGCTGTTCCGCTTCCGCCGAGAGGTGCTGGACGCCCGCCCGGTCTCGGGCCTCAGCCTGCCGCTGCTGCGGGACTAGGCGGCGCGGTCCAGCTCGGGCGGCGCGGCAGGCGCGGTCCGCGCCTGCCAGTCCGCCTTCAGCTGCGCGCTGGTCTGCCGGCTGCCGTCCGGGCTCCAGCCGGGCGGGCCGAACAACCAGCCGAGAGCATGCCGCGGCTGGCGGGCCACGTCCTGCAGCATGGCGATCCACTCGTGGAAGGCGACGCGGACGATGTTGAAGGTGCCGAGGTTCTTCACGATCCCGTAGCGGCACGGCTCCTCGTCCAACTCGGGCTGGAAGGTGCCGAAGAGGCGGTCCCAGACGATCAGGATCCCCGCGTAGTTGCGGTCGAGGTAGCGCGGGTTGCGGGCATGGTGCACCCGATGGTGCGAAGGGGTGTTGAAGACCGCCTCGAACCAGCGCGGCATCCGCCGGATCGCCTCGGTGTGGATCCAGTACTGGTAGACGAGGCTGATCCCCTTCTGGATGGCGATCATCGCCGGCGGGAAGCCCAGGAACGACAGGGGCAGCCAGAGCAGCCAGGTGCCGGCGATCCCCCCCGTCCAGGTCTGCCGCAGCGCCGTCGAGAGGTTGTAGTGCTGGCTGGAGTGGTGGTTGACGTGGCTGGCCCACCAGAACCGGCGCTCGTGCGCCAGGCGGTGGAACCAGTAGTAGGTCAGGTCCTCCAGCAGGAAGATCGCCACCCAGGCCCACACGGCCGTCATGGGGATGTCGAACAGCCGGAACTGATGCACCCACAGCGTCGCGGCCGCGATCATCCCGCCGAACAGCACCCCGGCGACGGTCGAGCCCAGGCCCATCCCCAGCGACACCGCCGTGTCCTTGGCCTCGTAGTTCGCCCGCAGCTTGCCGAAGCGGGTCAGGACGATCTCGAGGATGATGGTCAGGATGAAGAAGGGCGTGGCCAACGTGACCGGGTCGAAGGTCTTCATGCCGCCAGCTCCTTGGGCGGCCAAGCCGGCAGGGCGATGACCGCCCGCGGGGCGGCCACGTCGGCGAGGTCCACGGACAGCCGCCCGTCCCGGAAGCTGGCCGACAGCGCCTGGGCCCAGGGAAGCTGGCGCGCCACGTAGCCGTCGCCGAGCCGGCAGATCACGAGCGCGAGGCCGCCCGACTTGGCCAGGGCCCCCGCTCCGTCCGAGGCGACCCAGACGGCCTCCAGGCTGCGTTCGGGGAACTCGTCGGCGAACAGCGCCCGGGCCTTCGCATCGTCGAGGGGCGCGGACGGCCGCGCGATCTTGGCCCAGGCGGCCAGGGCCACCAGCACGGCGATCGCGGCGCCCGAGGCCGCGAGCTGAATGAAGAACGCCTGGCCCAACGGCCGAACCTCCCCTTGTGTCTTTCGCGGGAGCGTGGGCGGCCAGGGGCGACGGGTCAAGACAAAGCCCTCCCCGTCGCCGGGGAGGGCTCGGTCGTCCCGTAACTTCGGGATCAGAACTTGCGGGTGTAACCGACCGACCAGACGTCGGCGTTGCCGCCGTCGAAGTCGTGGCGGGTCCAGTCGACGCGCACGCCGTTCACGCCGTCGAAGTGGTGCTGGGCGCCCAGGCCGTAGTTCCAGGACTCGCCGTCGTCCGACACCTCGATCCCGTTGTACTTGCCCTTCAGCTTGGTGGTGCCGTAGCCGAAGCGGGCGATCAGGTCGGTGTTGGCGCCGACGGGCGCGAAGCCGACCACATAGGCCGCGGCCTGGTGCTTCATCTCGACGTCGACGTCGGTCCCGCCGATGGTCACGTCGTCATCCTTCACGCCGAGGGCGCCCTCGGCCTCGACGCCCAGCCACGGGTTGGCGCGGTAGCCGACGCGGCCCTGGATGGCGCCCAGGTCCACGCCCGAGCCGTCCGTCTGGCTGTAGCCCAGCGTGCCGTAGACGCCGGAGCCCGTGGTCTGGGCCTGGGCCATGGCCGGAGCGATCGAGACGAGAGCGGCGACCGAAGCCGCGGCGAAGAGAGCTTTCATGTTCTTGTACTCCAACTCACTGAAACAGCTCCCCCGAGCCGGTTCGGGATCGGCGTCAAACGCGGCGACCGACCGCCGGTTCTGTGGCGAAGCCTTGTTCGCCCCTGACGTGTGTCCCTGCGGCCACAATGCCCGCTGACGGCCGTGCCGCGCGTGCTACAAGCACGCGGTCCATGAGTCCGGGAGAGCAGCCGAAATGAACGACGCCGTGATCGCCGCCACGGGGCTCTACACGCCGCCGCTCAGCCTCTCGAACGCCGAGCTGGTGGAGACCTTCAACGCCTACGTCGAGCGCTTCAACGCGGCCAACGCCGAGGCGATCGCGCGCGGCGACGTCCAGCCGCTGCAGCCGTCGTCGGTGGAGTTCATCGAGAAGGCCTCGGGCATCAAGTCGCGCTTCGTGGTCGACAAGACGGGCCTGGTCGATCCCGAGGTCATGCGCCCGATCATCCCCGAGCGCCCCAACGACCAGCTCTCGATCCTGGCCGAGATCGCCGTCGAGGCGGCGAAGGACGCCATCGCCCGCTGGGGCAAGCCCGCCGCCGATATCGACGCCGTGATCTGCGCCGCCTCGAACATGCAGCGCGCCTATCCCGCCATGGCCATCGAGGTGCAGCAGGCCCTGGGGATCGACGGCTTCGCCTTCGACATGAACGTGGCCTGCTCCTCGGCCACCTTCGGCATCAAGACGGCGGCCGACTTCGTGGCGGGCGGGGCGAAGGCCGTGCTGATGGTCAACCCCGAGATCTGCTCGGGCCACCTCAATTTCCGCGACCGCGACAGTCACTTCATCTTCGGCGACGTGGCGACCGCCGTGATCGTCGAGCGGGCCGACCAGGCGACGGACGGATGGGACATCCTCGGCACGCGGCTGAGGACCCAGTTCTCCAACAACATCCGCAACAACTTCGGCTTCCTGAACCGGGCCGACCCCGAGGGCGTCGGCAAGCCCGACAAGCTGTTCGTCCAGGAGGGCCGCAAGGTCTTCCGCGAGGTGGTGCCGATGGTCTCGGAGATGATCGTCGACCACGCCGCCGACCTGGGCATCGACCCCACGGGCCTGAAGCGCCTATGGCTGCACCAGGCCAACATCAACATGAACGAGATGATCGGCCGCAAAGTGCTGGGCCGCGATCCGGCGCCCGGCGAGAACGTGATCATCCTGGACGAGTACGCCAACACCTCGTCGGCCGGCTCGATCATCGCCTTCCACAAGGCCAACGACGACTTCCGGGCGGGCGACACCGGCCTGATCTGCTCGTTCGGCGCCGGCTATTCCGCAGGCACGGTGTTCGTCCGCAAGCGGTGAGGCTAGGCTCCCCGGCCAACGGGGGAATCCTTCATGCGCAGACTGTTCGCCGCCACGGGCCTGGCGCTCGCGTTCGTGACGACCGGGGCGGCCGCCCCGCCCGGCTACGACCTGCTGATCCGCGGCGGCGAGATCTACGACGGCTCGGGCGCAGCGCCGGTGCGCGGCGACGTGGGGATCCGCGGCGACCGCATCGTCTGCGTCGGGACCTGTCCGTCCGGGCCGGCCAGGAAGACGGTCGACGCCGCCGGCCAGGCCGTCGCCCCCGGCTTCATCAACATGCTGTCCTGGTCGACCCAGAGCCTGATCCAGGACGGCCGCGGCCTCTCCGAGCTGAAGCAGGGGGTGACGCTGCAGGTCATGGGCGAAGGCTCGTCCATGGGGCCCTGGACGCCGCAGATGAAGGCCGCCGAGCTGCAGCGGCAGGGCGACATCAAGTATCCCATCGCCTGGACCACCCTGGACGAGTACCTGCGCCACCTGGAGGGCCGCGGCGTCTCGCTGAACGTCGCCTCGTTCGTGGGGGCCGAGACGGTGCGGGTGAACGTCCTCGGCGAAGGCGACGTCGACCCCACGCCCGAGCAGCTCGCCCGCATGCGCAAGATCGTGGTCGAGGCGATGGAGGACGGGGCCATGGGCGTCGGCTCGTCGCTGATCTACGCCCCGGGCAGCTTCGCCGAGACCGACGAGCTCGTGGCCCTGGTCACCGAAGCAGGCCGCTGCGGCGGCTTCTACGTCAGCCACATGCGGTCTGAGGGAAACCGGCTGATCGAGGCGGTCGACGAGCTGATCGAGATCTCCCGCCGCTCGGGCGCGCCGGCCGAGATTTACCACCTGAAGGCCAGCGGCCGGTCCAACTGGCCCAAGCTGGACGAGGCGATCGCCCGGATCGAGGCGGCGCGCGCGGAGGGCCTGCGGATCACGGCCGACATGTACACCTATCCCGCCGGCTCCACCGGGCTGGACGCGGCCATGCCCACCTGGGTGCAGGCGGGCGGCGTCGAGCAGTGGATCGGCCGGCTGCAGGACCCGGCCACCCGCGCCCGGGTGAAGGCGGAGATGCTGGCCGACAACGGCGGCTTCGAGAACCTCATGCGTCACGCCGGGCCCAAAGGGACCCTGCTGGTCGGCTTCAAGAACCCCAAGCTGAAACACCTCACCGGCAAGACCCTGGCCGAGGTGGCCAAGGACCGCGGCGTCAGCCCGCAGGACGCGGCCATGGACCTCGTGATCGAGGACGGCAGCCGGGTGCAGGTCGTCTATTTCCTGATGAGCGAGGAGAACGTCGCCCGCCAGACCGCCCTGCCCTGGATGAGCTTCGGCTCGGACGCCGAGGCCCGGGCGCCGGAGGGGCCGTTCCTGCTGTCCTCCACCCACCCGCGCGCCTACGGCAACTTCTCTCGGCTGCTGGCGAAGTACGTCCGTGACGAGAAGCGGCTGAGCCTCGCCGAGGCGGTGCGCAAGCTCTCCGCCCTGCCCGCCCACAACCTCGGCCTTCGCGAACGCGGCCGGCTCTCGCCCGGCTGGTACGCCGACGTGGTGGTGTTCGACCCCGCCAAGGTGCAGGACCACGCCACCTTCGAGAAGCCGCAGCAGTTCTCCACCGGCGTCAGCCACGTGGTCGTCAACGGCGAGCTGGCCCTGGCCGACGGCGAGGCCACGGCGGCGCGCCCCGGCCGCGTGGTCCGGGGCCGCGGCTGGACGGGCTGGCCCGACGGCGGCTGCCGCGCCAAGGCGTCGGACTGGACGTGGTGACCGCCAGGGGACTTCGCGCGTTGAACCGCCCATGGCCGAAGAGAACCCCCAGGACCTCGAAGACCTGCTGGACGAGCTGAGCGGGGTCGCGAAGCGCTGCGGCGACAAGGTCTCGGTGCGCGAGGTCTACTGCGCCATCGGCGAGCGCTCGTTCGGGCCGCTGCTGCTGGCGGCGGGGCTGCTGGGGATGACGCCCGTCTCGGCCGTGCCGGGCGCCCCGACCGTCCTGGCGCTGGTCACCATCCTGATCGCGGGCCAGCTGCTGTTCGGCCGCTCGACGCTGTGGCTGCCCCGGCGGCTGCTGGACCTGTCGGTCGGCGCCGACAAGCTGGACAAGACCGTGAAGATCGCCCGCAAGCCCGCCCGGTTCGTGGATCGGGTCGTCCGGCCCCGCCTGACCTTCCTGACCGGCCGCCTGGCGGACCGCGTCGTGGCCGGCGTCTGCGTGCTGGTGGCCTGCGCCGTCCCGCCCCTGGAGCTCCTGCCCTTCGTGGCCTTCGTACCGGCGACCGCCATCGCCGCCTTCGGCCTCGGGATCGTCGTGCGCGACGGTCTGCTGATCCTCGTCGCCTTCGGCGCGAGCGGGGGGACTCTCTACGTCCTGGCGCGCCAGCTGCTGTTCTGACGCCGCCCTCCCTCAGCCGAGAAGGCGCCGGAGCCCCAGCACGATCAGGGTCCACAGCGCCGCCGAGAGGACGACCACGGACAGCACCGACAGGAGTACGCCGAGCCGGCGCCATCGCGGAACGCCGCGGCTCGCTTCACTGGACAAGAGAACCATGGCCGCCATCTAGCGGCGGGCGCGGACGCCGGCGAGCGGCGCCCTACCCATTCCGGTGCCGGCCGCGAAGCGGCGTCGCTAGCGGTCCTTCTCGCGCTCGCCGATGGCCGCCTGGGCCGCCGCCAGGCGCGCGATCGGCACCCGGTAGGGCGAGCAGCTCACGTAGTCGAGGCCGATGATCTCGCAGAACTGGATCGAGGCCGGATCGCCCCCGTGCTCGCCGCAGATGCCGAGCTTCACGTCCGGACGGGCCGCCCGGCCGCGCTCGGCGGCGATGCGGATCAGGTCGCCCACGCCCTCGGTGTCCAGGCTGACGAAGGGGTCCTTCTCGAAGATCCCCTTGTCGATGTAGTAGCCCAGGAACCGGCCGCTATCGTCGCGGCTGATGCCGAAGGTCGTCTGGGTCAGGTCGTTCGTGCCGAACGAGAAGAACTCGGCGTTCTCGGCCAGGTCCGCGGCGCGGATGGCCGCCCGCGGCAGCTCGATCATGGTGCCGACCTTGTAGTCGATCCGGCAGCCCTTCTCCTCGATCACCTTCTTCGCCGTGCGGTCGGTGAGGTCGCGTAGGAACTTCATCTCCTCGCCCTTGGCGACCAGCGGGTGCATGATCTCGGGGATCGGGGCGGGCCGGCCCTCGGCGACCACCTCGCAGGCGGCCTCGACGATGGCCCGGACCTGCATCTCGTAGATCTCGGGATAGGCCACGCCCAGGCGGCAGCCGCGGTGACCCAGCATCGGGTTCACCTCGTGGAGCTCCTGCACCCGGCGCGCCAGCTTCTTGGGGTCGAGCCCGGCGGCCTCGGCGACCGAGGCCACGTCCTCCTCGCTGTGCGGCAGGAACTCGTGCAGCGGCGGGTCGAGCAGCCGGATGGTGACCGGCAGGCCCTCCATGATCTTGAACAGCTCGACGAAGTCCTGCCGCTGCATGGGCAGGATCTTCTCCAGCGCGCCGCGGCGGCCCGCCTCGTCGTCGGCGAGGATCATCTCGCGCACGGCGGCGATCCGCGCGGGATCGAAGAACATGTGCTCGGTGCGGCACAGGCCGATGCCCTCGGCGCCGAACTGGCGGGCGGTCTGGGCGTCGAGCGCGGTCTCGGCGTTGGCCCGGACCTTCAGGCGGCGCACGGCGTCGGCCCAGCCCATCAGGGTGGCGAAATCGCCCGACAGCTCGGGCTCGATCATCTTCACGGCGCCGGCCAGGACCTCGCCGGTCGAGCCGTCGATGGTGATGATGTCATAGGCCTTGAAGGTGCGGCCGCGGGCGCGGAACTCGCCGGCCTTCATGTCGATGTGGATCTCGCCGGCGCCCGAGACGCACGGGCGGCCCATGCCGCGGGCCACCACGGCCGCATGGCTGGTCATGCCGCCGCGGGCGGTGACGATGCCGCGCGCTGCGTCCATTCCGCGGATGTCCTCGGGGCTGGTTTCCTCGCGCATGAGGATCACCGCCTCGCCCGCGCCGCCCAGCTTCTCGGCCTCTTCCGCCGTGAACACCACCTTGCCGGTGGCCGCGCCGGGGCTGGCCGGCAGGCCCGTGGCGATCACGTCGCGCGGGCTCGCCGGGTCGATGGTCGGATGCAGCAGCTGGTCCAGGCTCTGCGGCTCGACCCGCATCACCGCCTCTTCCTTGCCGATCAGTCCCTCGGAGGCCAGGTCCACGGCGATCTTCAGGGCGGCCTTGGCGGTCCGCTTCCCGTTGCGCGTCTGCAGCATGTACAGACGGCCCTTCTCCACCGTGAACTCGATGTCCTGCATGTCGCGGTAGTGCTTCTCGAGCTTCTCCACGACGGCCTTGAACTGGGTGAAGACCTCGGGCAGCGCCTCTTCCATCGAGGGCTGGACGTCGCCCATCTCCTCGCGGGCGGCCTTGGTCAGGGGCTGGGGCGTGCGGATGCCGGCCACCACGTCCTCGCCCTGGGCGTTGATCAGGAACTCGCCGTAAAGCCGGTTCTCGCCCGTGGACGGATTGCGGGTGAAGGCCACGCCCGTGGCGCTGCTCTCGCCCATGTTGCCGAACACCATCGACTGGACGTTCACCGCCGTGCCCCAGCTCTCGGGGATGTCGTGCATGCGGCGGTAGAACTTGGCCCGGTCGTTCATCCAGCTGGCGAACACCGCCCCGATCGCGCCCCAGAGCTGGGCGTTGGGATCCTGCGGGAAGGGCTCGCCGCGCTCGCCCTCGACGGCGCGCTTGTAGTCGGCGACGACCGCCTCCCAGTCCTCGGCGGACAGCGCCGTGTCCACCCGCACGTCCAGGCGGTCCTTATGCTCGTCGAGGATCTCCTCGAACATGTGGTGGTCGAGGCCCAGGACCACGTTCGAGTACATCTGGATGAAGCGGCGGTAGCTGTCGAAGGCGAAGCGGCGGTCGCCCGACAGCTTGGCCAGACCGTCCACCGTCTCGTCGTTGAGGCCCAGGTTCAGCACCGTGTCCATCATGCCCGGCATCGAGGCGCGGGCGCCCGAGCGGACCGAGACCAGCAGCGGATTGGCCGGGTCGCCGAAGGTCTTGCCGGTCAGGCTCTCGACCTTCTTCAGCCCCTCGGCGACCTGCGCCTTCAGTTCGGCCGGATAGCTCTTGCCGTTGGCGTAGTAGAAGGTGCACGCCTCGGTCGTGATGGTGAAGCCGGGCGGCACGGGAAGGCCCAGGGACGACATCTCGGCGAGGTTCGCCCCCTTGCCGCCCAGCAGGTTCTTCATCGAGGCGTCGCCGTCCGCCCCGCCGCCGCCGAAAGCGTAGACCCACCGCGTCTTCACCATCGTGTCGGCCATAGCCTCTTCACCTCCACCCGGCCCGCTCAGCGCGGGCGAAATCAACCTGTGACCTGCGAGAAGTCCGCAACCCGCCCCATGGCGTCGCGAACCTTGGCAAGAAGGCGCAACCTGTTCTCCCGTTCCGCCGGAACGTCCGAGTTCACAAGCACCTTGTCGAAGAACGCGTCCACCGGCCCGCGCAGCTTGGCGAGCTCGGTCATGGCGCCTTCGAAGTCCTCGCGCTCCAGAGCGGGCCCCAGTCGGGCGTCCAGGGCGGCCACGGCCTGCACCAGCGCAGCTTCCTCCGCCGGCGCCCCGGCCGCCTGCGCGGGCTCGCCGGCGGGCAGCGGGCCCTTCTTCTCCTCGGCCCGCAGGATGTTCACCGCCCGCTTGTAGCCGGCCAGCAGGTTGGCCCCGTCCTCGGTTTTCAGGAAGGCCGAGAGGGCCTCGACCCGGGCCACGATACGCACCAGGTCGTCGTCCCCCAGGGCGAACACCGCCGCCACCAGGTCGTGCCGCTTGCCCTGCTCGCGCAGCAGGACGGCCAGGCGGTCGGCGAAGAAGTCCAGCACCTCGTCCGAGACGAACCGCTTCAGCGGCAGGCGGGTACGGGTTTCCAGCACGATGCGGATCACGCCCAGCGCGGCGCGGCGCAGGGCGAAGGGATCGCGCGAGCCGGTCGGCTTCTCGCCGATGCCGAAGAAGCTGACGAGCGTGTCCAGCTTGTCGGCCAGGGCCACGGTGGCGGCCACCGAGCTGACCGGCACGGCGTCGTTCGGCCCCTGCGGGCGATAGTGGCTGCGGATCGCGTCGACGACCTCGGGGTCCAGCCCCTCGGCCTCGGCGTAGTAGCCGCCCATGATCCCCTGCAGCTCGGGGAATTCGCCCACCACGCCCGAGACGAGGTCGGCCTTGGCCAGCCGCGCGGCCTGCACGGCCTTGGTCCTGGTTTCCGGCTCGTCGCGCACGAACGGGGCCAGCTCGCCGGCCAGAGCCTCGATGCGCTGCACCCGCTCGTACATGGTCCCGAGCTTGGCGTGGAAGGTGACGCCCTTCAGCTTCTCCAGCCGGTCCTCCAGGCGCACCTTGCGGTCCTCGTCCCAGAAGAACCGCGCGTCCGACAGGCGGGCCGAGAGCACCTTGGCGTTGCCCTTGGCGATGGTCGCCCCGCCGTCGCGGGCCGCGATGTTGGCCACCGTCAGGAAGTGCGGCGCGAGCTTGCCGCCGGCCGGGTCGCGCACGGCGAAATAGCGCTGGTGCACCCGCATCGAGGTGCGGATCACCTCGGGCGGCAGGTCCAGGAACGCGGGGTCCATGTCGCCCAGCACCGGGACCGGCCATTCGACCAGGCCCGCGACCTCGTCCAGCAGGCCGGTGTCCTCGACCAGCTCGAGGTTGCGCGCGAAGCACAGCGTCTTGGCCGCCTCGAGGATGCGTTCCTTCCGCTCGTCGGCGTCGAGCACCACCGAGCGGTGCGAGAGCCCCGCGGCGTAGCCCTCGAAATCCTTCACCAGGAACGGCTGGCCGTCGCTCATGAAGCGGTGGCCTTCCGACAGGTCGCCGCTCGCGATCCCGTCCACTTCGAAGGGCACGACCTCGCCGTCGAAGACGCAGAGGATGCGCCGCAGCGGGCGCACCCAGCGCAGCTTGCTGGTCCCCGAAACCATCGACTTGGGCCAGGGGAAGGTCCGCAGGATGGCCTCGACCATCTCGGCGACGATCTCCGGCGTCGGCCGGCCCGGCTTTTCGATCGTCGCGAAGAACACGCCGTCCCGCTTGACCAGCTGGTCGCGGGTCAGCCCGGTCTTGCGCAGGAAGCCCTCCAACGCCTGTTCCGGAGCGCCGACTTTGGGGCCCTTGAGCTCCTCGCGGCGGTCGGCCTGGGCGGCCGGCAGCCCCTCGGCCACCAGCGTAAGCCGGCGGGGACCGGCGAAGGTCTTCAGCGCCTCGGGCAGCAGCCCCTCGGCCGCGAGCCTTTCGCGCGCCATGCGCTCCAGGTCGCGCGCGGCCTGCGCCTGCATGCGGGCCGGAATCTCTTCCGAGAGCAGTTCGAGCAGGAGTTGGGGCATGGCCTTACGCGTTCGCCCCTTCGTTCTCGACCCAGGCCTCGGCGCACAGTTTGCAGAGGTCGCGGATGCGGCCGATGTAGCTCTGCCGCTCGGCGACGGCGATGGCGCCGCGGGCGTCCATGATGTTGAACAGGTGGCTGGCCTTCAGCACGTGGTCGTAGGCCGGCAGCACCAGGGCCTGGCCCTGCCGGCCCTTCGAGGCCACGATCCGCCGGACCTCGCGCTCCATGTCCTCGAACTGGCGCTTGCAGGTTTCGACATCGGCGACCTCCTGCTCGAACGCCGAGAACTGCTGCTCGTTGGCGAGGTAGACGTCGCCGTAGCTGAACTCGTCGTTGAACTTCAGGTCGTACACGCTGTCCTTGTTCTGCAGGTACAGCGACAGGCGCTCGAGGCCGTAGGTCAGCTCGCCGGCCACCGGAAAGACGTCCAGGCCGCCCACCTGCTGGAAGTAGGTGTACTGGGTGATCTCCATCCCGTCGCACCAGACCTCCCAGCCGAGGCCCCAGGCGCCGACGGTGGGGTTCTCCCAGTCGTCCTCGACGAAGCGGATGTCGTGCAGCAGCGGGTCGATGCCGATCGCTTCCAGCGACCCGAGGTACAGCTCCTGCAGGTTGGGCGGGTTCGGCTTCAGGATCACCTGGTACTGATGGTGCTGGTGCAGCCGGTTCGGGTTCTCGCCATAGCGGCCGTCGGCCGGCCGCCGGGACGGCTGGACGTAGGCCACCTTCCAGGGCTTGGGCCCCAGGGTGCGGATCACCGTCATGGGCGAGAGCGTGCCCGCCCCCACTTCCACGTCATAGGGCTGCAGGATCATGCAGCCCTGGCGGCTCCAATACTCGTGCAGTTTCAGGACGAGGCCCTGAAACGTAAGCGGCTCTTCAGACATCGAAAATGGGGCCGTTCGCAGGCGCAAAAAAAGTCGGCGGACCATAGGGCCCGCCGACCTTCGCTTCAAGCCGGCCGAAGCGGCTTATTCCACCGGGCGTCAGTTGCCCCGGGCGGCGGTCATCTTGCCGGCCCGCGAGAGGGGTTCGCCGTACTTTTCCCGGTTCTCGGGGGTGTCCGGCACCGGGCCGTTGGTGACCATCGTCGTGGTGACGCTGGCGCCCTGGCCGTAGGCGGTCGCCGAGGTGGCCGTCGCGCCGGTCGACGCATCCGCCGAGGTCGTCGCCCCGGCTGACGTCGTGGCCCCGGACGTGGAGGACCACGAGCTGGTGTCGGACGACGTGCTGGTCGAGCCCACCGTCGCACCAGTGGTCGTACCGGTGGCCGTCGTGTCGCTGGTGGGCGTCGACGGGCTGGTGGTGGTGTGCTGGTCCGGCGTCGCCGACGACGTCGACTGGGCCATCGCGGCGCCGGCCATGAGAGCCGAGGCCGCGACGGCGCTGGCGAGAATCTTGAGGGTCATGGGTCTAGCTCCTGTTGGACGTCTGCCGCCCCACCCGTGGGTTGCAGGAGCTTTACCGCATTGGCCCTCAGTTGGTTCCCGACGTCTGGGCCGGAGCTTGGGCCGGCGCCTGGGCCTGGGCGTCGCCGGCCCCGGCGGTCAGCGGCTTGTCGACCACGTGCAGCAGGCCGCTGCCGGTGCGCACGTCCGCCTGGACGATCGTGGCGCCGTCGGCCTTCAGCGCGCCGGCCTCGTCGCTGCCGTCCAGCAGGATCTGGTCGCCGGCGCCCGACGGCACCGGGCCCCGCGCGCCCTGGATCTTCGAGGAATCGACCGGGGCGTTGATCACGTGGTGCAGCAGGAACTTCTGCATCGCGGTCTTGTCGGTCTTGAGCTTCTCGAGCTCGGCGGCCGGCAGGGTCGCGAACGCCGCGTCGCTGGGCGCGAAGACGGTCAGGTTCTTGTTGGTCTTCAGCAGACCGGTCAGGTTCGTGGCGTCGAGGCCCTGGATGAAGGTGGTGAACTTGCCCGAGGCCTTCAGCGTCTCGACCAGGTCGCCGGCGGGGGTGACCTGGACGGCGGCGGCGTCCGACGCCGGAGCCGCAGCGGCGGGGGCGGCGGCCTCGCTCTGGGCCGGAGCGGCGTCCTGCGCGAAGGCGGGGGCGGAAAGGCCCGTGACCAGGGCGAGCGCGGCGGCGGCGGAAAGCAGGCTGTTGGACGTCATCGAGAAACCTCGTCTTTGCATTGGACGTGCGGCGCCGCACCGGCGCCCGGGGGCGTATCGGCGCAGTCTACGCACGGGGGTGTGACGGGTTTCCCCGCCTCACGGCTTCTTGTAGGGCGCCGTGGCGCGGGACGAAAAATCCGCGTGACGGGCGCCGTGTCAAGGCCGCGGCGGACGCGACCCGGCTGCGATTCCTGCACAGAAATCGGGCGCCGATGGGGCGAGGCGCCCAAGGCGAAGGCGCATTCCGCCTTCTTCGCCCCCCGCGGCCCCCGATCCGCCTGCCCTGCCCCGCCTGCGACATAGCGTCGGTCCGACCGCCGCCCAGGGGATGGGTCAAGTCAGCGGCGGTTTCGAACAACGAGAGGGGTGGGCCCGCCCTCAGGGTCGGACGCGGGAGCGACGGATGAAACTCATCATGGCGATCGTCAAACCCTTCAAGCTGGACGACGTGCGCGAAGCGCTCGTCGCCGCCGGCGTGGAGGGGCTGACGGTCTCGGAAGTCAAAGGCTACGGCCGTCAGAAGGGGCAGACCGAGATCTATCGGGGCGCCGAGTACCAGATCAATTTCCTGCCGAAGGTGAAGCTCGAGGCCGTCGTCGACGACGCGGCGGCGGGCAAGGCCGTCGAGGCCATCAAGGCCGCGGCCGCCACCGGCAAGATCGGCGACGGGAAGATCTTCGTCCTCGACGTCGCGGAGGCCGTGCGCATCCGGACGGGCGAGACCGGCGCCGCGGCGCTCTAAGGGGACAAGGGGACAGACACTCATGAAATTGCTGGGATTCAACAGGCTGGCCGGGCTCGCGCTCGCCGCCCTGATCACGGGAGCGCCCCTGGCCGCGCCCGCCTTCGCGCAGGAGACCGCGCCGGCCGCCGCCGAGGCGCCGGCCACGGCTGCGCCCGCGCCGGAGGAAGCTGCACCCGCGCCGGAAGCGGCCGCCTCGGCCCCCGTCGCCGAGGAGGCTCCGGCCCCGACACCCGACAAGGGCGACGTGTCCTGGATGCTCGTCTCGACGATCCTCGTGCTGCTGATGATCGTGCCGGGGTTGGCCCTCTTCTACGGCGGCCTCGTCCGCCAGAAGAACATGCTCTCGATGCTCATGCAGGTCTCGACCGTGACCGTGGTGGGCATGATCGCCTGGGTGCTCTACGGGTACAGCCTCGCCTTCACCGACGGCGGCGGTCTCGACAAGTTCGTCGGCGGCTTCGGACGGCTGTTCCTGAAGGACGTCACGCCCGCCAGCAACGTGGGCACCTTCTCGACGGGCGTGGTCATTCCCGAGCTCGCCTTCATCGCCTTCCAGATGACCTTCGCCTGCATCACCGCCGCCCTCGTCCTCGGCGGCGTGGCCGAGCGGATGAAGTTCGCCGCGGTCCTGGTGTTCGCCGTCCTGTGGCCGATCCTGTCGTACTACCCCATGGCCCACATGGTGTGGTGGTGGGCGGGTCCGGATTCGGTCGCCGCCAACCCGACGGCGCCGATCCAATCTGGTCTGCTGTGGGGCTTCGGCGCTCTCGACTTCGCCGGCGGCACCGTCGTGCACATCAACGCCGGCGTGGCCGCCCTGGTCGGCGCGTTGATCCTGGGCGCCCGCAAGGGCTACCGGGCCGAGCCGATGCCGCCCCACTCGCTCACCCTGACGCTCGTGGGCGCGGGCCTGCTGTGGGTGGGGTGGTTCGGCTTCAACGCGGGCTCCAACCTCGAGGCCAACGGCTATGCCGCGCTGGCGGTGGTGAACACCCTCATCGCCACGGCGGCCGCGGGCTTCTCCTGGACCATGACCGAGTGGATCACCCGCAAGAAGGCCTCGATGCTGGGCCTGGCCTCGGGCCTGATCGCGGGCCTCGTGGCCGTCACCCCGGCCGCGGGCTTCGCCGGTCCTGTCGGCGCCCTCGTCCTCGGCCTGATCGTCTCGCCGGTCTGCGTGATCTTCTGCTCGATCGTGAAGAACTCGCTGAAGTACGACGACAGCCTGGACGCCTTCGGCATCCACGCGGTCGGCGGCATCGTCGGCGCGCTCGCCACCGGCATCCTCGTCGATCCGGCGCTCGGCGGCGCCGGGATCGTGGACTACACGACCTGCGCGGCGGATGGAGACATCTCGACCTGCGACGCCGCCGCCTATGTGATGGCCACTCAGTTCATGGCCCAGCTCAAGGCCGTCCTCGTGGCGATCTGCTGGTCCGCCGTGGCCTCGGCCATCGTCTTCTTCGTGATCAAGTTCACCGTCGGCCTGCGGGTCTCGGCGGACACCGAAGAAGAGGGCCTGGACATCGTCGAGCACGGCGAACGGGCCTACCACTCCTGATCTCGGGGGAGAGCCCGGACCGGCAGGCCATCGCCGGTCCGGCCAGGGGTGGATGCGGGGGTCCTTCGGGACCCCCGTTTTCGTTGGGCCTAGGCCGCGTCGGTCCAGGGACCGCCGAGCCGGCAGCGGACGACCCACCAGTCCGGCGCCAGGGCCTGCAGCCGCTCGGCCAGGCTTTCGGCTTCGATATCGCCGGCGCACAGGGCGAAGCAGGTGCCGCCCGAGCCGGACACGCGCGCCAGCAGGGTCTCGGGCTCGGCGCGCAGGGTCTCCAGCGCCGCGCCGACCGCCGGCGCGACGGCGAGCGCCGGGGCCTCCAGGTCGTTGCGCTGGCCGGCCAGCCAGGCGGCGACCTCCTGGGGACTCTCGAACGCGTCGGGCGCTGCGGGCGGCTCCACGGACCCGAAGGCGCCGGCCGCGTCGAAGCGCCGGTAGACCTCGGCAGTGGAGACGGGCGCGCCCGGATTGACCAGCACCGCGTCGAGGACCGGCATGGCCGGCGCGGGCGAAAGACGCTCGCCCCGCCCCTGGGCGAGTGCGGGACGTCCCCAGAGGCAGGCGGCGCCGTCCGCCCCGAGGCTCGCTGCCACGGCTTCCAGCCGCGCGTCGGAAACGTCGAGCGCCAGCGCCTCGCGCATCAGCCGCAAGGCCGCACCGGCGTCGCTGGAGCCGCCGCCCAGGCCGCTGGCCACCGGCAGGCGCTTCTCCAGGCGCAGCGCGATCGGTGGAACCGGCCGGCGCGCCTCGGCGATCAGCGCGCGGGCGGCGCGCAGGACGAGGTTGTCGCCCTCCCCCGCCAGCTCGCGGGCGAACGGCCCGTCCACCACGAGATCCAGGGCGTCGGCCCCGGCCGCGCTGACCCGGTCGCCCACGTCGGCGAACGTCATCAGGCTGCAGATCGGGTGGTAGCCCGAGGGCTCCGGCGCGCCCACGTGCAGGAAGAGGTTGACCTTGGCCGGCGCGAAGGCGGCGGGCACCCTACTGTCCGGCGAGCTTCGGCGCCTGCGGCCCAAGGCCCGAGGCCAGCTTGGCCTCGGCGTCGGCCTGGATCTTGGCATCCGGCTTCAGCGTCAGGACGCGCCGCCACTGGAAGACCGCCTCGTCCTTGCGCCCCGCCATCCAGTAGGCGTCGCCGAGGTGGTTGTTGATCTCGGGATCGCCGGCCTCGAGCTCGACGGCCTGCTCCAGCTTCTCGACGGCGGCCTTGTAGTCGCCCATCCGGTAGTGGGCCCACCCCAGGCTGTCGATCATCGCCCCCGAGCGCGGGTTGGAGGCGACCGCCTTCTCGACCATCGCCATGGCCTCCTCGAGCCGCTCGCCGCGATCGATCCAGGAATAACCCAGGAAGTTCAGCAGCTCGGGCTCGTCCGGCCGCAGCTTGAGCGCCGCCTGCAGGTCGGCCTCGGCGTCCTTCCAGCGGTCCATCTGCGCCAGGGCCGCGCCGCGGGCGTAGTAGAGGCGCCAGTCCGGCGTGGCGGACTCCGCGATCAGCTCGCCCAGCAACTGGACGGATTCGGCGTATTCGCCGTTGGCCCGCAGGAGGTCCGACAGGGTGAGGCGCGCGTCGGGATCGCCCGTCGCGGCGGCCGCCCGGGCGAGTTTCA
>Ga0268287_100285_pt1 | contig 17392 bp, 17 predicted proteins | sample MetcocultureR3M_FD_191348 | JGI IMG/M metagenome (GOLD analysis project Ga0268287, IMG submission 191348) | Soil microbial communities from Anza Borrego Desert, Southern California, United States - Methanotrophic co-culture R3-M | ecosystem: Environmental > Terrestrial > Soil > Desert | place... | reverse complement strand
CGGGCGCTCACCATCAGTCAGGGCGATGCCAGCATCTTCGTCACCCACCCGATCTCGCTCGCACTGCTCCTCATCGCGGCGACGCTGGTTCTCGTTCCGACCTTCATGCGCTGGAGGTCTTCGCGCCAAGCCGACTCGGCCGACGTCAACGTCTGAAAACACTCAAGAGGCTACAATGTCGAACGCCCTGTATTTCAAGCATCCTGAACTCACTGCCTTCGCAGCCCAGCTCTTCGCAAGCACCGGGATGCCTGCCGATCACGCTCAGACCATCGCAGCCGATCTCGTCAAGGCTAACCTTCGCGGTATCGATTCGCATGGTGTTTCCCGCATTCCTATGTATCTCAACCGCCTGCGCGCCGGCTTGGTCAACCCGACGCCCGATATCAAAATCAATCAGGTCGCTGGCGCGGTATCAGCTGTCGACGGCGACAACGCGATGGGTTTCGTTCCCTCACACATCGCGATGGACGAAGCCGTCCGGCTGGCGTCGAACGCCGGGATCGGCCTCGTCGGTGTCCACCGCAGCACCCATTTCGGGATGGGTGCGCTTTATGCGCTGCAGGCGATCGAGGCCGGATACATCTCAATGATCTTCACCAACTCCTCGCCGGCAATCGCAATGTGGGGAGGGCGTAGCGCCTTTCTGGGTGCAAGTCCCATCGCCGCCGGGGTACCGGCTGGCAGGCATCCGCCCTATGTCATGGACATGGCCATGACGGTCATCGCTCGCGGCAAAATCCGCCTGAGCGCGATGCGTGGGGAAGCGATCCCCGCCGGCCTTGCCTTGGACGTCGACGGCAACCCCACGACGGACGCGGCGAAGGCGTTCGAAGGGGTATGTCTTCCATTCGGCGGCGTGAAGGGCTCCGTCCTTGCGACTTTGATGGACCTGATGTCGGGTGTCCTCACGGGGGCGAACTACGCGGGCGACGTCAAAAGCCTCTACTTCGACCACTCCGAGCCTCAGAACGTCGGGCACCTGTTCTTCGCGATCAAGCCGGACTTGTTCATGAGCCTGAACGATTACGAAACACGGATGGACGTCTACTACGACCGCATCAAGAAGCTGCCACGCGCCGCGGGCGTAGACGAGATATTGATGCCGGGCGAACCCGAGCAGCGACGCGAGGAAGAGCGCTCGACATACGGCATTCCGATCACCGATAACGTCATCGCCGAACTCGCAGCGGAGGGACGGCGGGTGGGCCAGGAAATGCCCGCAGGCTCTCCGAATCCGCTTGAAAAGGCGGCGTGATGGTGTCGAACCGACTCTCGGCCCACATAGGCTATCTCTTCAACCAGCTTCCCCTGGAGAGCCGTATCGAGGCTGCCGCGAAGGCGGGCTTCACAGCTGTCGAGCACCCCCAGCCCTTCGTAGTCGAGGCCCGGCAGATGCGGGAGGTACTGAGGCGTCATGACCTGGTGTTCTCCCAGATAGCAGCAGCCGTCGGAGATGCCGGCAAAGGCGAAAAGGGGCTGGCAGCCTTGCCAGGCCGAGAAGCCGATTTCCGCGAAGAGTTCAAGAGGTCGCTCGGCTATGCGCTAGAAATCGGCTGCCCTCTGATCCATCCGATGGCGGGCGTTCCTGAAGGAGGGCCAGGTGATGCTGCAACCGAGACCTACCGGCGCAACATCGACTTTGCCGTCGAGAGCACCGCTTCCGTTCCCGTGAAGGTCCTCATCGAAGCGATAAGCCACGCTGCCGTACCGGGATATTTCATGTCGAGCATCGAAGCGGCCGTTGCCGTCCAGGACATTTTCGGTCCGGGTAACGTCTCCCTTCTAGTCGACACATTCCATGCCGCCGCCACTGATTTCGACGTCGTCCCGTGGATATCGGAAAACTCGTATCGGATCGGCCATGTGCATATTGCCGACCATCCGGGCCGTCACGAGCCGGGCACGGGGCGATTCCCGTTCAAGGACTTTCTCACCGCGCTCCAGACCGAGGGTTACGAGGACGCGATCGGCTTCGAATACATCCCGACCGCGACCACGGAAGCGGGACTCGCTTTTCTTCAATCCTGGAAAAGCGGCCAGTGGGAGACCGATAGCCAACCATTCTTAAATAAGGAAAGAGGTTTCAGATGATAGTGTCCATCAATCCCGCGAATGGCAAGGCCATCGGCGAGTTCGGCGAGCATGACGACGCCTATGTGGATCGCGCTTTGACAGCTGCCGTAACGGCGCAGCAGGAGTGGCGTAAGGTTGCTGTGGAGGAGAGGGTAGGCCTTCTGACGGAGATGGCCCGGGTTCTTCGTGCGAGTAAAGCGAAATACGCTGCGATGGTGACCGCGGAGATGGGCAAGCCCATTGCAGAGTCGGAGGGCGAGATCGAGAAATGCGCCTACAACTGCGACTTCTATGCGGAGAATGCTGCGACGTATCTCGCCGACGAAGCAGTGCCCTCCAATGCCACGGAAAGCGTCGTCGCCTTCGACCCCCTCGGTGTGGTGCTGGCCATTATGCCTTGGAACTACCCGTTCTGGCAGTTCTTCCGCTTCGCCGCTCCGGCGTTTGCCGCGGGGAACGGAGCGATCCTCAAGCACGCGAACAACGTGCCGCAATGCGCTCTAGCGATCGAGGAGATCATGCGCGAGGCCGGGTGCCCCGAAGGCCTGTTCGCCACACTGCTAATCTCGCCTTCGAAGGTCGCAGGAATCATCGCCGATGATCGCATCGCTGCCGTCACGTTAACGGGCTCGACGGAAGTCGGCGCGATTGTCGCGTCGCAGGCTGGCAAGGCACTCAAGAAGCAGGTGCTCGAGCTCGGGGGTTCGGACCCGTTCATCGTCCTTGCTGACGCCGACCTCGAAGAAGCCGCCGCCGTCGCCGTCAAGGCGCGCTACATCAATGTCGGCCAATCCTGCGTCAACGCCAAGCGCTTTATCGTGGAAGAGGCCGTCGCCGACCGTTTCGTCGAGCTGTTCTGCCAGGGCGTCGCCAAGCTCAAGGTCGGCGAGCCGACGGAGCGCGACACCAACATCGGCCCTATGGCGCGCGAGAACCTGATGACCGCGCTGCACGATCAGGTAGAGCGCACGCTCAAGGCGGGCGCGACTCTGAAGGCAGGCGGCAAACCGCTCGACAGGCCTGGTTACTACTATCCGCCGACCGTCCTCGACGACGTCGGGCCTCACATGGTGGCCTTCTGCGAAGAGACCTTCGGTCCCGTCGCAGCCATTACCAGGGTGAAGGACGCCGAAGAGGCGATCCGGCTCGCCAACCAGACCGAATTTGGCCTAGGTTCGGCGATCTGGACGAAGGATCTCGACCGCGCCCGCAAGCTCGCGCGGGACATCGACGCCGGCGCTGTCTTCATCAACGGCATGGTCGCCTCCGACCCGCGTTACCCGTTTGGGGGCATCAAGCGCTCGGGCTACGGACGCGAGCTCGGAGTCTACGGCATCCGCGAGTTCGTCAACATCAAGACCGTCTGGATCGGACCGGCCAAGGCTGCCGCTCCCAGCCCCAAGGCACCGGAATAAAGGAAGACACCATGACAGAGGCAGCAGCTGCGATCCTGCGACCGAAGGAACTCAAGACCAATGACCGGGGAGGTGGTGCGCGCACCACCCCGCTCGTCACTCGGGCCTGCGGCTCGACCAGCATGATCAACGGCATCACCGCTTTTGACCCGGGCGCGGCCATCGGGCTGCACCAGCACAACTGCGAGGAAAGCGTGATGGTCATCGAGGGACAGGCGATCGCCGAGATCGACGGCGTCCAACACAACCTCGACACCAACGACACGACCTGGATTCCCGCGAACGTGCCGCACCGCTTTATCAACCCAACTGACAAACCGATGCGCATATTCTGGACTTACGCCTCGATCGACGCCACCCGGACCATGATCGCAACAGGCGAAACCAGGACGATCGATGCAGAACACGGGAAGGCGGGCCAGTGATTATCGAGCGGGCGAGACTGACGATCAAGGCGGGTGAAGAAGCGGCGTTCGAGGCGGCCTACTCCGAAGCCGCTCCGTTATTCCTCCGCGCCAGCGGATGTCATGGAGTTAGGATCGAGCGGGTACTTGAGACTCCGGAGGTCTACTATCTCGTTGTGGACTGGGAGCGTTTGGAAGACCACACCGAGCTGTTCCGCAACTCAGCCGACTTTCAGGAATGGCGTCGGCTCGCTGGACCTCATTTGGCGTCGCCCCCCGGTCGTAGAACACGTCCGTAAAGTGGACTGAATGGTCTGTGCGATTCGAAAAGAGTATTGCCGACAGTTGCCGAGATCGCTTGATAGAACCTGATTGACTTAAAGAGCCGCGCGGCAATTGCCACGACATGCGGTCGCGGAAAGGTTCTTCAATCTTCTGCAGCAGAAGCGCATCCGCCGATGACGTCAGCCGCTGCCTACGATATTGCGGTGCCTCTATGCGAACCTCCTTCATCCGCGGGGGCTAGGATTCTCCTTTGTTTCTTCCTCGGGAAGTCCCGCGCCGATATCCGCCCAGGCAACGCGGCTTTCCACCCCGTAGTGCCCAGCCGGCTGGACGTTTTCTGGTCGATCGAGCGAGCCAACCGTCAACCGGATAAGATCATCGTTGTCGTATTGGAGAAAGAGCGGGCTGCCACATTCCGGGCAGAAGCCTCGGGTGGCAATAGGAGAAGAGCGGTAGACACCCGGCTGCTCCTTGGTCCAACGAAGTTTGTCACGTCGGGCTTGCACCAGCACGGCAAATGCGCCGCCTGTCGCACGCTTGCACATATTGCAGTGGCAATAGCCGGAATGCGGCGGGTCACCTTCGAATTCATATCGTCGTGACCCGCACAGACAGCCGCCAGTCCACACACTGTTCCTGTCGATCATGACCTGTCCTCCTCGTATCGATGGACGTGATCGACGGGCAAATCCATGATGTCGTCGAGTACTGCGATCAATCAAGCGCAGCACGCCCACTCCGTTGGAGCCATGATCGAACGCACAAACAACTAAAATGATCCCCGAGGGCACTGGCCGGCGAAAACATCGCTGATCCGGAAGACTCTGGGACCGCGTGCAGAGCCCTTCCCGATTCGCTTTGCAGGCACTCCGCCAATTCGAAAGCCTCGGGCGCCGTTGAAAGAGCGCGTCCTAAAAATGGAGACAAGACCTTTAGGAGGCCAATTTCGCGCGCGTCAAAGTCTGGCTGAGTTTTCTTGCGCCAAATGCGCACCTCTGCCAATTCTCTACCATTCTCCCTCAGGAAAAAATTGATACCGTGGTCCAGGCCAACTTTCATAAGAAGGTCGTTGAAAAATTCTGTCTTGCTCAGGCCGGACGCCATCAAGTCGGCTGTCGGCGTAACCGCCAAGCTCAATCGCATTGATCCGCAGGCTTGGCTTGCCGAGGTTTGTGGCTATATTGCCGAAATGCCGATAGCGAGCTGGAGCAACTGCTTCCATGGGATTGGACACCGGCGGCCGTCAACGTTCAGGCCGCACACCTGCGGTCTCCATCGGAGGTTTATCACCTAGAGGATGACGACAGAGACCGGACTCCCTGTACTAACGACTGCGTCAGTCGCCGAGAGATCGCCTTCCTCCGACACACTGAATGACACGACTGTGTCCGACAATTCGTTGGCAACAAACAAGGTCTTCCCGCTGGGTGAGAGCGATGCGAATCGAGGCCCGGCACCTTTCGTTCCATGCCACTGAGGATCTTTTAGCAAGCCAGATCCGCCGTCGATTGCAAAGCCCACGACACTGTTGTGTCCACGGTTGGTGGCGAACAGTGCCCCGCCATTCTTCGAAACAACGATGGCGGCGGCACGGTTGTCTCCGACAAAGTCTGGTGGGACGCTTGAGACAATTTGGAGGGCTTCGAGCCGGCCAGTTTCGGGCGCGTAGCGGTACGTTGTGACCGTCGAATCCAACTCGTTGACCACATAGGCGAACCTCCCTGTCTCACCGAACACGAGGTGGCGCGGACCGGCGCCTTGTCGGGAAGCAACAGAAGATACGATCTTCAGGTCGCCATTGGCGTCGACTCCAATAGTAAAGATTTGGTCGAGCCCCTTGTCCGGGACAAGGAAAAACTTTCTAGTCGGATCGGCCACTATCTGATGAGGATGGGACGAAGACTGTTCCGTCTTATGTGGTCCGGGCTGGCCAGGAAGCGCTAGCGGTTCCCCCGCTTCCCCGAGCTTTCCATCATCGCTAACTGGTATTCTGATGACCGAGCCCGTCGCGTAGTTGGCGACAAGAAGAGACTTAGACGGTCCATGTGAAACAAGGTGAACGGGGTTCTTTCCCCGAGTGTCAGCTGATCCAATCTTGGAAAGCTTGCCGCTTTCGACATCTATCGCAAAGGACGAGATTTCTGACATATCCCCGTGAACGGTGAATATGAAACGAGAACTTGCGTCGGCGATCAGAAATGATGGATTGGTCAAGCCCTCCACAGTCTGGATTGGCTCCCAGCCGGCTTCATCATCCAGTATCCGATAAACTTCGATACCCCGTCCTCGAGCTTTACGCTCTTTTGTGGTCCGCGAGCCGACATACGCAAAACGGGGTTTGGTTGATTCAATAGGGGTATCTTTGGCCAATGCACCGCCTCCACGTGCTGTTGGTAGCGTCAAGGCTGCTGCAGCCATTGTCACGAACATTCGTCTGTTCAGAAAATCCATGTCTATGCCTCCTCCGTGGCGACGGACCAAATGCCAGTTGTTTGGAAAGCACCTGACACATATGCACGACCGCTCCAATTCGGCCGGCAGCATTTGGTGGTGCGGCAACAGGCTGCTCTTATCCTCTTCCGCATTAGGTCATAAATATCTATTTATGACAATAATCTGAAATCAAAAATGTTGTCCTGGCAGGGAGCGAACTGGCATATTTACGGAGCCCGGCGTCCTTACGCGTGCGAAATCACCGGGTTTCAACGGTTCGGTTAAAGTTACAAGTTGATATTTACAACTATGTAAGCACGCTGTCTTTCACGGCTGGGCTCCCTGGTCTGAACGCTGGCCAGCCGGGTACCGCTAAAATAGAGGGTCCCACGGGAGCACCACGTCAAACGGGGGTTCAACAATCCCGTTGACGCAGTACGGATATCCGGAGCTGGGGTTCAAGCGTCTCATGCGGGTGAGCTTGAACTACTCCTTAGATCAGAAACGCCAGACAACCGTCCAATGGAGAAAAGCCGCTTACAACTGTCGGATTCTGATCGGGACGCCTTGATCGCCTCTGAAGACGGCGACTGCCTTCATTTTCCGGTCGCGTCCTTCGTTAGGGGCGTTTTCGGAGCTCTTGAGCGCCTCCGGCTAGATGAGCTGCCGTGGCTTCAGCGGCACCCTGATAGGCCTCCTGATACTCAACACTCCAGTAGGTGAGCTCATCGAGGGGAATCTTCTGGCCCGTTACCGCGCACAGAACATGATCTCCGTATTGCAGGACATCGTAATCAGGTGTCCTATAGCGAAGAACAGCAAGCTTGCGGGAGTTTATCATCGTGGTCTCAACCGATATTAGAGGGTTTTGTCGCGACCGGCCTCGTAGCCAATCACAGCCTGGATGAGGCCGAGAACGACCAGCACCGCAAGCGGAAAGGACCAAGCTCCGGCCAAGTCGTGAATTAGTCCGACAGCAAACGGTCCGAGCGCCGCCAGAAAATAACCGATCGACTGTGCCATCATGGATAAAGACGCGGCTTGATGATGATCGGCGGCGCGCAGACTGATGAAAGCCAGAGCAAGTGGAAGGCATGCGCCGCCGCCAAGTCCGAGCACTGCCACCCAGAGATAGGCTAGGCCGGGGGAGAGAAGGAAGCCTGCAATGCCGGCGGCCATCGCCAACGCTGCCGCGGATGCCGCAACGCTCTGATCCCTTCTACGGCCAAGCAACAGCGGCGTCATTGCGCTCATCGCAAGAGCCACGAGTTGGAATATCGTCACCAGCAGGCCCGCTTCGGCAGGGCTATAGCCGTAGCTCTGGAATACTGTGGGAAGCCACGCGACCGCGACATAGAAGTAGAGCGATTGCAGCCCCATATAGCCGGTGACGAACCACGCCAGCGGAGAGCGCCATAAAGGTGTGCTCGCGGTAGCACGTTGATGTAGCCCAGATTTGCCTTGACGCAGTGCGATGGGTGTCCATGCAAGCGCTGCGATCAGGGCAGGTACTGCCCACATAGCCAACGCTGTCTGCCAGCCGCCTGGCAGCGAGCTTGCTAATGGAACCGCCAGCCCCGATGCTATCGCTGCACTTAGACCAAGTGTTACCGCGTAAATCGTCGTGAGCGCCTTCACCCGCTCTGGGTAATCTCGCTTGATAATTCCGGGAACAAGGATGTTTCCAACCCCGATACCCGCAGCGAGGCAAAGCGAGCCCGCAAAAAGCCCGAAGACAGACCCGGATGAGCGCAGGAGAATCCCTCCAACGAGGAGTAGGAGCGCACCGACCAAGGTGCGCTCCATGCCTAAGCGCCGGCCGAGGTGAGCGATAGGAGCAAAGACGGCGAACGCCAAAAGCGGGAGACTGTTCAAAGCCCCGGCCATCGTAAGGGAAATGCCTGTCGACGCCTGAATATCAGCGAGCAAGGGGCCAACGCTGGTCAATGCTGGCCGCAGGTTCGCCGCCAACAGTAGAAATGGGATGATCGACAGCGCGGATTTGGGGGAGAGATTAGGTGAGGTCATAAGAGCGCTATACACAGGACACAAATGACCGTATAGGTGCTGGAATGCCTACTGATATGCAAAAACTGACATTCTTGTCGGAGTCAACAGCGTCCGAGAGCACGGGTTTTGTAGAGGTTGTTCTGCGACAACCTGCGTCGGCGCTTCATGTAACGGTCAAGGACAGCCAGAAGGAGATTCCGCTGCATGCCCATAGTTGCGGACAGCTCATCCTGTCGCTGCACGGCGCAGTCAGTTGCCGCGTACCGGGGTCGATCTGGATGGTACCTCCAGGACGTGCCGTGTGGATTCCTGCTGGCGTTCCACATCGCAGTGTTGGGACTACCAATTCCCAGATGTGTTTTCTGTTTGTTGAACCGGGCGCGCGCCTTCCGAACCGTTGCTGCACTATGGCGATAACACCCTTGGTCAAAGAGATGATCCTTTACCTCGCCGAGCACCAAAGTGGCGCAGACGAACTTGATGATCACATCGTGCGCCTCATCCAGGTGTTGTTGGACCAACTCGAGAGAATGCCGGCCGGAGGCCACCAGCTTCCTGTATCACTCCACCCTAAGCTTAAGCGGCTCCAAGACGCGCTAATTGCCAAGCCTTCCGATCGAACTACGTTAGCCGAATGGAGTCGGCGCCTCGCGATAAGCGAGAGGACATTAGCCCGTCTCATAGTCGCCGAGACCGGAATGACGTTCGGCAAATGGCGCCAACAGTTGCACTTGCTCATTGCCCTCGGTCAGCTTTCGGAGGGGATATCCGTACAGAGCGTCTCCGACGCTCTTGGATATGAGTCAGCCACCGCATTTATCATCATGTTTCGGAAAGCTCTTGGGACGACGCCCGCGCGGTATTTTGCGGAAGGAGCGGCTGTAGAATCCAGGCTCGCGGCGAAACCGGATAATGAGTTTCATAGCAAGATATGACGCAGCGTTCTTGCTAACATCCCGTGCAAACTAGGTGCTTGCTAGGCTAGCCGTTTGCGCACTGATCAACCCCTGCTTTCTCGAAGCACCGATTCAAAGATGGCGCTTCGAGCCTTTCGGTTCTTAGCATTGCCAAGATGATGGGCTAAAATTTGAGACGCTTCGTTTCGATGGCCCTTTTCCAATGCTTCGAGAATTTGCAGATGTTCGTCATTTTGGCCGCGAACCTGCTCGCGATTGAGCGTCTGACGATATTCAACAAGGCGTCGAAGTTGGTTCTGGCGCTCAATTATCCCGACTAAGAACCGGTTGCCCGACATTGCGGCAAGCCCTTCGTGAAACTGGGCATTGGTCTCGAAGAGCTCAATCTGCGTAAGGATCTTCCAGCCGCCCTCTCGCACCATGGTCTGCTGCTGGCGAAGTCGGTCTAGGATCGTCTGATTGATCTTGAACCCATCATTGATCAAGCCAGCAGGTTCCAGCATCTGCCTAAGTTCGTAGCTTTCCCGATAGGCGTCAACCGAGTCAATGAGATGGACGAAGGACCAGCCCCGTCCTTCCCGGCGCTCGATCCATCCTTCGGCGGCAATCCTTGTCAGGATGCGCCGAAGGCGCGGCCTGGAGATACCGTAGCGACGCATCAGGTCGGGTTCGGACACGGTGGAGGGGAGATTTCCGACGAGCCGGTCGTCTGCGATAGAAAGATATAGCCCCTCATCGTCGCTAGCCGCGTCCTGTTCGGCGGTCGGCATATCGGGATCTGCCTCCACAACATTGCCGAGGAAGAAGCCCCGGTACGGAATTTGCTCGACATATCCCTCCGCGGTCAACCGTGTCAGCGCGGCCCGAATTGGACCTCTGGAAGTGCCCAGTACCTCAGAGAGGGCCGTCTCAGTCAGGTGGTAACCCGGCTGCAGCCCGCTCGTGCGAACGTGCCTGAGAATCTTGGTGGCGAGCGCCCTATGAAGTTGATTTGCCATCCTTCCACCTCCAGCACCCACTTATTACAGCAATCCCCATCGTGCTCGCCAGCCGCTTGCTAAATCAATCGCTGCAAGGAGACAGCTTCGATGGGAAACTCGCACTCGCGCTATCAACGGGCGGTATCCAGATGAGATAGGACAGGTCTTTGGCGCAGCGATTGCGCTTGCCATCATGTCCGTACCGGCACTTGCCGATCCGGCTGTCGTGACGGGCCCCGGTAGCGCGGGTGGATCCGACGAGGCGATGGCTTACCTGCACTTCGGGGCAATGCGCAAGGAAGGCATCTTTAAGCGGCATCCCCTGTCGTGCGTTGTTTGGGAGTCAGAAACGATACCCGATCCCAATCAATGTCGCGCTCTATCCAGCCGTCCATTCCTATTTTCGTGAGCACCGCCCGCCGCTTCTGGCCGTCTGGGGACGTCATGATCCGGCATTCCTGCCCGCCGGGGCCGCCGCCTATCAGCGGGATCTCCCGAATGCAGAAATCCATCTATTGGAGGCAGGCCATTTTGCCCTGGAGACACATGCAGAAGAGGTGGCAGCTTTGATCCGCGTCTTCCTCGATTGCCCCAACACAACCGCCGTACTTGCAAACGACGAACACTAATCGTTGTTCCCATAGGCGCTGTAAGGGTTATAAATTCCATAGCGTTGGATGACGGTTCGCCAAGCTTCGTAGAACGTGGTCGAGTTGTAAGCTGCGTCGGTGCTGGTGGTCTTCACCGTTTTGACGAACAGGGTTCTGGGATCTTTGGCGCCGCCAAGAAGGACACCACGGTGGCGCTCGATATAAGCATCGAGATATTCGTAGAGGTCGAGAAGGTCGGGCAAAATCAACCGGAACGGCTTCCGTCCGAAGAAGGATGAACCGGAGTTTTTGAATGCGACCGACGGGATGAGGACCTCCCCCCCTGGTCGCGATCACTCCAGCGCAGCTCGCCGCATTTCAAATCCTCCAGCCGGCGTTCTGACGTCGGATAGTGTCCACGGGGGCAGACACGAAGTTGGCGAAGGTTCTTTTGCCTGAGCCCAAGGTGCAGGCTCAGGCGAAGCAATAGGAATGATCTAACGGCTTCGGCGGCCGGTCGTGGATATCTGTTCTCATCCGGCATACGTCTCACGATCTCGTCCGTGATCTTGCGATATTCCGCCAGCGGGCTGTCCGCTTCAAGTACACACATGATCGGTTCAATTGGATCGCGATGCACGCGCATCACTCGCTGGATCTCCTTGGAACGGTTAGCGGCATGCCGGTGAAACGCATCACAGGCGCCATGCCAATCGCGAGCCGCGAGATCGATTTCTTCCTGCTCGACCAAGCCCGCAATGGGCCTGACATTTCGGAGCAGCTCCGGACGCTGCCGGATCCAGCCGACGTCCGCGCGGGATAGGGCTTGGGCGACCATCAGCATTTCTTCTTCCCACTTGGTGTAGAAGCCACGTCGCTGTTCCCGCTACTGCAGATACCAGTCCCAAACACCGGGGAAGACGAGAAGACCGAAGCTCAACTGGCTGACTGGCACACCGAAACCCTTCACGACACCGTGTGGCGAGGCAGCAAGCGCACCAAACATCAAGCCGAGGTGCTCAATCTTCTGGGAGGCCGTTTCTTCACCCCAGACACCGTTCCGCTGGAAACCAATCGCCGTCAGCGTCGAAGTCTTGAAGCGGATGAGATCAGCCATTTCCATGGCAAGTCTCGGCGGTGCGTCGATAACGCCGGAGAGCAGATCAGGATCATCAAGTTCTGCGGCAACATTCTGATTGGCGCCGGCCGCCGAGGCCAACGATCGAGAGGAAAGAAAGCTGCTGCCATAGGTGACGCCAGGAAAACGGATGGCATATCGCTGCTTGCTGGCCGCCGCCTGATAGCGGCGATATTCCGTAGAGCCGGAAATGATCACCCGGCGCACCCAATCGAGGATCTCCTCTCGCTTAGCAAAGGGCAGGCTGTTGAAGTCCTCGGGCAGATGCAATGAAATCCGTCGACGCTCAGCTGGGCTGATGTCACCGAGATGGTGACCATGCAGCGAGCGTGCCTGGTGCGGTAGCTTCTCTTTGAAATATCCCTCTGAAAGTCGATAGCGTCGCTCGATACGGCGGAGGATATTGAAGCTGGCAACAGATCGGGGCACGCGCTCTCCCTGGATCCAGGATAGCAGCGTCTTATTGTCGAAGGTCTCATTCAGATGAACAACGGCGCGGTAAAGCTGCCAATAGGTGTCGCCGAACCGACGCATATGATAGACCAATGCATCCTGAAAGCTCGCCGGGTCCTCGGTCGCGTCGAACAGTGGTTTTGGGAAAGGGCTGATCGGTTTTGGAGTCCGCCCACGTGGCACCGATTCAAATGGGGCAACAATGCCATCGGCCGTCGCACGTTGAGGCTTTCTGGTTGAAGTCGCGGAGGCTGCCTTTTTGGCGGGGGCCATTTTGTCCGGGCGAGCGGTCGGCTTTGGTGGCTGTTGTTCTTCGACTGCTGGCGGTCCGTCTAGCCATCGGATGATTGCATCCAAGCCTGGCTGAAGTTGCTTTTTCAGTTCTACAGTCAGCTCAGCTTCGGCACCACAGGCTTGGCCTATCGCCGTCCAGTCGAGTTGGCCACTCCGGAGCGGGGGCGATTTCCGATAGATGATTAAGCTCATCAGGAAGGGCCGGATGTTTTCGAGCACCCGTTTGGATGTGATCGGTGCGAACGCAGTTCGCAGAATTGGGATATTTTTCGCTGAAATGACGTGATGAAAGATCTTGTTTAGGCATGCTCATTCCGTTTCTCTCGGCAACAGTGCCGAGGGCGAGCGGAAATATGAGGCGAGCTTTAACAAAGCATGTATTGAGCGTGTCACTTCTAATGGCGCCCGTTCATCGTGTTAGGCGCCGATGTCGCCCGGATCAAAGCTCAGGAGTTCAATGTCGGCGTTAATTAAGCGCGCTTACCTAAGTCTGTCGATTAATTAAATGAAATGCGTCTTGCTTAAATAAGAGGCGCGGCTGATATTTGGTTATGTCCGATTCCCAATCCAAAAACCGCCTGGGTCGTTTCGTCGAGACGGTCGCCGTCAGTGAAACAGTGCGGGCGTTTGTACCCCCGCCATTGCCGCCCGAGCCGGCGATTGATGTGCTTTCATTGCTAGAGCGCCTCAGCTTGGCGGAACGCGCGCTAGGACGCCTGGATGGTATCACAATGCTGCTGCCGAGACAGGAGCTGTTTCTTTATATGTATGTGAGAAAGGAAGCCGTTCTTTCCTCGCAGATTGAAGGCACGCAGTCCACGCTTTCTGATCTCTTGCGGTTCGAGACCGAAGCCCAAGCCGGACAGCCGGTTGATGATATCCGTGAAGTATCCAACTACGTCGACGCCATGATGTATGGTTTAGAGCGGATGGAAACGCTGCCCATGTCGTTGCGTCTAATCCGTGAGATGCACGCCAGGCTCCTACACAGTGGGCGGGGAGGCACCAAGGATCCTGGAGAGTTCCGCCGCTCGCAGAATTGGATTGGTGGGACGCGCCCCGGTAACGCCCTCTTTGTACCGCCACCCGTCACTGAAATGGCCGGTTGCCTGGATGCGTTCGAGCGCTTCATGCATGACGACCAATCGCGGTTACCGGCGCTAATCAAAGCGGGCCTACTGCATGTGCAGTTTGAAACGATCCATCCGTTCCTCGATGGCAATGGTCGTATCGGCCGTCTGCTCGTAACCCTATATCTTTGTATGAACGGGGTTTTGCGAAAGCCGCTGCTCTACCTCAGCCTCTATCTAAAGTCCCATCGGAGAGAATATTATCGGTTATTGCAGGAGGTCCGTGAGCATGGAAATTGGGAAGCTTGGCTGGACTTTTTCCTGGCCGGCGTTGCCGACACCGCCAATCAAGCATTCGAGGCTACGACCCAGATCGTCGATCTTTTCAAGGAAGATCGGGAGCGGATCACAATGGAGAGCGATAGAGCAGGGTCGGCCCTTCGTATTCACGAGCTGTTCCAACAGAATCCTTTCCACACAGCGAACCAGATTGTTCAGATCACGGGTCTTTCCGCGCCAACGGTCAATGCCGCACTTGCTGATCTGGAGCGTTTGGGCATCGTTGATGAGGTGACCGGCCGCAAACGCGGCCGCGTGTTCAGCTATCAGCGATATCTCGCAATTCTGAGCGAAGGCACAGATCCCTTGCCCCTCAGTTCATAAGAAATAGATGGGCTGAAGGTTCGATTTTCATCAAGGCGAACTGTCCCAACGTATCATCCCAAACAGCGTGAAGTACTTATGATTTGTCGAACAGTTTGCGGGTGTGCTCCCGCCGCCTTCGAAGAGACCCGTTTATCGAGGCCTCCGTACCTTCATCGCCGATACAGGTTATGACCAGTAGGCCGCAATGTGGAGATCAATTAGGCGGCGAGATTGGATCATGGGGAGTTTCTTGAAGCGGTCAACAATTTCTCTCCCAGCCGCGATCCAAACACAGACATTTGGCAGGTCGTGGGGCAACCGCGAGAGCGCTGCCACTACCGCAGACCAATCGCCAACAACGCTCACGCGTTCCAACGTTAGGCTGCTCCCTGGCGGAACCGCAATCGGATATTCGGCGGATCCGGGCACGGTTTCAAGAAAAAAAACAGAGCCGGTTGTGTTCTCAGCCTGTGCTTCCAGCAATCTTGCTATTGCAGGAAAAGCTGCCTCGTCACCTGCGATCAGCCATCGCGGGCGCTGGATCAGCTTTCCTCTGCCGGGCCCCATGATGCCAACGACATCATCCGGCGAAGCGGTCTCGGCCCACTTGCTGGTGCGACCGCCGAGATGGCGAAACACATCAAACTCGATCCAGCCCGCGGTCGGATCGATGTGCCGGACGGTGTAGACCGGCCGATGCAGCGCGTCGCCGCCGGTCGGCCATACGGTCCGGCCGTTCCTGTCAATATAGGGCCAGACCAGCCGACCGCTAAGTGGTGGTTGTATCAGCCGGAAATGGATGTCATCCCGCGCGAAGGGCTCGAGATCGTCACCCGACAGCCGCACACGCAGGAAAGCCGACCCAAGAGGAGTGACCGAGACGACTTTACAGAGACGAAAACCCTGTGGTGGTGCTCCGGCCTCCTCTGCTGTCTTCCAACGCAAAACATGTGATACTTCCGGCGCTACCTCCAGCAGATGCTCCCCGATCTCGTCGCGTAACAGCTGGAGGCTATCGCTTGTGGCAGCCGTGACCGTCATCTTGAGACCGTCCGATGATGCGCACAAGAGGATTTCACCAAGGTCCGTACGGCAACCAACACAGCCATTTTCCTCGATGATCGGCAAACCTTGCTGTCGTGCCTCACGTAGAAGAATCGACTTCACGATATCGGGCCCGATGCCGGGGAATACCGCATGCGCTATGAAAGAATATGGGTTCCGTTCCATGATCGACATTGCCATGCCACTCTCACCGCGGGATCACGTGCGGACAACCATGCAGCGGATCCGGTATGACCAGACAATCCAGTGCAAAAATCTCTCGCATCGTCGCTTCCGTCACGACATCCCCAGGTGTCCCCTCACGATGCACCTTTCCGCCCCTGAGGGCAAAGACATGGTCGGCGAAACGTGCCGCCAGATTGATGTCGTGCAGCACCATCACGACCGTCTTGCCACTCTCACGGTTCAGTTTTCGCACCAGTTCAAGAAGCTCGATCTGATGGGGCAGATCCAGAAACGTCGTTGGCTCATCCAGCAACAGGATCGGCGCGTCCTGTGCCAATATCATTGCAATGAAGGCTCGTTGGCGCTGGCCTCCGGAAAGTTCCGACAGGGGCCGAAGCGAATACTCCTCCACACCGGCCAGCGCCAGTGCGCGATCGACGGCCAGAGCATCTGCAACGGACCATTGAGACAGAGGCGACTGCCATGGGGTTCTGCCGCGCGCGACCAGATCGAAGACCCGCAGATATTCCGGAACGGTCGAGTTTTGCGGAAGAATCGCCATCTGTCTCGCGACATGTTTGGACTTCCGGAGGTTGACCGGAGCGCCTTCGAGCAAAACTTCTCCCTCATCGGGCCGGAGTAGCCGGGCGAGGCAACGCAGCAAAGTAGACTTTCCGGAGGCGTTGGGGCCGATGACGACGCTGACTTTTCCTCTTGGCACAGCAAGGGCAAGTTCGTCGAGCACGAGACCCACCGGCCGCGTCAGCGTCAGGCCTTTGGCTGACAGCGGGAAGGGAAACGTGGCCATCAAATTACTCCCTTGCGGATTTCGCGGGTCAGTTGCCACAGCAACAGCGGGGCGCCGATCATTGTGGTGAAGACTCCGGTGGGGAGATCGGCGCCAATTGGAAGAGAACGACAGACAAGGTCGGCCATCACGGTCAGGCATGCACCGACGGCAGCGGCTCCCAAAAGCGGCGAGCCGTTGCCCGCGCCGAAACCGGCGGAAAGCCTGCGGGCGATAGGATTGGCTGCGAAGGCGACAAACGGCAGCGGTCCGGCAACACCGACGGCACAGGCCGTCAGCGCGACCGACAGGAAGAGAATCCACAACCTCACTGTCGAGACGTTAAACCCCAGACCTGCGGCAATGTCGTCGCCAAGTGCCAGTCTCTTCAGCGCAAATCCTTGCCATAGCGCGGCCAGTCCGAACGAGGCCAACGCGCAGGAGATCAGAACCACGTCGCTCCATTCGGGGCTTGAAAACGTGCCGACGAGCCATTTCATGGCATCGGCGGCTGTCAGAAGATCAAGCCGCGCCATCATGATGTCGACGAGAGCCATGAGGAAGAGGCTCAACGCCAATCCTGTAAGCACAAGGCGCGCCGGGGACAGCCCATTCTTCCACGCCAACAGGAGAACAAGCGCGGCGGACAACACGCCGCCAGCAAT
>Ga0268287_100282_pt1 | contig 17590 bp, 20 predicted proteins | sample MetcocultureR3M_FD_191348 | JGI IMG/M metagenome (GOLD analysis project Ga0268287, IMG submission 191348) | Soil microbial communities from Anza Borrego Desert, Southern California, United States - Methanotrophic co-culture R3-M | ecosystem: Environmental > Terrestrial > Soil > Desert | place... | reverse complement strand
AAAGCTATCTCAAACATTCCAGGATCGGTCAACCAAAAAGATATAAATACGCATCATAATCTAAAAATTGATCCGTTTATATGTCATTTACGCTGTTTTCTGAATGGTAGTGCCACAGCCGGCGGGTAGAAGGTGCCGCGCGGATCGACGGCTCCACCCGCTTTGGCGCCATGCTCTGGATCGTGATCCCCCTCGCCAGAAACGGTTTGGTGGCGAGTTCCATCTTTATCGCGATCGCCGCGTGGAACGAGTTCCTGTTTGCACTGATGCTGACGACCGGACAGGGCTCCCGGACCTGGCCGGTTGGCCTCCAGTTGATGGTTGGCGAGTTTCAGCTCCCCTGGGGCGTGCTCGCCGCCGGGGGGATACTCAGCATTCTACCGGTCATGTTGATGTTTGCGCTCGTGCAGCGCGTGATGGTGCAGGGCCTGACGGCCGGCGCCATCAAAGGCTAAGGACACCGCTATGGCGACATTGTCTCTTCAGAACGTTCAAAAATCCTACGGTGGCCTTCAGGTCCTGCACGGGATCGATGTGGAGCTTGAAGACGGAGGTTTCCTCGTTCTCCTTGGCCCGTCCGGCTGCGGAAAATCTACACTCCTCAACCTGATCGCCGGGCTCGACGACATCTCGGCGGGCGATATCCGCATCGATGGCCGTTCGGTTGTCGAGCTCGCCCCGAAAGACCGCAATATCGCAATGGTTTTCCAGTCCTATGCGCTTTATCCAACGATGACGGTCGAACGGAATATCGGGTTCGGCCTGGAGATGCGCGGTATCAACGGCATTGAACGCAGTGCTGCGGTCAAGAAGGCGGCAGACCTCCTGCAGATTTCGCATCTGCTCGACAGACGGCCCGCCAATCTGTCCGGCGGGCAACGACAGCGCGTTGCCATGGGCCGTGCCATCGTACGCAATCCCGACTTGTTCCTTTTCGATGAACCGCTTTCAAATCTTGATGCGAAGCTCCGCGCCGAAATGCGTACCGAGATCAAGCGGCTTCATGGAAGACTCGGCACGAGCGTCGTGTACGTCACGCACGACCAGATCGAAGCCATGACACTCGGCACCAAAGTGGCTGTCATGAAGGGGGGCTACATCCAGCAGTTTGCGGACCCCCAGACGATCTATGAAAAACCGGCCAATATGTTTGTCGCCGGATTCATTGGCTCGCCCCCGATGAATTTCGTGACGGGAACATTGACTTCAGATGGTCGTCTTGCACGTTTCGAGGCGCCCGGCGTCCGCGTAGAGGCCCCAATGTCTTCCGGCGAGATTTTCCGCGCGAAAGCAGCCGTTCTCGGGATCAGACCTGAGGAGTTGAAAATAGCCGACGTTACAGGCTCGATGCTGACGGGGACAATTGACGTCATTGAACCAACCGGCCCAGACACAATCGTAACCGTACGAGTCGGGGATCAAGCCGTTGTCGCACGGTTGCCGTCGCGGTTCTCTTCAAAGGCCGGAGACGGTGTCTACCTGCGCGCGGAGTTGGCAGGACTTAGCCTGTTCGACGCAGTCACTGAGATGCGCATCCAGCTGTAGCCGGATTCATTTTGAAACTTGGAAGTAATTTATCGGGAAATAGATGCGCCGGTCACGCCCTTCAACCGCTCAGCTTTGAGAGACCTACGCGCCTCCTTCCGGTATGGCCGCGCGAAATGCCTTTCGAGCCTTGCGCCAAGCGCCGATATGCTCCAGCACAATGCGAAATAGACGATCAGGATCGCGCCATACACGAGATAGGCGGGGCTTCCGCCTTTGGAAATCGTCGTCTGCTCGATCAGGATCTGAGCGGAACGGAGAAGCTCGTTCACGCCGAGCACAGCACCGAGCGAACTTGCCTGACCGCAACCTTCTTCGGCCCGAAGGGTGTTGTTTTCACCGAAGCGGATGAAGTTTGCGTAGTCGGTCATTGTCTGTCTCCGTTGGGTGCGGTTGCCACCCGAAGGGCAGGCCCCCTCGGGCGAAAGCCCGCCCCGCGGCGGGCGGTCGGACGGGTCAAGGGGTCGTGACGGGGAAAAAACGGAAGGTTCGGCCGCAGGCGGAAAGCCTTTTTTCCCGGCGCGACAAGCGGCTTCGCCGCGCCTGCCCCTTGATCCGGACGACCGACGATGTCATGGGGCGAAACAAACAGACTCGGCCCTGAACGGGGCCTCACCGCCGGGTGCAAAGCACCCGATGGACAAGCGGTCGTAACCGGGATCGGCGGAGACGGCAAAAGGCCGGCTCCGTGCCATCGGCATAGGCGCGGTCCGCTCACCGAGCGGATGATCCCCCACGCCGAAATCTTATTGCATATTTCGCATAAAATACGTAAATTACCTACTTCAAAATCGAGGCCGAAGATGAAGCAGTATACGTTTTCCGACATGAACCGGGCGTCCGGAGAAATCCTGGAGGCCGCCATGATCGAACCGGTCGCTCTCACCAAGCGCGGCAAGCAGAAGCTGGTGATCCTCACAGCCGATGCCTATGAGCGCCTGAAGGGTGGGCAGCATACCAAAGCTTACCTCCTGGAAGATGCTCCCGACGACATCCATAACGAGTTGATGGAAGGCATCGATGCAATCCTCGACGAGGCGGATCGCAATGCTTGAACGGGGCCAGATCGTCCGCTTCCATTATCTGTGGGCCAGACAGGCGGATGCCGGCGAGGAATCCGGCCGCAAGGCGCGACCGGTTTGCATCGTCGTGCGCGCGCCCGGCAATCCCGGTGCTGTCTACCTCTTCCCGATCACCTCACAGGAACCGCAGGACGGTCGCATTTCACTTTCCTTTTCCGAAATGGAATGCCGCCGCGCCGGTCTTTCCTTTCCGTGCTGGATCATTCTCGATGAGTATAATCGCGTCGATCTCGACAAGGCTTTCGACTTCGCCTCGGCCCGGCCCATCGGCAGTGTAAGCACCGCCTTCCTCGAAAAGATCGCAACGGCAGTCAAGCAAGCTTCCGCAATCCGCCGGCTCAGGGGCGTCAACCGATCTTAGGGGAATGATATGGCGATGAACGATCTTGAATGCGCCGCACTCAAGCGGTGGCTGAAGATCGCCCGGTAACGTGAACCATCTTGGAGACCTGCATTTGGGGCCAGGCGGACGTTTCCCACGAGGCTCCGGAAAACCCTACGGCGCTATATGGGAGCGCGGGTTTCCTCCGCTTGGCTACCGCTCGCCTGCGATGCCGGCTCACTCCGGCCGCGGTCGCGCCGCCCGGCGGCACTGCGGCTGGAAAACGAATTCGAACAGCGCTCGCGCGCAGACTTAACCTGTCGATCGCGCCAGCGCGACGTGAAACGAGCACGGAGCGATCCGGAAAAGATGAAGAATATCGGAGAAATCAGCATAGATGGGTTAATCGGCTTCGTGTCCCCCTTCTGCCCGGAATAAGGAGCCGCACCGCACTGCCGATGATAAAAGTGGCCCTGTCGGAAAGCAGGCACAACCATCATGCAGAGGAGCGCAGCCATGAAACACTATGCCGGCCTCGATGTCTCGGTCAAAGAAACGAGCGTCTGTATCGTCGATGAAAGCGGGAAGCTATGCCGGGAACGGAAGGTGGTCTCCCACCCGGATGACCTTGTTACCATCCTGAGCGATCCGGTATTCAGCTTGGAGAGAGTGGGCGTTGAGGCAGGGCCGCTATCGCAGTGGCTGTTCGAAGGACTGGCAAAGGCTGGGTTCCCGGAATTCTGCATCGAGACGCGCCACACCAAAGCTTTCTGGATGCCCTGCAGCAGAACAAAAGCGACAGGAACGATGCACGCGACATCGCCCACATGATGCGGGTCGGCCTGTTCAAGGACGTACATGTGAAGACGCTCATCAGCCAGAAGCGTCGCGCCTTGCTAACGGCCCGATCGCTGCTGCAGGAAAAGGCGATTGACCTGGGGAACGAGATGCGTGGGCTGCTGCGCAACTTCGGACTGAAGGTTGGCCATGCCTCGGGCGGCACATTCGAGAGGAGAATACTCGAGCCCATCGAACACGACGTTGTGCTTGCTGCGCGAGCTATTTGAGACGACGGTACGCCGCTGCATCGAGGAGGGCCTTGTCGGCGGCGAAGGATTTGCCGTCAACGCGAGCCTGATCAAGGCGGATGCGAACAAGCAGCGCTCGGCGGAAGGGTCCGAGCCGGTCGACTGGAAGTCGATGGCCGAGAGCCGTCGCTCGGTCCAGGAATATCTCGACACCGTCGATGACGCGGCATTGGGTGCAGCGAGCGAGGTGAAGCCGAAGTTCGTATCGAGGTCCGACCCGGCGGCCCAGTGGACGGGAGCGCAGAAGGGCCATGCTTTCTTCGCCTACGCCACCAACTATCTGATCGATATGAACAATGCCGTGATCGTCGACGTCGAGGCGAGCCGGGCGATCCGCCAGGCCGAGGTCGGTGCGGCACGCACGATGATCGAACGCACCCAGGATCGCTTCGACCTTTATCCGGAACGGCTGGCCGCCGATAGCGCCTATGGTTCTGCCGAGATGCTGGGCTGGCTGGTGCACGAGCGAGGGATAGAGCCGCACATTCCGGTCTTCGACAAATCCGAACGGCGCGACGGTACGTTCGAAAAAGGCGACTTTGTCTATGACCACAAGCGCGATCTCTATACCTGCCCTGGCGGAAAAGAGTTACGCTCACGGCAGATCACCTACAAAAGGGAGCGCCCGCCTGTCGATGAGAACGGCATGATACGCTACCGGGCCAGCAAGCACGACTGCGATGCCTGCGCCCTGAAACCCAAATGCTGCCACCGATCCCGAACCGACTATTTCAACGGTATCCGCCAACACCGGACATTGCGGCTGCCGCAAAACTCCCTATTCTGCGACGTTGCAAAAGTCAGGAAAACAAGTGCCGCTTTAATTGGGAGATTTGCGACAAACGCGAGCGCCCAAGTACCATGTACTTCTGCAAAGGCGTCGTAGGTCTCCCAGGCCCTACGTCACATATGAAAGGAGAGCCAAATCAAAACCGATTGGAGTCTGATCGGGGAAATGATCGGCGCGGCGTTTGATGCTTATGAACGGATGGAGGTGGCCGGCTAGGCGTGTCTTCTGGAGAGGGGAATGCGTAGCGAAAGGCGATGCAGAACCTGCGGCCAAGATGCGGTAAGGCCCGCGTCGCCAGGCGATCGACTTGGCGTCATCGACCACGGCTTATATTCCCGTCCTTAGCGGGTCCGGGAACAATATCGTGTGGGGTTATGTGCTATGGCGGATCGGAGAACTCGGCTATGAACGCTGGGTTGGGCGTGAATAACCTCCGCTAGCGAAACAATCGAAGGGTTGGTCTGGCGAAGCGCCGTCGATCTTTAATGCGGCCGGAATCGCAAATATTATCTGGACGTTCGTTGTCTTCGGCCCAAGTCTTTTAAAATTTCAAGATGGAACCGGGCCTGTCCGGATCGCTTGCACAAGGTGTTTGAAAATGCGTTTCATAATTCATGGTGTGGGTGCCATCGGCGGCACGATTGCGGTCTCGCTTGCTTCGGCCAGTCAGAAGGTCATCGGGATCGCGCGCGGCGAGCAGCTAAAGGCGATCAAAGCGAAGGGGCTGACATTGCGGACTCCCAGGGGAACCGAGACCTGTCACTTCGAATGCGTGGAATCGCCGAGCGCGATCGCGCTTCTTCCTGACGATGTGGTGCTGGTCTGTACGAAGACCCAACACATGGGTGCAGTGATCGAGCAACTCGCGGCGGCTGGCCTTCAGGACCAGTCGATCTTCTGCTTCCAGAACGGTGTCGAGAACGAACGCACCGCTTTGCGGCGTTTTGCCAATGTACATGGCGTGAGCGTCATACTGCCGGCGGACTATGTCACGCCCGGCGAGATCCTCGCCTTCGGATCACCTCACTCCGGCTATTTCTATCTTGGCCGGTATCCGCAAGGTTTCGACAGTGTCGATGAAGCCGTCGCGCAGGCGCTCACGGCGTCAGGCCTGCCAGCCTTTGTGGTTCCGGACGTGATGAAGAACAAATATGGAAAGCTGCTCTTAAACCTTCACAACATTGTCGAGGCCGCATGCGCCGACCAGGGCGATATCGCGCCAATCGTCGACCTTCTCCGCGAAGAGGCAGAGGTGGTTTTCGCCGCTTCGGGCGTGCAATGGCAGAGCGTCGGTGAAACCGATCCCAACCGTGGAAGGCTGATGAAGATGGCATCGATCGCAGGTTTCAGCCGTGCGGGGAGCTCCTCCATGCAAAGCCTTTCCCGCTCCACGGGATCTATCGAGACCGATTATCTCAACGGTGAAGTCGTTCTACTGGGGCGGCTGCATGGTGTCCCCACACCTGCCAATACCTGGTTCTGCGAACTCGCTGCCCGCATGGTACGAGAAAAACTGCGGCCCGGAACGATTCCGCTGGACGAGGTCAAGCGGGCGCTGTCTCTCGCTTAGAGTATCGGTTTGATCAACATCTGTGTGCAGCCGGTGGTCGAAGGCACCCAATGACAGAAGGTGCAAGAGCGGCTTCATTATGTGATCGAACGGACCCGTTCCGCCGGCTGCTCCTAACGCAAGATGCGTCGCAAATATCCTAACATATCAAACAAATCCTCCAGCCCTGAAAAGTAAAGGGAATTTTCGTCGCGAAACTCGCTCTCAAAAGTCGAAGTTTCGCGACAGACATTTGCGACAGATTTAAGCTGCGAGTGACATGCCCTCGGCCTTACGCTCCACGAGCGCCCAAATGTGGCCGAACGGATCGAAGATCAAGGCCACGCGGCGGCCTATCACGTCAGTCTGGATTTCGTCTCGGATCACAGCTTCACTGACGTCTGAAACTCCCTTTTGAAGGGCATAATCCTGAGCGAGTTTATTGTACAGTCTGGGTGGCGCGCACAGACCAGGTGTCCCGTCATACGCCCAGAAAATGCCTTCAAACGTCTCAAAATCCAATCGTTCAGTTCGTTGGTATTTGCCGCTATGGGTGAGCTACCGGTTCTCGCCCACAATACCTCCCGCGCCGATCGGGAAACACACGCTCAATAAGACCCCTTTGTTGTGGAAGATGTCGTCACCGCAGACATTCTCGAAATCGCACCCGCACTGGTGAGAGCCTGGCTTTTCTCAAGGTTGAGGCGTGAGGGCAACGATCCCGGGCCCGGACGGGCAGTTCCGCTGTCGTTGGTGTCCTGCCGCTCCGGAAATTCTGCCCTTTCGCGAAAGAGAGTGGGGCTTTCCCGTCAACGATGACAGCCGCCTATTCGAAAAACTCTGCCTGGAAGGTTTTCAATCCGGTTTGAGCTGGCGCACCATCCTGGCCAAGCGGGAGAACTTTCGAGCAGCATTTCTCGGCTTCGATTTCAACCGTGTCGCGCGGTTTACGAATGCCGACATCGAACGCCTCGTGCAGGACCCTGGCATCGTGCGCCACAGGAGGCAAGATCGTGGCCGTCGTAAACAACGCGCGGGGTGCCCAGGAACTGGTGAAGCACGAAGGATCGCTGGCCTCCTATGTCTGGCGCTTCGAGCCGAAGGCGTTCGAGCTTTCGCCTCCACAGACGTGGTCGGTGTCGGCCGCGTCCGTCGCCATGTCGAAAGATCTCAAGAGGCGCGGTTGGTCCTTCGTCGGCCCCACCACCGTCTATGCTTTCATGCAGGCGATGGGCCTGATCAACGATCACGCGGAGAGCTGAGTCATTAGAGACAAGGCGGCAGCAGCCAGGGCAGCCTTCCGGCGCCCGACTGCGACCAAGCGGACTTAAACCGCACCCGTGTATTCGCCCCTCGCCGGATAGTCATTCTTGATCACGAAGTCCAACGCCTGCACCATCTCGGCGAAAATCGGCCGCGCAAACGGCATGGATTGCACCGAGAGCCAATAGACGGTTTGATCCGGCCTGATCAAGAATACGCCCGGCTCTGAGAAAAGCTCAGGCTCCTCGATGCCGATCGACGTCTTTCCGCGCGAGGCGGATATATAAAGACCCCATTGCTGGGCCACGCTCAACGACAGGCCGTAACCGATGCGCAGGTGTTCGGCGCCGATCTTGTCCGCCATCTGCCGGGCGCGCTCCTCCCCGTCGGAACTCATGGCAATTGTGCGCACGCCGCGCTCTTGGAAGGCTGGCGTCAGCCGTTCCAGCTCTTTGAGATAGTTTCCGCAGACGGGGCAGTGAAGGCCGCGGTAGAAGCACACGAGCGTCATGAGCGATGGGTTTTCACTCGTGAGATCGAATTCTCCGTGCTGAAGAGTCTTGACGGTCAAATTGGGGGCCAGTGTCCTTGGGACCAACATCGATAGCTCCTTTAGGTGAAACTTCCGACGCCATGTTGACGTCGCGGCCTCATCATCCCATGATCACGATCATTATTGGTCCATGAATCATGATCCAAAGTCTGAAAATTCTTCCGAAAGTCGATCGCCTAACGGCCTTCTTTGATGCGTTCGAGCTGGAAGCCTCGCTGGAACCGCCACCCATCAGCGATGGCCGTGCCCGACTGTTTGTAATTGGAGAACCGGGTGGCCCCGCCGAACGGATCGTCCTCCACCCACGGGGCGACACGCCTCCCGAGCCATCGGCTTTGATAACCGCGGCGGTCGATTTCGAGGGGACGCATAACCCGCTGATGAACGCTTTGCCGGACCGGGTCGTCGTCGACGTCAATGACATTCCTACCCTTCGCGACACCACGGCCGCCTTCATGGCGGAAGCGCTGGAATCGCGCTGCGGACGCAGCGCCGCCCTTAACCGGCTTTGCGAAGTCATCGTCCTGCTTATCCTGAGGTCAGCGATCGACCGCGGGGCGACTGGACCGGGTTTGCTGGCGGGTTTGTCCCATCCCGCGCTACACCGGGCGTTGGTGGCAATGCATGATGCGCCAGCGCAAGCCTGGAACAGCAATGACCTTGCTAAGGTGGCGGGAATGTCAAGAAGCCATTTCATGGCCCTGTTTCGCGAGGTGGTCGGCACGACACCGCAGGCTTATCTGACTGGATGGCGTCTGATTCTTGCTCGCCGAAAGCTCGCCGGAGGAGCAAAGGTGAAGGCAGTGGCGCGTCAGGTCGGCTTTGGCAGCGCGGCGGCCTTCTCCCGCGCATTCTTTCGGAAATTCGGGGACTGGCCGTCAGTCTGGTCGTAGGCACGATTGAGGTGCCGGCACCGCTGGTCTTAGCGTGCCATCTGAGGACCACGGTTGCAGAGGTTGTTTCGTTGCGTCTGCCTGCAGCGTAACCCCCGCGTTTTTCCCGCTCTCAAAGTAACGGCCGCATTCTTGCGGTTGAGTGCCAAACGACACGCTCTTCGTTGATCACCAGGCCATGCTTCAGTCTCCGATTCGCCACTCCGGTTATTATGACTTCAGGGGAGACCGCTCCCGTATAGAGGGCCGGAGTGCATTACAGGGCGAGTTCGCGGCGAAGCGTGTCAAGACGTTCCATGGCCACCACGCCATCGGCGATGGTTGGCGCCGGACTCGATGCGCCACCGAGAGCGGGAACCACATCGGCCAACAGCGAATGATATCCCTTCGGATCCTCGTTTGCCGCTGCGGTGAAATTCGGTTTCCACGTCAGCGTGTCGCAGTCCTCCTTCAGCGTGGCGCCAAGGTCGTCGATCTTGAAGGGCGGATTGCGATGCCAGCGGATTTCGATCACGTCTTCCACCTCGATACGCTGGTGGTCACCCATCAGCTCGATCCGCTCTACGGGTGTGCCGCGCGACTGGATCGTACCCATGCCGATGTTGCCGATCGCTCCGCATTCGAACTCAAAAGCAACATGGAACAGCAGCCGGCCCGGAGCTTTCTCCACCTTCCGCGTGGAGATCGAACGGACCGGCGAAACGAGAAAGGACACCAGGTCCATATAATGAACGCAGTGATGCAGGAAAAAGCCGGTGTAATCGACATTGCCAACGAAATACCCTGGCGCCGTCATGTAATAGCCGGTCAGGCCCAGCACGTCCCCGAAGCGGCCGGACTTCACGATATTCGCCGCCATGCGGTTGCCGATCGAATAGCGCTTCATGAAGCCGAGCAGCAGCGGCTTCTTCGCCTTCTCCGAAGCGGCCATAAGCTCGCGCGCCCCGGCGGCGGAACCCGATGGCGGCTTTTCCATGAAGACCGAAAGGCCTCGTTCGAGCGCCGCCTTGCCGAAGGCGAGGTGCTGATCCGGGCCGACGGCCATCCCGACCGCATCGATGCCGCGGGTCGAAAGCAGGGTCTGTGCATCCGTCGTCAGGTTGGTGACACCGAATTGCCGGCCGGCGTCCTTGAGGCGTTTGCCATCGATATCGCACAGCGCGACGATTTCGACGTCATGGCGCACAAGTTGAGGAAGCAGCATCTGGGTTGCGTGGACGCCGCAACCGATCCAACCGATTTTCAAGGTCATCGACGATATTCCGTAAGCAGGAGATGGGATTTCATGAATGCGCTCGAAGCCGCGAGACGATCGCTCTCGTCCTCGTGGGGCGGGCGCCATTGTGCGAACGGCACACCGAAGCGGTCGTCATTGCGCCGGAACGGTTCCAGCGAAACCGGCCCCTTGTAACCGATCTCGTGGAGCGCCCGGCAGACGTCGACCCAATCGGTAGAACCCGTGCCTGGGAAACCGCGGTGGTTTTCATTGGCCTGGAAATGTACCAGCCGGCCACCGGCAAGCCGGATGGCCTCGGCGATCGAGCTTTCCTCCATGTGCATGTGGAAGGTGTCGAGCATCAGCTTGACGGCTGGGTGATCGACGGCATCCAGCAGTTCCATCGCCTGTTGCGTGGTGCAGAGAACGTCGCTTTCGAAGCGATTGAGCGGCTCGACGGCGAGCAAAACACCCGTTTTGGCAGCGTGGTCTCCGGCTTCCTTCAGGCCTCTGACGCAACGCTCCTTGCGGGCAAGCCGTTCGGGCTCGTCCACCGGCTGTGGGGCACGACCGGCAAACACGAGAGGATTGCCTGTCAGCGGCCCACCGACAATCTCCGAACCAAGGCCGGCCGCGCAATCGGCCGCATATTTCAGGTATTCGACACCAGCGCGATGGGCGTCGACGTCCGCCGACGCGAGATTGCGCTGCAGGTTGACACGGGCTGCGAGCACGACGCCGAGACCGGCATCGTCGAGCGCTTTCTTCGTTTCCCTGATGTCGAGTTCGCCGGCTTCCGGAACCAGAAGCTCCACGAAGTCAAAACCGTGCTCACGCATCTTTGCAAACAGCGGAAAATGCTCGGCTGTAAAAGGCCTTGCATATTGCATGGAAATCAACCCGATGGGGTTCATTGTCATTTCCTTTTTACCGCATTCAACAGTTCGATTTTCGAGCGCTCCCAACCTACGGGACCGTCTCACCGGCTACGCCGATCGTTGCTTACCGTCATCCTTTCACCGCGCCCTGCGTCAGCCCCCCGATGAGGCGGCGCTGAACGAGAAGGAACAGGATGGCGGCCGGCATGGCGCCGACAACGGCCCCGGCCGCCAACAGGCCCCATTCGATCTGGTATTCGCCGATCAGCGTCTGGATCGCGACCGTGACCGGCCGCACGTTGCGCCCGCCGAGCGTCAGCGCGTAGAGATATTCGTTCCAGGCGGTGATGAAGATGTAGATGCCTGTGGAGATGATACCCGGCATGGTCAACGGCAGGACGATCTTGCGCAGCGCCGTCAGCCGCGAGCACCCGTCCGTCATCGCCGCTTCGTCGAGGCTTTTCGGGATGGCACCGATATAGCTCGTCAGCATCCACACCGCGAACGGGATCGCCACCGTCGCGTTGGCGAGGATGAGGCCGAGATGGGTGTCGAGGATGTTGAACCGGCGCATCAGCACGAAGAGAGGCAGGATGAGCAGCACGATCGGGAACATGTTGATCAGCAGGAACTGCAGCATCAGCAACTTGCGGCCCGCAAAACGGAAGCGCGAGAAGGCATAGGCTGCCGTGACCGAAACAATCAGGCCGACGACCACCGTTCCGCCCGCGATGATCAGGCTGTCGAGCATGTTCTTGAGGAAAGACGTCTGCTCAACCAACCTTACATAGTTGTCGAGGCTCCAGCCGCGAGGTGAAAGCGATACCCCCGTGGCAGAAAGCGCAGCGGTCGGTGTCAGCGACGTCAGGATCATCCAGGCAAACGGCGCCATGGCGAAGAAGACGATCGCAAGAACCGGCAAGTCCGTGGTGAGTATCCGGTGCAGCGTGCCCTGCTGTCTCATCGTTCCACCTCGCGCATGGTGCGGGCGATATAGAGAGCCACGAACGCACCCAGAAAAATGGTGAAGGTCACGGCGATCGACGTGCCGTATCCGAAATCGAGATTCTGGCGAGCCTTGACGAAGGCATAGAGCGGCAGCGTATGCGTCGCGTAGCCGGGACCGCCGCCGGTCATGACGAAAATGACGTCCATGGAATTGGCAACCCAAATCACCCTGAGCAGCCCGGCCGTCGCCAGTACCGGCGCGATGCCCGGCAGCGTGATGTGCACGAACTGCCGCCAGGTCGATGCGCCGTCGATCGAGGCTGCCTCGTACTGGCTGCGTGGAATGCCCTGCAGGCCGGCAAGAATCATCACGGCAAAGAAGGGAAATCCCTGCCAGGTCAGCGTCGCGATGATCGCATAGATCGCCACATTCGGATCGGCCAGCCACGGCACCGCCGACTGGACGATCGAAAGATAGATGAGGATGTCGTTCAAGACACCGGTATTCGGATCGTAGATCCAGCGCCACATCAGCGCGATCACGACACTCGGCAATGCCCATGGAATGATGATCAGGGCGCGCGCAAGGCCGCGCCAGGGAAATTCGCGGTTGAGAAACAGGGCCGCGACGAGTCCCAGTCCCATCTGCAGCGGCACGGTCAGCCCGATCCAGATGATCGTGTTCCAGAGCGCTGTCCAGAAAACCGGATCGTTGAACAGCTTCACATAGTTTCCGAAACCGACGAACCTGCTGGCACTCGGCCGGAACAGGATGAGATCGTAGAAGCTGGTATAGACCGCCTGCAGCATCGGCATGAAGACGATGACGACGGTGACCACGACGGCGGGAGTAAGCAGCAGGTAGGGCAGCAGCCGCTCGGAACGCCAGATCGATGTGGCGCGGCGTTGCACGGGAGAAGAGATCGATAGGGACATGCTTATCCTGCCTGTGGGAAGCAAGGCGGAGAAGGAGGTCCCGACACGTTGGTGCCGGGACCGGAGCGGCTTTACTCAGCGAACAACGTCTGCAACTGTTCCATCATCTTCTTCGGTGTGATCTGGCCGGTCAGCGCCTGCTGCATGTTCGTCTGCCAGGCCGTATTAACGAATTCCGAGACCGCCGAGGTCTGCGGCAGCACCCTGGCAAACGGCAGGGACTGGACGGTCGCCTCAACGAAACGGCGCTCATGGAGCTTCCAGTCGGCGGAGCCGCTCTTCGTGACTGTCAACTGACCCGTCGCGCTGTTGAAGGCGACATTGTTCTGGCCTTCGGCGAGGAAGGAAATCCACTTCCAGGCTGCCTCCTTCACAGAGGATGAAGAGAAGATCGCGAGAGACTCGTCCCCATAGGACGTCCACTGGCCATTGCCGCATTTAGGAACCGGCACGGCGGAGACCTTGTCGCCAAGCGCGGCGACCAGATCCTTGGACGAACCGATATGGTGGATGGTCATCGCCGTCTTGCCGGACTTGAAGGCCGCGACGATTTCCTGGAAGCCATCATTCGGCGCCGATGGCGGAATGACCTTGTCCTTCTGGAAGAGATCGATCATCCACTGGTTGGCCGCGATGGCCTCCGGCTTGGTCAGACCGCCCTGCTTCAGCTCGGCGCCTTGAGAGAGAACGAAGACACCCCACTGGTCCCAGCCGCCCTTGCCGCCGCGCAGGCCGAAACCATAGGTCTGCGGCGCATTGGTGAGCTTGATGGCCGCATTGCGGAATTCCTCACAGGTCTTCGGCGGCTGCAGGCCGGCCGCCTGGAGGAGATCGGTGCGGTAATATAGATAAAGGACGACGTATTGGATCGGCAGATAATATTGCTTGCCGTCCGGCCCCTTGTTCAGCTCGAGCAGGTTGTCCAGCAGGTCGGCCTTGCCTTTCCAGCTGTCGATCTGCTTGCCGATCGGCTCCAGTGCGCCCATTTCGGCGAGCCTCGGCTGGGCGAAAAGCTTGACCATCGCCGCGTCGGGCGCATTGCCGCCGACCAGCGCAGTGTAGAGATTGTCGTAATAGCTGTTCCACGGCACGTTCTCGGCTTCGACCTTGATGCCGGGATTGGCCGCCTCGAATTTCTTGACCAGGTCCGACATCGGGTTCGCCGGATTGTCGAAATGGTACCAGAAGCGGACGGTTTCCGCCTTTGCCTGGCCGAAAGCGGCCGAAGCCGCAAGAGCGGCGCCGAGCGCGAGTGTCCTCAGAAATTTCATAGTCTCCTCCTCTTTTCGTTTATGTCATGGACGTCGTGTCAGTCGCCTTACTGCATTGCCTGCGGCCGCCAGAGCCTCCCTTGCGGCCGAAAGTTCGTTGGTGTTCTGCAGAAAGCCGTGGATGACGCCCGGCACGATGTGCAGCTCGTCATCACGACCAATGGCCTTGAGACGCTGGCCCAGGATCAAGGTGTCGGAGAGCAGCGGATCCACGGCCGCCGCCATCAGATAGAGCGGCGGCAGCGCGGCCAAAGCCGCATCGGAAGCCACGAGAGGGCAGGCAAGCGGATCCTCCTCGACCACACGCTCGCCGGCATAGAACGACCAGTAGCGCTGCATCTTTCCGCGCGTCAGTGCCGGACCTTCGGAGAAGCGGACATAGGACGGCGTCGTGAAGCTCCGTGCGTAGCAGCCGTAGAAGAGCAGCGCCGCATCCGGCAATGCGCAGCCTTCAGCCTGTTCGTGCAGCATCGCTGCAAGAGCAAGATTAGCACCCGCGGAGTCGCCCGAAATCAGCAATGGACCGCGGCGAACCCCGGCAGCGGCTGTCACCTCAAAGAGGTTACGCAGGGCTGCGACGACGTCCTTCAGGGGGCCTGGATACGGGCTTTCCGGGGCCAGCCGATAATCCGGCAAAACCACCGGCAGGCCACTTTCGAGCGCCAGAACCCGAGCACACCGCTCATGGGTTTCCGGCGAACAGAAAGCAAAACCGCCGCCATGAACAAAGAGAATGGCGCCAGCCCCGGCCCCAGGGGGCACCAGCACTTTCAGCCGACAGCGTGCCGAACCGAGGCTGAGGTCCTCCGCAACCATAAGCTCCGTCACGCCATCCATCGGCGGCAGGTTGACGTTGCAGCGGACATTGGCGGCAAGCGATTGCGCCCGGCCTTCCGCAGGCGGCAGCGTCGTCGGATCCGGCAATGGCCCCAGCTCGGCGAGAACCCGCTCCATGAGCGCTACCATCTCGTCCGACAAGACATCCGACAATTCGACAACGTCGCTCACTGGATCACCTCCGGAAAGACTTCCGGCCCGAAGTCGACGATCGTCGCGATATGATGATGCATGGCAGCGGTGGCGCGCCTCACGTCGCCGCCCTCGATCGCATCGATGATGCTTCGATGGCGAAGCGCCGTCGCTTCGAGATCACGCGCCATCGGGCTGCGGGAAATCTTGAAGCGGTGGTTATGGACCAGGCAGCGATGCAGGATCGGATCGAGCGCCGGCAGGCTAGCATCCTCGAAAATCCGGCGATGGAAATCGCGGTCGAAAGAGGCAAGCTCCAGCTCATCACCCGCCCCGGCCGCAGCAAGCATCTTCTCAAGGAGGCCGTTGAGCTCCTTGACCAGCGTCCGACTCGGCCCACGCATCACACGCGCCATGCCGTTGCCTTCGATCTGCTGGCGCAGCCGGAACATTTCGATCGCTTCGTCCTCGGTGCACTCGGAAACCTGCGTGCCTCGATGTCCCTGACGACGAACAAGCCCCTCCTCCTGGAGCTGGAGCAATGCCTCACGCACCGTCCCCTGACTGCACTGAAAATGCGCAGCCAGTTCCAGCTCGGGCAGCCCGGTCCCGGGCGCCAGCGTTCCGAGCATAATGTCCCGCTTCAAGGCATTGAAGGCGGCACCCGCCTTGGGAGGCTTGGGCGATGTCGGTCGAGACGGAAAATACGCCATGTAGGTCGATCCAGCCGGTTGCGCATTTATGAGCTTATCATTATTGATATCGATATCGATATTTGGCGTCAAGCCTCTAATCGAATCGAGGAGGAAAACCATGGCCGGCATTGCATTGAAGAAAATCCAGAAATCTTATGGAGCTCTGGAGGTCATCCACAACATCGATATCGAGATTGAAAGCGGCGAATTCCTGGTCCTAGTGGGTCCTTCCGGCTGCGGAAAATCGACCCTATTGCGAATGATTGCGGGACTGGAGGAGATCTCCGGCGGCGAGCTCGACATCGAAGGCCGGGTTGCCAATCTGCTTCCGCCTGCCGAACGCAACATCGCCATGGTCTTTCAGGACTACGCGCTCTATCCGCACATGAGCGTGCGCGAGAACATGTCCTTCGGCCTCAAGATGCGTGGCGGCAAGGACAGCGATATCGAAAGTCGGGTCGGTCATGCCGCCGATATCCTGAAAATACAGGATTATCTGGATCGTCGCCCGGCGCAGCTCTCTGGGGGCCAGCGCCAGCGCGTCGCCATGGGGCGCGCAATCGTGCGCGAGCCGGTAGCCTTCCTCTTCGACGAACCGCTTTCCAATCTGGACGCCGCCCTGCGTGTCGAGATGCGACTTGAGATTGCTAAACTGCACAATCGCATGAAGGCCACCACGGTCTACGTGACGCACGACCAGGTGGAAGCGATGACGCTGGCGGACCGAATCGTTGTCATGAATGGCGGCGTGATTGAACAGATCGGCAAGCCTCTCGAACTCTATCACAGGCCAGCGAGCCTCTTCGTGGCCCGGTTCATCGGCAGTCCGACGATGAACACCGTGCCGGCAAGCGTCCTGAAGGAAAGCGACACGCTTAAGGTGCTTGGCAGGGCTGTGAAGCTGGAAGGACCGGCGCCGACAAGCGCGATGCCGAAGGAGGTCGTGCTGGGTATTCGACCCGAGGATCTCCTGCAGTGTCCAGCCGAAGAAGCATGGTTTAGCGGCGAACTGATGGTGGCGGAGCGGTTAGGGAGCCAGACCTACGGTTATATCGAGGTGGGTCATTCGAAAATGCTGTCGGTCGAGTTCTCTCGTGACGCTGATGTCAATGTTGGCGATATCTTCTATGTGCGCGGAAACCCGTTTAAAATACACCTCTTCGACGCTTTGAGTGGTAAGCGCTTGTTCGTCCAGTCGTGACCTTGGATATCAGGTCTTGGGTAGGCGCGTTACGAGGAATTGGGCCGCCGGCATCTTGGTACCTTGAGGGACTATCTGACGCTGCCGCCGGATGCGTTTGCGGCACTGTTGACGACGATGCAGCAAAGCAGCGAAGCCGGTGGTCTGATTGCCCGTGCCGCCAACCGTCATCTCGGCAAGTCCGATCGTGAGGCGGCAGGTGTTCTGTCGGCGACACAACGCCATACCCACTTCCTCGACAGCCCTCGAATGATCTCGGTCTTGAGCCAATCGGACTTTCGGTTCTGCGATCTCAAGAGCCGCAATACCACCGTCTTCCTCGTCCTGCCACCGGATCGTCTTTCCACCTATTCCAGATGGCTTCGCCTGCTGATCACCCAGAGCCTGATCG
>Ga0268287_100281_pt1 | contig 17649 bp, 17 predicted proteins | sample MetcocultureR3M_FD_191348 | JGI IMG/M metagenome (GOLD analysis project Ga0268287, IMG submission 191348) | Soil microbial communities from Anza Borrego Desert, Southern California, United States - Methanotrophic co-culture R3-M | ecosystem: Environmental > Terrestrial > Soil > Desert | place... | reverse complement strand
CACCTCTTCCAGCGACCGGTCGTCGACGTAGACGATCGGCGGCGGCGCGCGGAGCACCTCCGAGAGGTCGACGTCCTCGAGCCGGGCCTGGTCGAGATTGGCGCCCGCCAGCACGGCCCGCTTCAGCGAAACGCCGGTGAGGTCGGCGCCGCCGAGGTCGGCGCCCGACAGGTCCGCCCCGTCCAGCACCGCCCGCGTCAGGCGCGCGCCGGCCAGGACGGCGCCGGTGAGATTGGCGTCGGTGAAGTCGCTGGCCATGGCCACGGTGCCGGCCATCTGGGCGCCTGCGAGGTTCGCCCCCGACAGCACGGCGTAGTTCAGCTCGCCCGGGCGGTGCTCGTGGCGCAGGATCCGGAAGCCGTCCAGCTTGTCCTGCAGGGCGATGCGCCCCTCGCGCAGGTCGCAGCCGGCGAGCTCGGCGCCCGACAGGTTCGCGCCCTTCAGGCAGGCGCCGCGCAGGTCGGCCCGCTTCATGTTCGCGCCGCGCAGGTCGGCCTCGCGCAGGTCGGCGCCGAACAGGATGGCGCGCGACAGGTTGGCCCGCGCCAGCATGGCGCCTTCCAGCTTCACGCCCGCCAGATCCGCATCGCGCAGGTCGACGCCCTCGAGCGAGCAGTTCGACAGGTCGGCGTAGGTCATCGAGAACCGCCGGCCGCCCGAGCGACCGGCGAGGTAGCGCTGATGGGCTTCCAGCGCCTCGCGCAACGTCTGGGCGTCGATGGCCAGATGGTGCTGTTGGGCTTGGCTCTGCATGGGGTCCTTCGAGGCGGCGACCATGCTCGTCCCGCGCTTAAGGAACGGTTTCGCGACAACCCTAAGAGCCGTTTACGCAAGCGCCCGCTCCACGCCCGGGCGCGCAGGGCCCCATGCGCGAGCGCGCCGGCAGGCGTTCGCCGCGAACGCCCGGGCCGAACGCTCAGCCAGGAAGAAGACTTAGTTGCCGGGGGTCTCGCCGCGGGCGGCCGCCGCGATCAGGGCGGCGATGCGGTCGGTGGAGTCGGCGGCCTGGGTCAGCACCCCGATCGGGCCGGCGCCGGGACGCACCGCCGCGCCCATCTGGCTGGCGGCCGACTGAGCGACCGCGATCATGCCGTTCTGGACCTTCGACAGGCCCGAGGCGGCCAGCACGCGAGCCGTGGCGTCGGGATAGATGAACCCATGCGTCGGATAGGTGGAGCCGCCGAGGTCGCCGCTGGGGTCGTACCAGACCTTCACCTGGCTCCAGTCGCCGTCGGGGGAGACGTCGATCACCGTGACGTCCTTCTCCACCTTGCCGCGCGAGCCTTCGATCGGCGACCAGTTGGCATGGGTGATCTGGACGACGCGGTCGGTCAGCACCTGGCTGACCACGGCCACGTGGCCCAGCCGCATGCGAGACGTGGGCTTGAAGCACAGGACGGCGCCCGCCCGCGGCTGGAAACCGGTTTCGTACTTGCCGGCGGCCTGCTGCCACCAAGTGCGCGCATCGCCGAAGATCTGGATGCCCGAGATCAGGCGCGCGAACGGCACGCACTGCCAGTAGGTGTCAGCGATGGCTCCGGCCGGCGCGAAGGCCATAACGGCCGCAGCGGCCAAGGAACCCGCAAGGGTCCTCATCCGTTTGCGCATGTTCTGGCGACTCCCCGAAACTGGGCGAAGGGATAACCTTATCTGCGCTTGAGTGAAAAGAGGGTTTACGGGCCCCGCCCGGTCGGCGAGAGGAACTTATCCACAGCCCCGCCGGCGGCGCCCGCCGATCCGGATCGAACACCGCAAGTCATGCCAGAAGAACAGACCGTTCATCTTCATGAACTTAAGCACGTTCGCCAGCGCGACATCGCGGATGAACTGTATTTGAGCTCGACGGGCCCCGGTCTTCAGCGGATCTGGACTTCGCGCTGCCGCGATGTCGCCCATGTACGCGCGCTGAAACAAATCGAAACACGCGCGCCGCCCGCCCCGGCGGCCGTCACTACGGCGGGTCGCCAAGACAAAAGACATTGCGATCACGAACTTGAGAGCAGCGGCGGAACGCCGCATTTCCGGGCGCCCGCTCGCCGCCGTTCGGCAGGACTAGGCGCGACCGCCCGATACGCTATCTAGCGAAGCTGGATTTTCGGAGACCCCCTGAATGGACATCGCCGCGCTGCTCAGCGACCCGGCCGCCTGGGCCGCCCTCATCACCCTGATCGTGATGGAGGTGGTGCTTGGGATCGACAACCTGATCTTCATCTCGATCCTCTCGAACAAGCTGCCCGAGCATCAGCGCCAAAGGGCGCGGCGCATCGGCATCTCGCTGGCGCTGATCATGCGCCTGGCCCTGCTCTCCACCCTGGCCTTCATCGTCGGCCTCACCCAGCCGGTCTTCGAGCTGCCCTGGCAGGGCCCGCCCGGCGAGCACGGCGAGCCGATGTTCGAGCTGTCGTTCTCCTGGCGCGACCTGATCCTGATCGCCGGCGGCCTCTTCCTGGTGTGGAAAGCCACCAACGAGATCCACGAGAAGGTCGACCCGGCCGCCACTCACGGGGTGATGGACGCCGACTCCAAGGTGATCTCCAACATGGGCTCGGCGATCTTCCAGATCCTGCTGCTGGACCTGGTGTTCTCGGTGGACTCGATCCTGACCGCCGTCGGCATGACCGACCACCTGCCGATCATGGTCACCGCGGTCGTGGTCGCCGTGGGCGTGATGCTGCTGGCCGCCGACCCGCTGGCGAACTTCATCAACAAGAACCCGACCGTGGTCATGCTGGCCCTGGGCTTCCTGCTGATGATCGGCGCCGTGCTGATCGCCGACGGCTTCGGCTTCCACGTGCCCAAGGGCTACATCTACGCGGCCATGGCCTTCTCGGCGGGCGTGGAGGCGCTGAACATGCTGGCCCGCAAGGCGGTGGCGCGGAAAGGCGCCGACGCCGAAGCCAGGCACTAGCCGCTACAGGAAGCTGTACGGGTCGATGTCGATGGCCACCCGGATCTGTCCGGGGGGCCGGACCCGGGCCCGCCAGGCCGCCATGTAGGCCGACAGGTCCACGCCGCGGTCGGCGCGCACCAGGAACCGCTTGCGCCGTCGCCCCCGCACCAGCCCGAGCGGGGCGTCCGCGGGGCCGTAGACCTCGACCCCCGGCGTGTTGGGCGCCGCCTGGGCCATGGCCTGGGTGAAGGCGTCGAGCTGGGCGGCGTCGGGACCCGATGCGATCACCGCGGCCAGCCGGCCGAACGGCGGCAGGCCGGCCGCCTCGCGCTCGGCCATCTCGGCCTCCACGAAGGCGTCCCGATCCTGGGCCTTCAGCGCCTGCATCACCGGATGCTCGGGGGCGTAGGTCTGCAGCAGGGCGCGGCCCGGACGGTCCTTGCGGCCCGCGCGCCCCGTGGCCTGGGCCAGCAGCTGGTAGGTCCGCTCGGCGGCCCGCAGGTCGCCGCCGCGCAGGCCCAGGTCCGCGTCCACCACGCCGACGAGGGTCAGCTTCGGGAAGTTGTGCCCCTTGGCCGCCGCCTGGGTGGCCACGAGGATGTCGATTTCGCCGGCCGCCATCGCCTCGACCAAGCGCCGCGCCTCGCGGGCGTCGAACACGGTGTCCGACGAGAAGACGGCGATCCTCGCCTGCGGGAAGAGCTGCCGCGCCTCCTCCTCGACCCGCTCCACGCCGGGACCGATGGAGACCAGGCTGTCCTTCGCCCCGCAGTGGGGACAGGCGGCCGGCTTGGGCATCGAGAAGCCGGTCAGGTGGCAAACCAGGCGGCCCGAGTAGCGGTGCTCCACCAGCCAGCTGTCGGTGTCGGGCGCGGTCATCCGCTCGCCGCAGGCGCGGCACAGCACCAGCGGCGCATACCCCCGGCGATTCAGGAACAGCAGCGTCTGCTCGCCGCGGCCGTAGGTCTCGGCCATGGCGGCGACCAGCGGCGGCGAGAGCCAGCGGCCGTGCTCGGGCGGCGTGGCCTTCAGGTCGATCAGCTCGATGTCCGGCAGCCGGGCGGTCCCGTGCCGGGCTGAGAGCCGCAGCCAGCGGTAGCGGCCCGCCTCGGCGTTGCGCAGGGTCTCCAGCGACGGCGTCGCCGAAGCCAGCACCACCGCCGCCCCCTCGATCTTGCCGCGGGCCACGGCGAGGTCCCGGCCCTGGTAGATGAAGCCGTCCTCCTGCTTGAACGAACTGTCGTGCTCCTCGTCGACGACGATCAGGCGCAGCTTGCGGAACGGCAGGAACAGGGCCGAGCGGGCGCCCACGACGATGCGGCAGGTTCCGGAGGCGACCGCCTCCCAGACCCGCCGGCGGGCCGGTGGCGCGACGTCCGAGTGCCACTCGCCGGGACGGGCGCCGAAGCGGTGCGTCACCCGGGCGATCACCGCCTGGGTCAGGGCGATCTCGGGCAGCAGGATCAGGACCTGGGCGTCGGGGTCGGCCGCCAGGGCCGCGGCGGCGGCCTCGAGGTAGACCTCGGTCTTGCCCGAGCCGGTCACCCCGTCCAGCAGGGCGACGGAGAACCCGCCCGCCCGGACCATGTCCGCCAGGGCTCCGGCCGAGGCGGCCTGGCTCGCGTTGAGCTCCGAGCCCTTGCGCGCCAGGTCCGGCGGATCGAAGGCGGCGTCCTCTGTCACCAGCCGCTCGGCGAGGCACCCCTCGTCCAGCAGACCCTTCACGACCCCCGCCGAGACGCCGGCGGCCCGCGCCAGGTCGGCCGCGGTCATGGGACCCGTCGCCGCCTCCAGCACCTTCGTCCGGGCCGGGGTCGTGCGGCCCGGCGCGCGGCCGGTGGCCTCCAGCATCCGCACGGGCTTCGGCTTGGGCGCGCGGGCGCCCCGCAGCGCGATCGCCAGCGGCTGGCCGGGCGCGTCGACGGAATAGCGCGCGGCCCACTGGACGAACTCCAGGGCCCCGGGCGGCAGGGGCGGCTCGTCCAGGCGCTCGGCCACCTGCTTCAGCGGCCGGTTGCCCCCATGGCCGTCGCGGATCGCGGCCACCACGCCGCGCATCAGCCGCGGGCCCAGCGGCACGGCCACCTGATCGCCGGGCGCGAGCGCCATCCCCTCCGGCGCCTCGTAGTCGAAGGCCTCGGGCAGGGGCATGGGTATGAGGACGGAGGCGATGCGGCTCATCGGGGGTTCGCTCCGCCCCTCTTGGCGGCTACAAGCGGGCCGAACAAGCTCAAGGCGCCAAGTATGCAGCTCTTCCTCGACACCACCGACGTCGCCGTCCTGAAGGACCTCGCCGCCACCGGCCTGGTGGACGGCGTCACCACCAATCCGTCGCTGATCGCCAAGTCCGGCCGGAACATGCTGGAGGTGATCGCCGAGATTTGCGGCATCGTCGAGGGGCCCGTCAGCGCCGAGGTCGCCGGGACCGACGTCCACACCATGCTGGCCGAGGGCCGCAAGCTGGCCGGCGTCGCCCCCAACGTCGTGGTGAAGGTGCCGCTGACCCGGGAGGGCCTGATCGCCACGTCCGAGTTCTGCGCCGAGGGCATCCAGACCAACGTGACGCTCTGCTTCTCGGCGGCCCAGGCGCTGCTCGCCGCCAAGGCGGGCGCCACCTACATCAGCCCGTTCATCGGCCGCCTCGACGACCACGGCGCCGAGGGCATGGACCTGATCAGCGAGATCCGCGCGATCTACGACAACTACGACTTCGACACCGAGATCCTCGCCGCCTCGATCCGCACGTCCGCCCACGTGAAGGAAGCGGCCCTCGCCGGCGCCGACTGCGCCACCATCCCGCCCGACGTGTTCCAGGCCCTCTTCAAGCACCCGTTAACCGAAAAGGGGCTTCAACAATTCCTCGCCGACTGGGCCAAGACGGGCCAGTCGATCCTGTAGGAAAGGCGTAGCGGACATGGACGGATCCCAGGGTGAGCTGACGGCCCAAGCGCTCTCGCCCGACGAGGTCCGCCGGTTCCTGTCCGACAATCCCGAGTTCCTGCGCGAGGACGACGGCCTGCTGGCCGAGCTCGGCCTGAAGGTCGCCGCCGGCAACGTCGTCGACTTCGGCCCCGCCGCGCTCGCCCGCGTCCACGCCGCGCACCAGCGCGAGGCCGAGATGCGCCAGCTGCTGGAGGAGACCGCGCGGGCCAATTTCTCGGCCCAGGCCCAGACCCACGGCGCCGTCGTGGACCTGCTGGACTCGCGCAACCATTCCGACCTCGCCCGGCGCGTGGACGAGCTGGCGCGCACCCGCTTCGGCCTCGCGGCCGGGGTGATCGCCCTCGAGGCCGAAGGCGCCCCGCCCGCCGGCTGGCGGCATCTGGTGGACGGCCAGGTGGACATGATCCTGGGCGGGCCGCAGCGCCTGGCGCGCATGGGGTTCGCCCCCACGGCCCTGGGCCTGTTCGGCGACGTCGGCCCCGAGATCGGTTCGATGGCTATGGTCCGGATGGCGATCTGGGAGCCTTCGCGCACGGGGCTGCTCGCCTTCGGCTCGGCCGACCCCGAAGGCTTCACTCCCGACATGGGCTCCGAACTCGTGGCCTTCCTCGCCCGCGTGGTCGAGCGCACGGCCGAGCGATGGCCGCTCCTCTGACCGCCTTCGACGCCCGGGCCGCCTGGCTGGGGCGCCTGGAGCACGAACGGCGCGCCTCGCCCCGGACGCTGGAGGCCTACGGCTTCGCCGTCGCCCGCTATCTCGCGTTCCTGGAGCGGCATCGCGGGGAGGCGCTGTCGGCGAAGGACCTGGGATCGGTCACCGCCGGGGAGGTCCGCGCCTGGCTCGCCCACCTTCGCTCGGGTGAGACGCCCCTGTCGCCGCGCTCGCTCAGCCAGGCGCTGTCGGCCATCCGCACCTTCCACAGGTTCCTGGACCGGCGGCTGGAAATCCCGAACGCGGCGGTCGGCCTGGTGCGGGGCCCGCGCGTCAAGCCCGGCGCGCCGCGGCCGGTCACCGAGGACCAGGCGATCGGCCTGATCGCCGAGCCGGCGCTCGACCCCGACCGCGAGGGCTGGGAGGCCGTCCGCGACCAGGCGGTGCTGACCCTGCTCTACGGCTGCGGCCTGCGGATCTCGGAGGCGCTCTCGCTACGGCGGTCCGACGCGCCCCTCCCCGAGCAGCTGCGCATCACCGGCAAGGGGGCCAAGACCCGGATCGTGCCGGTCCTGCCAGCGGTTCGCGAAGCGGTGGACGCCTATCTGGCCCAGGTCCCCTTCGGGCTCGCTCCCGACGAGCCGCTGTTCCGGGCCAAGCGCGGCGGACCCCTGAGCCCGCGCCACGTGCAGGCGACCGTCCAGCAGCTGCGCGGCCGCCTGGGACTTCCCGCCAGCGCCACGCCCCACGCCCTGCGCCACTCCTTCGCCACCCACCTGCTGGGGGCCGGGGCGGACCTGCGGTCGATCCAGGAGCTGCTGGGCCACGCCTCGCTGTCGACGACGCAGCGCTACACCGAGGTCGACGCCGCCGCCCTGCTCAGCGCCTATTCGGCGGCCCATCCGAGGGCCTGAAGCTCAATCCCGCGGTTTGGCGAAGCGCCCGTCGCCGCTGACGTTCTCGCGCACGACCACCGGCTTGGAGCACCCCTTCTCGTCGAGGCGCAGCACGGTCAGCTCGTGGTTCGCGGGCGGCAGCTCGTCCAGCCGCTGCGCATCGCCGGACGGCGCGTCCCGACGGACCGGCTGGGCGTCCCAGACCCCGCAGGCGACGGCGCGCATGTGCATCGGCAGCTCCGCACCCGCCGGCGGGGCTCCGCGATAGACCTTCACCTGCGGCGCCGGCTGGGCGGCGGCCACTACGGTCGCGGCGAGAAGTGCGAGCATCTCGGGGCTCCTGTCTGAGCCCCATGCTGCCCCCTCAACCGCAGGTGGCCAAGTGAAGTTTCAGCCACGCACGAAGCGCAGCCAGGCGACCTCGTTGTCGCAGCCGGTCTCGGTGCAGCGGAAGCCCTCGCGGACGTAGAAGGCCTGGGCCCGGACATTCGCCGCCTGGCACTTCAGCGACAGGGGCCCGTCGGCGACGGCGGCCAGATGATCGAGCAGCGCCCGGCCTATCCCCCGTCCGCGCTCGTCCACGTACAGCGAGTGGATGAAGTTCTGCGGCCGGTAGAAGGCGGCTAGCCCGAGGATCCGCGCGCCCTCCACCGCAACATAGATTTCCTCGACCCGCGCGGCGCGCAGGAAATCCGCCGCGCGGTGCCGTTCGGGCGGCAGCCAGGTGAAGGTCTCGCGCAGGACGCGCACATACAGGTCCGCGCAGGCGGGCAGTTCCCCCGGCCTCGCGGGGCGGACCGTCAGCCCCTTGAGGGGGCCGGGCTTCAGGCCTGCATCGTCCATCCTTCGACGCCCATGGCGGCCTGGCGCAGGGCCTCGGACCGGGTCGGGTGCGGGTGGCAGGTGCGGGCCACGTCCTCGGACGCGGCGCGGAACGCCATGGCCACGCAGTATTCGCCGACCATCTCCGAGACGTGCGGGCCGATCATGTGCACGCCCAGGATCTCGTCGGTGGCGGCGTCGGCCAGCACCTTCACGAAGCCCTCGGTCTCGTGGTTGATCTTGGCCCGGCTGTTGGCGGTGAAGGGGAACTTGCCGGCCTTGTAGGCGCGGCCCTCTTCCTTGAGCTGCTCCTCGGTCTTGCCGACCCAGGCGACCTCGGGAGCCGTGTAGACCACGCTCGGGACCAGGTTGTAGTCCACGTGGCCGTAGCCCTTGGCGATCATCTCGATGCAGGCGACCCCGTCCTCCTCGGCCTTGTGCGCCAGCATCGGGCCCAGGATCACGTCGCCGATGGCCCAGACGCCCTCGGCCGAGGTCCGGAAATGGTCGGTCGGGATGAAGCCGCGCTTGTCGGGCGTGATCCCCACGCTCTCCAGACCGAGGCCGTCGGTGTAGGGACGCCGGCCGATGGCCAGCAGGACGTAGTCGCCCTCGAGGGTCTCGGCCGCGCCGCCCGCGACCGGCTCGTAGGTGAGGGTGACGCCCTTCTTCGAGGCCTTCGCGCCGGTGACCTTGGCGCCCAGCTTGAACTCGAAGCCCTGCTTGGTCAGCGAGCGCTGGAAGGTCTTGGCCACCTCGGCGTCCATGCCGGGGGTGATGCGGTCCAGGTACTCGACCACGGTCACCTTGGCGCCGAGCCGGCGCCACACCGAGCCCAGCTCCAGGCCGATGATGCCGGCGCCGATGACGATCAGGTGCTTGGGAACCTCGGGCAGCGAGAGCGCGCCCGTGGAGTCGACGATCCGCTGCTGGTCCACGGTCACGCCCGGCAGGGTCGAAGGCTCGGAGCCGGTGGCGATGACGATGTTCTTCGCCTGCAGGGTGGTGACGGCGCCGTCCTCGGCGGTCACCTCGACCTTGCCGGCGCCGGCGATGCGGCCCTTGCCCCTCACCCAGTCGACCTTGTTCTTCTTGAACAGGAACTCGATGCCCTTGGTGAGCTGGCCGACGCTGTCGGCCTTCTGCTGCATCATCTGGCCGAGGTTGAGCTTGGGCTGGACCTCGATGCCGAGCTTGGCGAACTCGTTCCCCGCCGCCGCATAGAGCTCGGAGGCGTGCAGCAGCGCCTTCGAGGGCATGCAGCCCACGTTGAGGCAGGTGCCGCCCAGGGTCCCGCGGCTTTCGACGCACGCCGCCTTCAGGCCCAGCTGGCCCGCCCGGATCGCGGCGTTGTAGCCGCCGGGCCCGCCCCCGATGATCACGACGTCGTAGGTGGTGGTCTCAGCCATCGGTCCGCTCAAGTCTCCGAAATGGGGGCGCAAACTAGGCCCGAAGCGCCCAAGGTCAACCGCCGAGGCCCCCCGAGCGCATTCGGGACGGCTTCGCGACCGCCGCAAGCAGCGATATGGGTGGGCCATGAGCGGGATGCACGCCCTTTCACCGCAGGAGACGGCGGCCCTGACCCGGCGGGTGACCGCGCTGTCGGTGGCGACGGCGGCGGTGCTGGTGACGATCAAGGCGATCGCCTGGGCGGCGTCGGGCTCCACCGCGCTGCTGGCCTCGATGGCGGACTCGGGCCTCGACCTGGTGGCCTCGCTCGTCACGTTCTTCGCCGTCCGCTACGCCGCCACTCCGCCCGACGCCGAGCACCGGTTCGGGCACGGCAAGGCCGAGGCCTTCGCCAGCCTGATGCAGGCGGGCCTGGTGTTCGCGTCGGCGGCCCTGATCGCCCGCGAAGCCATCGGCGACCTCCTGGACCCGCACCCGCTGCAGCGGGAGGGCTGGGCCGTGGCGGTGATGGTGGTCTCGATCGCGCTGACCCTGGCGCTGGTGACCGCCCAGACCCGGGTCCTGCGCCGCACGTCCTCCGTCGCCGTCTCAGGGGACCGGGCGCACTACTTCTCGGACCTGGCGTCCAACCTGATCGTGCTCGTCGGCATCGCGGGCGCGGCGCTGATGGGCGTCAACGGGCTGGACGCGATCGCCGCGATCGCCGTGGCGGCGCTGCTGCTCTGGGGCGCGGTCGGCGTGTTCCGCGAAGCCTCGGCGCAGCTCATGGACCGGGAGCTGCCCGACGAGACCCGCGCCGAGATCGTGCGGCTGATCACCGCCGATCCGCGGCTCACCGGCGTGCACCAGCTGCGCACGCGGACATCGGGCCCCTTCGTCCACATCCAGATGCACGTGGACCTCGACCCGGACCTCAGCCTGGAGGCCGCCCACGGGGTGATCGTGGCGGCCGAGAAGCGGCTGCTCGAGCGCTTCCCGTCGGCGGACATCCTCATCCACGCCGACCCGCGCGGCCGGGCCGAGCCGCACGGCGGCGCCTTCGCCGAGGCGAAAACCTGACAGCGTAAACGAGCCCTTAAGGCGACCGGCCGCAGTTGAGGCTGGAATCGATTCGCGCGAGAGAGACGCCGCCCCCGCCATGAGCGTCGAACGCACTCTGCACCATTTCCCGCTCGACCCGGCCTCGCGCCAGGTGCGGCTCGCCCTGGGCGAGAAGCGGCTGCCGTTCGCGGAGGTCCAGGTGCGCTACTGGGAGCGGCCGAAGGAGCTGACGCGGCTCAACCCCTCGGGGCTGATCCCGGTGCTGGTGGAGATCGCCGGCGGCGCCGGCCCGCTGGTGCTGTGCGAGAGCCGGGCGATCCTGGACCACATCGAAGAGACGACCCCGGAGCCCGCCCTCCTGAGCCGCGACCCGGCCGAGCGGGCCGAGGCGCGCCGGCTGCTCTCCTGGTTCGACCGCAAGTTCGAGTACGAGGCCGGCGGCTACATCCTGCACGAGAAGATGGAGAAGCGGCTCCTGGGGTTGGGCGCGCCCGAGCTCGCCAACCTGCGCCAGGGCCGCGAGGGGCTGCGCAGCCACCTGCACTACATCGAAGGCCTGCTCGAGACCCGCGAGTGGCTGGCCGGCAAGCGCCTGTCCCTGGCGGATTTCGCCGGGGCGGCCCATCTGTCGGTGATCGACTACTTCGGCGACGTGCCCTGGAAGGACTTCCCGGGCGTGAAGACGTGGTACATGAAGCTGAAATCCCGGCCGTGTTTCCGGCCGCTTCTGACGGACCGCTGGCCGGGCCTGACGCCCGCGCCGCATTATGACGATCTCGACTTCTGAGCCCCCCGAAGACCTGATCCGCGCCGAGGCCCTGGCGCTGGGCTTCGACCTCTGCCGCTTCACCGACCTCGACGACGCCTGGCCGGCGGCCGCGCGCCTGGCGCAGTACGTGGAGGCCGGCCGCCACGGCGAGATGGCCTGGATGGCCGAGACGCTGGAGCGACGGTCGCACCCGCGCGCCATGTGGGCCGGCGCGCGCTCGGCCGTGGTGCTGGGGATCAACTACGGCCCCCGCCACGATCCGCTGGAGGTCCTGGGCCGGCCGGACCGCGGGGCGATCAGCGTCTACGCCCAGAACGAGGACTACCACGACCTCGTCAAGAAGCGCCTCAAGGCGCTCGGCCGCTGGATGCAGGACAGGTTCGGCGGCGAGTTGAAGGTGTTCGTGGACACCGCGCCCCTGATGGAAAAGCCGCTGGCCGAGCGGGCGGGCGCCGGCTGGCAAGGCCGCCACACCAACCTGGTCAGCCGAGAGTACGGCTCGTGGCTGTTCCTGGGCTCCATCCTGACCACCCTGGACCTGGCCCCCGACGCCGCCGAGCCCATGCACTGCGGCAGCTGCACGGCGTGCCTGGAGGCCTGCCCGACGAACGCCTTCCCCGCGCCGTTCCAGCTCGACGCCCGGCGCTGCATCTCGTACCTGACCATCGAGCTGAAGGGGCCGATCCCGCGCGAGCTCCGGCCGATGCTGGGCAACCGCATCTACGGCTGCGACGACTGCCTGGCGGTCTGTCCCTGGAACAAGTTCGCGCAGGCCGCGCGCGAGCAGAAGCTGGCGGCGCGGCCCGAGCTCACCGCCCCCGCCCTCGCCGACCTCGCCCGCCTGGACGATGCGGCCTTCCGCGCCCTCTTCACCAAGAGCCCGGTCAAGCGGATCGGCCGCGACCGCTTCGTGCGCAACGTCCTCTACGCCATCGGCAACTCGGGCGATCCGGCCCTGGCGGAGCCCGCGGCGACGTTGCTCGAAGACCCCTCGCCGCTGGTCCGCGGCGCGGCCGTCTGGGCCCTCTCGCGCCTGCTGGCGAGCGCCGATTTCGTGAGCCTTCGCAATGCCCGCCTGCCCGCCGAGGCCGATCCGGGCGTCCGCGAGGAGTGGCTGGCGGCCTAGAACGCCACCTCGCCGAGGTCCTTCAGGCGCGGCAGGGTCTTGTCCTTCTCGGAGAGCACCGGCTCGCTCTCCAGCGGCCAGTCGATGGCCAGGTCCGGGTCGTCCCAGGCGACCCCGCCCTCGGTCTGCGGCGCATAGAGGCCGTCGACCTTGTAGAACAGCATCGCATCGTCGGTGAGCGTGCAGTAGCCGTGGGCGAAGCCGCGCGGCACCCACAGCTGCTCGCCCCCCTCGGCGGTCAGGGTGGCGCCGACCCACCGGCCGTAGGTGGCCGAGCCCGGGCGGATGTCCACCGCCACGTCGTAGATCGCGCCCTGCAGCACGCGCACCAGCTTGCCCTGCGGATGGGGCGCGGCCTGGAAGTGCAGCCCGCGCAGGGTGCCCTTCCTGGCGTTGAAGGCCTGGTTGTCCTGCACGAAGTCCGCCTCGACCCCGGCCTCCGACATGGCCCGCCGGCTCCAGGTCTCGGAGAACCAGCCGCGGGCGTCGCCGTGGCGCTTCGGCGTGATAAGGAGGACGTCGGACAGGGCTAGCGGCTTGATCGCGGTCATAAGGCTTTCAGGGAGTTGGACGGGTCCCGCATGGCCCAGCGGAACAGGGAAGACAAGCCGCAAAGGCCCGCCATCACGGTCGCGGTGGTCGCCTATCGCAGCGGCGCCACGCTGGCCCGCTGCCTGGAGCGGCTGGCCGCCCAGACCTTCCGGGACTTCGAGCTGGTGCTGGTCGACAACGCCTCGCCCGACGGGGAGGCGCAGGCGGCCGCCGCCATCGTCCCGGGGACCCGGCTGATCGAGAACGCCGAGAACCTGGGCTTCGCCGGCGCCTGCAACCAGGCCGCCGCCGCCGGCCGCGGGCGCTGGCTGGTGCTGCTCAATCCCGACGCCTATCCCGAGCCGGCCTGGCTGGCCGAGCTGGTGGACGCCGCCGGCCGCTGGCCGCAGGTCCGCAGCTTCACCTCCCGCCAGGTGATGGACGAGGACCCGGCCGTGCTCGACGGCCTGGGCGACGTCATGAGCATCCCCTGCATCCCCTACCGCGGCGGCTATCTCGCCCGCGACCCCGGCGACACGCCCGAGGGGCAGGTGTTCAGTCCCTGCGGCGCGGCGATGATGATCGACCGCGAGCTGTTCCTGGCGCTCGGCGGCTTCGACGAGAGCTTCTTCTGCTACTGCGAGGACGTGGACCTGGGGTACCGGCTGCAGCTGGCCGGCGAGCCCACCGTGGTCGTGCCCTCGGCGGTCGTGCGGCACGTGGGTTCGGCCTCCTCGGGCGGCTCGAAATCGGAGTTCGCGCTCTTCCACGGCTACCGGAACCGCTTCTGGGTGCTGGTGAAGGACACCCCGGCCCTGCTGCTGCCCCTGGTGCTGCCGGGGCACCTGCTGACCGCGGCCTACATCGCCCTGCGCGGCCCCAACCGCCGCTACCTCGGCGTGACGCTCAGGGCCTATCGCGCGGCGCTCGCGGGCCTGCCGGCGGTGCTGAGGCGGCGACGCGAGGTGCAGCGGGGGCGGCGGCGGTCGGCCCTCGCCATCGCCCGGGCGATGACCTGGAATCCCCGCGACCTCTCGGGCCGCCGCGCCGTGATCAGGCCCCTCGACCCGGTTCGGTCGCCCAGTCGATGAGCCGGTGCATGAACAGCGCGCCGCGCTGCATCTGCGAGACCTCGACATATTCGTCCGGCTGGTGCGCCTGGGCGATGGAGCCCGGCCCGCAGATGACCGTGGAGAACCCCGCCCCCTGGAACTGCCCCGCCTCGGCGGCGTAGGCGACCACCCGCGCCGGGCCATTGTCGCCCGCCAGCCGCCGGGCGAAGGCCTCAGCCGCCCCGTCGGGCTCCGGCGCGAAGGGCGGCACGTCGGTGCGCTTCTCCAGCACCACCCCGGCCTCGGGCGCCCGGGCCTTCAGCGCCCGGTCCATCGCCTCGACCTCGGCCCGGAAGCCCGCCAGCGCGCCCTCGGGCGTCAGCCCTGGCGGACAGCGCAGGTCGAAGACGAACTCGCAGCGCCGGGCGATGATGTTGTGCGCCGTGCCGCCCTCGACCAGGCCGATGGTCAGGGTCGCCCCCTTGGGCGTGAACGGCGAGGCCGGGTCGGCCTCGCGCTCCAGCCTCTCGGACAGGTCGGTCAGCGAATTCATCAGCCGGGCCGCCGCCATCACGGCCGAGACGCCCTGCTGGGTCTGACTGGAGTGCGCCTCGCGGCCGGTGACCGTCACCTTGAAGGTCGCGATCCCCTTGTGGCCGTTGACCGCCACCATGTCGGACGGCTCGCCCACGATGACCAGCGCCGGCCTCGGCAGCTCGCGGCGGATCACGTCGATCATCAGGGGCGCGCCGAGGCAGCCGATCTCCTCGTCGAACGAGAGGGCCAGGTGCACCGGCCGGCGGGCCGTGGCGAGTTCGGGCGCGGCCGCCAGGGCCAGGGCGACGAACCCCTTCATGTCGCAGGTCCCCCGCCCGTAGAGCTTCCCGTCCCGCTCCACCACCGTCCAGGGATCGGTGCTCCACGGCTGGCCGTCCACCGGCACCACGTCGGTGTGGCCGGAAAGCACGACGCCGCCCGGTTCGGCAGGCCCGAGGGTGGCCAGGAGGTTCGCCTTGGAGCCGTCCGCGTTCGGCACGCGGCGGTGCGGGACGCCCAGGCCGTCGAGGTAGCCCTCGACCCATTCAATCAGCGCGAGGTTCGAGCCCCGCGAGGTCGTGTCGAAGCTGACGAGCTTGCCGAGCAGCTCGCGGGCGGCGGGATAGAGATCGGCCGACATGGCCAAGGCATAGACCCTGGCCGGGGGACAGAGCTACCCCTGCATCACCCGGCCGGGGCCGGGCAGCACGTCGATCAGCTCGATGCGGAAGATCAGGGCGGCGTTGGGCGGAATCTCGCCGCCGGCGCCTTCGGCCCCGTAGCCCTGCTCGGGCGGGACGTAGAGGATCCACTCGTCGCCCGGGCGCATCTGGACCAGCGCCTCCTGCCAGGCCGGGATCAGGCCGCTCAGCGGCATGGCCGCCGGCGCCCCGCGCTCGTACGAGGAATCGAACACCCGCCCGTTCACGAGCTTGCCCTCGTAGTGGACCTTCACCTCGTCCTTGAGGGTCGGCTTCATGCCGGTCTCGGGACCCGAGCGGACCACCTTGTAGGCGACGCCCGAGGGCAGGAGCTTCACGCCCTCCTCGGCCGCGACCTTCTTCATGAAGGCGGCGGACTCGGCGGACATGTCCGGCCCCTTGGCCTTGGGCTGGCAGGCGGCCAGCGCCAGGGCCGCCGCGAACACGATCAGGGCTTGTCGCATATCAGACCACTCTCGGGGGATAGCCGCGGTCGCGCAGCGCATCCATGACTTCCTGGGTGTGCTGGGCGTCGCGGGTCTCGATCATCACGTCGAACTCCGCGCCCTTGGCCGGCACGTCGAGGGCGAGGCGGTTGTGGGCCACCTCGATGATGTTGGCGCCCATGGTCCCGATGATCGCCGACACATTGGCCAGGAGGCCCGGCCGGTCGTCGCCGATGATCCGCAGGCTCACGATGCGGCTCTCGCGCACCAGTTCCCGCGTCAGCACCGAGGCCAGCAGGCGCGTGTCGATGTTGCCGCCGGTGATGACCAGACCGCACTTCTTGCCGCGGAAACGCTCGGGATAGGCCAGCAGGCCCGCCAGCGAGGCGGCGCCCGCGCCTTCGGCGACGGTCTTCTCGACGTTGCAGTAGAGGGCGATGCCGCGCTCGAAGAACGGCTCCTCGACCAGCAGCACCTCGTCGATCAGCGGCCGGGCGATGGCGTAGCTCGACTCCCCCACCTCGCGCACGGCGATGCCCTCGGCGATGGTGGAGGCGCCGGCGTTGGCCGCCGTGCGCACGCCGCGCATCTTGGCGGTGAACGAGGGGAACATCGCCGGCTCCAGGCCGACGACGCGGATGTCCTTCTTCAGGTGCTTGGCCGCCGTCGCCATGCCGGCGATCAGTCCGCCGCCGCCGATCGGGATCGGCAGGATCTCCAGGTCGGGGGCGTCCTCCAGCATCTCCAGCGCCACCGTGCCCTGGCCGGCCATGACGTCCAGGTCGTCGAACGGGTGGACGAAGGTCAGTTCCCGCTCCTCGCACAGCTTGCGGGCGAAGGCCGAGGCCTCGTCGTAGCCGTCGCCGTCGATCACCACCTCGGCGCCGTGGGCGCGGGTCTGCTGCACCTTCACGAACGGCGTGCCCTTGGGCATGACGATGGTGACCGGGATGCCCAGCCGCGCGGCGTGGTAGGCGAGCCCCTGGCTGTGGTTGCCGGCCGAGGCGGCGATCACGCCGCGCTTCTTCACGTTCTCGCCCAGCTGCAGCAGCTTGTTGAGCGCCCCGCGCTCCTTGTAGGCGGCCGTGAACTGCAGGTTCTCGAACTTCACCCAGACCTCGGCCCCGGTGATCTCGGACAGCGTGCGCGAATAGCGGCAGGGGGTGCGTTCGATGTGACCCTGCAGCCGCTCCTTGGCGGCCATGATGTCGTCGAAGGTCAGGCTCATGGAGGCGGCGGGGGTCCCTGGAAGGTCGCGCAACCTAGCGGCGCCAAGGCTCTGCTGCAATGCAGCGTCCCTACGGAAAGGGTGAGGCGATTTGGCGTCGCCGCCGGCGGCCGTTCGGCTATAACCCCGGCCGTGCCTGCTTCGTCACCAGACCCGATCCAGAGACCGGCGCTGTTCCTCGACCGCGACGGGGTGCTCAACGAGGACAGGGGGTACGTCCACCGCTGGGACGACTTCGACTGGATTCCCGGCGCCCGGGAGACGATCGCCGCCTTCAACCGGGCGGGCTGGATCGTCGTCGTCGTGACCAACCAGTCCGGGATCGGCCGCGGCTACTACACCGAGGAGGACATGCACGCCCTCCACGCCCGCATGAACGAGGAGCTGGAAGGCGCGGGGGCGCGGGTCGACGCCATCTACTTCTGCCCCGAGCATCCCGAGGCTCCGGTCGAGCGCTACCGCCATCCCGACCCGCCCAACCGCAAGCCCAACCCCGGCATGATCCTGCAGGCGCTGGCCGAGTGGCCGATCGACCGCGAGCGGTCGATCATGATCGGCGACAAGCCCTCCGACCTGGAGGCGGCCCTGCGCGCCGGCGTCCGCGG
>Ga0268287_100280_pt1 | contig 17897 bp, 18 predicted proteins | sample MetcocultureR3M_FD_191348 | JGI IMG/M metagenome (GOLD analysis project Ga0268287, IMG submission 191348) | Soil microbial communities from Anza Borrego Desert, Southern California, United States - Methanotrophic co-culture R3-M | ecosystem: Environmental > Terrestrial > Soil > Desert | place... | reverse complement strand
TAGTAAACCGATCATTCGTGCTTCCATGATTCAACCCTCGGCCGCGCTGTTTTTTTCACGGCTTAGATGATCCACCGAGAAAGCCGATGATCCAGATTTTCGGTCGTGCACTGACCCGGCGAGGCGAGTGATCGGCGCTGGCTTCTGCTCCAGCAGAGGTAGATTGGCTGATCGGCCTGTTATTAGGAATAGCAGATCCCTTCCAAGCGACATCGGTCAAGCAACCAACATATCCGCTCGATCTGAGCAGTTTTAGGACCTGGGAAGACCAGGAGCTTCGTCTCAGAACCGAAAGGACCATGGGTGTGCCCGTCGCTGCTCCGGTGTTTTCACCGTACGGTCCCCTTCGTCGATATGAACCGAAATCCACATTGGGTAACGAGGCAGGAACCCGGCCCGCCGATCGCGGGCAGACTTCGCGGGATGGCAGGTTCGTCACCTTGATGCGGTCGCAGACAGAGGCGCAAGGCCGCTGACTTGTCCACCTTGACCCGGTGCCCACGGCGAAAAAGAGCAGTCAATCTCAGCGGCCCTCGGAGTTCCTCGCGGGCACGCGTGCATCACTTCCCCACACACGTGGCTTTTGGATGCGGGGACCTCGGATACGGGTTTGGGCGGAAAGTGGGAAACGTGAGCGGTGGCCCTGTGATGAGCAGGCTCGGAACCTTCATCATCTTCCCGCATTCACACTAGGATCGGAGGCTCGGCAATGAAGCAGCCCAATACCGTTTTTGAATGCCTTCCTCAGCTGAGGCTTTTCGCCAACGTGATGTGTCCAGACACCACTGCGGCCGACAAGGCCGTGGGGGAGTGCCTCGCCCGAGCGCAGAAGCGCCTATTCCATACGCCTGACCCAGACAGGATCTTTCTGATGCTGTTAACAGATTTAGCAGCGGCTATCCGGCAAGGTGATCAAGCTCGTGTTTCTGATGATGGACCCTTCAAGCAGCGCACGATGCAGATATTGCGTCAGTTACCACCTCATCATCGCGACGTGTTGATTGTCGTTACGTTGTTCAACTTCCGCTACTGGGAAGCTGCTGACGTCTGTGGCTGTCCCGTCGGCACGATCAAGAGCCGCCTCAGTCGTGCCAGGGCCGCCTTTACTGCGGCGTCAGAAATTAGCTCGCACGGGAAGGTGGTCTACCACCACAGTCTTCCATCGCATGCGGGGGTTGCGTAGAAATCGAACGCACGTCGCAGCGAGCCGAATGGCCGCTTTTCCGCAGTGACAACAACGCAGGATTATCCGCGCGGTCATGCCAAATTGATCCCAAGGCGTCACGCGCAAGGACAAAGGCAACGTGACCGATAATCTCTCCAAATACCGCGCCAAGCGAGACTTTCAAAAGACTGCTGAGCCGAGCGGCGAGGCAAAGGTGAAGGCGTCAAACGGGCGTCGTTTTGTCATCCAGAAGCACGACGCAACTCGGCTTCATTATGACCTCCGGCTGGAACTGGACGGAGTATTCAAGTCTTGGGCGGTGACGAAGGGCCCCTCGCTCGATCCAAGTGACAAGCGCTTGGCGGTTGAAGTCGAGGATCACCCGCTCGACTACGGAGACTTCGAAGGCACCATACCGAAAGGACAGTACGGCGGCGGCACAGTCATGCTTTGGGATCGTGGACACTGGGAGCCCGAGGGCAAGCGGACCCCTGAAGAAGCTCTCGCGAAGGGTGACTTCAAGTTTGTTTTGAAAGGGGAGAGGCTGCAGGGCAGCTTCGTTCTTGTCCGCATGAGAAACGACCGGGATGGGGACAAGCGCACCAACTGGCTGCTCATCAAGCACCATGACGAGTTCTCTGTAGACGAAAACGGCGCAGCTATCCTGGAACAGAACACCACGTCGGTTGCATCCGGCCGTAGTATGAGAATGATTGCTTCCGGCAAAGGCAAAAAGCCCAAGCCGTTTATTCTTCAGTCTGATGCGGTTGAGGCAGACGCTGTCTGGGACAGCAATCATGGTCTTGCCGCCGAGGAGCGCAAGACAGGCACCAAGAGCGTGGGGAAGCCCGCAAAGGTGCCCCCCGCGCCTAAGCGCGCGAAATCCAGCATGCCAGATTTCATCGCGCCGCAGCTGTGCAAGACCCTGACGCGTCCTCCGGCCGGAGAGGGTTGGATCCACGAGATCAAGTTCGATGGTTACCGCATCCAGATGCGGGTCGAAAATGGTGAGGTCACCTTGAAGACCCGCAAAGGCTTAGACTGGACGGCGAAGTGGCCAGCCATCGTAGAAGCGGCTTCAGCTCTGCCAGATTGCATCATTGACGGTGAGATTTGCGCCCTCGATGAAAATGGTGCTCCCGACTTTGCTGCCTTGCAGGCCGCACTGTCGGAAGGAAAGACCCATGAGCTCGTGTTCTTTGCTTTCGATCTGCTCTTCGCCGCAGATGAAGATTTACGGGGATTGCCGTTGACAATGCGGAAGACGAGGCTGGAAGCATTGCTTGTCGATGCAGGCGAAGATCCGCTCCTGCGCTTTGTTGAGCATTTCGAGACGGGCGGGGACGCGGTGTTGAAGTCCGCCTGCCGTTTGTCCCTAGAGGGAATCGTCTCCAAACAGGCAGAGGCGCCGTATCAATCCGGTCGCGCCGAGACATGGGCCAAATCGAAGTGCCGCGCTGGGCATGAAGTGGTGATTGGCGCTTACTCGACCATTAACGGCAAGTTCCGATCAATTCTTGTTGGTGTAAACCGTGGCAATCACTTCGTTTACGTCGGTCGCGTGGGCACGGGCTATGGCGCAAGCGTAGTGGAGAAGCTCCTGCCGAAGTTGCAGGAGATGAAGGCCCCGAGATCGCCCTTCACCGGGATCGGTGCACCGAAGAAATCAGGCGACATTGTGTGGCTCGAACCCAAACTCGTAGCCGAGATCGAGTTCGCCGGATGGACGACGGACGGGCAGGTCCGTCAGGCGGCGTTCAAGGGTCTGCGGGAAGACAAGCCCGCCGATGAGGTGGAAGCTGAAACACCAGCGTCTCCGGTCGAAAACGATATACCCGATCCCGAGAAGCCCGCGCTAAAGCGGTACCGCAAGGGCGCCAAGGCAGAGGTCTTGGGCGTGATGATTTCAAGCCCGGATAAGCCCCTCTGGCCGGACGCAGGCGACGGCAAGCCTGTGACTAAGGCCGATCTCGCCCGCTACCATGAAGCGGTGGGCTCCTGGCTAATTGACCACATTAAAGGGCGGCCGTGTTCCATTATCCGGACACCGGACGGAATCGGAGGCGAGCAGTTCTTCCAGCGCCATGCGATGCCGGGTACGTCAAACCTTCTTGAGCTCGTCACCGTCTTCGGTGACAAAAAACCATATCTGCAGATTGACCGCACTGAAGGTCTCGCAGCGATTGCGCAGATTGGGGGCGTCGAACTTCATCCCTGGAACTGCGAGCCTAACCAACCCGAAGTGCCGGGGCGACTGGTGTTCGATCTTGATCCCGGGCCAGGCGTCGAGTTTTCCACAGTCGTTGAAGCCGCGCGCGAAATCCGTGATCGCCTGGAGGAGCTCGGGCTCGTCAGCTTTTGCAAAACCACGGGCGGCAAAGGTTTGCACGTTGTCACCCCGCTTGCCGTCCCCAGGGGAAAGAACCGGAGCTGGGGCGCAGCGAAAGGCTTCGCTCACGACGTCTGTGAGGCTATGGCGCGCGACAACCCGCATCTTTATCTGATCAAGATGGCGAAGAACCAGCGCGAGGGTCGGATCTTCCTCGACTACCTTCGCAACGACCGCATGGCAACCGCAGTCGCTCCCCTGTCGCCGCGGGCGCGGCCAGGCGCCACGGTATCCATGCCCCTAAACTGGACCCAGGTGAGATCCGACCTGGACCCCCAGCGCTTCACCGTCCGAACGGTTCCTGATTTGTTGAAGAAAAGTACGGCTTGGCATGACTATTGCGACGCTCAGCGACCGCTTGAACAGGCTATCAAGCGGCTCAGCAATTTTCGGAATGCAAGGTAAGCAGCGGCCGGTATGCATAACGAGTGGTGGATTGAATGGCCACAGCGTCGTGAGCTGCCGTTTGTGTATCATTTTCGCGATACCCGAAAGTCTCTGCCATGAAGGTGTTTGTTTATGGAACCCTGAAGCGCGGCCTTCCGCTCCACGATGGAGGCCTCCGCGACGCGCACTATAGGCCATGTGAAAGATGGGTCAAACCCAGTCCGATGCCACCAAAGAGCCATCTCTGGGCCGATCATGCTCGACCTGACAGGCAAAGGCATGTGCGTTGGAGGAGAACCGTTCGAGATCGAGGGTTAGCCTCTCTGCCTCGACTTGTGCTCGATGGTGGAGGTTCGCCCTTCCGACTACCCGCTGTTCCGGCTCTGGAGTTCCTTTGCGACACTCTTGCGAAGCGCATCCATGATGTTGATGACGTTCGATGGGGGGCCGGAGGCCTCTTCAGCCTTGGCGCGCTTCTTCTGCGGCTTCAGGGCCTTTTTCTTATCCTCGATGAGTGCCACAAGACTTTCCTGGATGGGATCGCTCGCCATATCCGGCGACCATCGCTTCGTCTTTTGCTTGATCAGTTTTTGGACCAAACGAACGAGATCGGGGTCGGCCTCGTCATCAATGTTCTCAAAGTATGACTCCTCCGGCCGAACCTCGTCGCCGAAACGCAGCGACCACAAGACGATGCCGTCGTCCCGCGGCTCAAGAACCACGGCCTTCTCGCGTCGACCAACGACGAGTTTTGAGATGCCGACGACACTATCGGCTTTCATCGCGTCGCGGATTACCGCAAAGGCTTCATTGCCGACGGCGTCGTCTGGCATCAGGTAATGCGGCTTCTCAAGGTAGACCCATGCGATCGAATCCGCTGGGGCGAACTTTTCGATGTCGATTGTTTTGACCGTGTCTAGCGCTACTCGATCTAGGTCGTCCTCGGTCAGTATAACATAATCATTTTCGCCGCGAGCGTAACCTTTCGCCTCGTCCTCGTCTTTTACCGGCTTCCCCGTCACGGAGTCTATATACTGCGATACCACACGGTTCCCGGTCTCCTTGTTGAGTGTGTGGAACCGGACCTTCTCCGATTCCGATGTCGCCGGCGTCATGTTGACGGGGCATGTCACGAGCGACAGCTTAAGGTAGCCTTTCCAGTAGGGACGCGCCATAACCGATCTCCTAGCCCGCCTTGCGCTGCGAGGCAGCCTTGGAGGTGGCGGCCTTCGCGGTTGCTGCGCGGGCCGGATGCTGCCCACCCTTGCCGGCGTTGGCATTGGCAGCGGTGCGTTTCGGTTTGCAGTTGCTGGCCTTCATCATGCCAGCGCTTTTGCGCAGGGCCGCCAACAGGTTGCTCGGTCTGGAAACGGCTAGCTTCTTGGATTCCGGCAGCGACCGGCCTTCTATCTTCGCTTTGACGAACGCGGAAAGAGCCGCTTCGTAGCGATCGTCGAACGCCGCGGGATCGAAATCGCCCTTCTTCGTGCTGATGATGTGCTTGGCAAGATCGAGCATCTCGCCCTCGATCTTCATCTTTGGCATCCCCTCCAAGGCCTTCTTCTGAGAGCGTACCTCGTAGTCATAATTCAAAGTGGTGGCGATCAGTCCCTTGCCGTGCGGCCGGAGGAGAACGGTGCGCATGCGACGGAACAGGACGGTTCTCGCGATTGCCGCCACTTTGGACTTCCTCATGCCCTCGCGAAGCGCCACGAAGGCGTCGCTGCCCATCTTGTCGGGCGTTAGGTAGTAAGGTTTGTCGAAGTAAACATCATCGACATCTGAGCACGGAATGAAGGCTTCGATCTGTAGCGTCTTGTTCGATTGCGGGATTGTGGCTGCGACCTCTTCCGGATCGATGACGATGTACTGGCCGTTTTCAATCTCGAAACCCTTGGTCTGCTGTTCCTTGGGGACCTGCTCCTCGGTCTCGCCGTCAACGAAGACGCGATTGACGCGGTTGCCGGTTGCCTTGTTGATCGTGTTGAAAGTGATCCGCTCAGACGTGCTGGCGGCCGTATAGAGAGCTGCGCCGCAGGAGACTTCGCCGAATTTGATAAAGCCTTTCCACTGGGCTCGGTGTCCACTCGTCATACCCGTTACTCCAGAGAGTTCATGGCAAATCAAGCTCTGGCGGACTGATTCGTTCCGATTCAAAACGAATCATTTTTCAAGGGGTTATTGCTGTTTGTTGCCAATCCGAATCCAGCTGAATTGGTCGAGGAAGCGCCACGAAGGGCTGAGCCCACTGCCTCCCAACCGGAACACCGTGAATCGTCAGACGTTTACCGGCAGCAACACTCAATAGAAACGGAGATCACCATGGCGACGACATCACGGGGCCGAGCGCAGGACAGGGCGAAAGTTGCCGGGGGACAAGATCACGAGGTCCGGTACGAAGCGAAGAAGGAGGGCGTCTCGAAAAGGAAAGTGAAACAAGCTGTCAAGGAAGTCGGGAACAGCCGTGACAAGGTCGAGGCGCACTTGCAACGAAAAGGACTGTGAAACGGTGAAAGCATATAGTTCGTGCGGCTACTCGAGGCTTAGCAGGCGAGTGACCGGCGGTCCGTCTTCTGACCATGCGAACCGAGCAGGCTCGCCGCAACGAGCCAAGAGGATACAGCTCAACTCACTGCCGAACCCGAGTATGGTGGCGGAGAAGTCCTCGGTACGCCACGTTCCTGCCAGAAAATGCGTATCTTCTCACTCTGCTGGACCCAAGAGACAGTCAAGCGACCATGCTCGACCGAGAGCGCACCACATTTCGCAGCGTTCGTTGTCAGCTCATGCACGATCGGTGCCACGCTGGTTGCGAACTGAGGATGAACCTCACCCCAGGTCCGTTCATTTGGAGGCTATCTCGATCTTGTTGACGGTGCGGGGAGACAACATCCGTCAGGAGTTCTGCGAGATTTGTCTCTACGCCTGCGTATTCCTCTCCCACCGCCGGCGTGATCAGGTTGTGCGCGGCAGCAAGCGCTTGAATCTTGCTCGTCAAAACCGCTGCCATCCTTTCCTTGTCGGTGGTGTTTGGCGCGGTCGGGCACACCATGGTAGTTACCATCGCGAAGAGGTTCTTCACCCGATGGTGAAGCTCACGCAGCAGAAGCCCCCGGCTGTCTTCAGTTACTCTCCGATCGGTGACCTCAATCGACGTGCCAATGAGGCCCGTGATCAAACCGTCTGGCTCCTTCCTCGAAAGCCACACGCGCGGCTTACATCCCTGTAACGTGGCAGCTCTTCGATTTCGAGCGATCTTCCGGTTTTAAGTACCTTCAGGTGGTTCTCAGAGATCACCTGAGCCTGCAATTCGTCCAGGAATTATTTGTTCTTCAGCCCCTGTAGGTCGGCGGCCATCAGCTTGCGATCGTGGAGGTCGACGATGACTCCGGGAAAGCGGGCGGCTTGGCCTTTCTCTTTGAGATTGCAACGGCCATTGGCTTGAACCATCTCCACGCGCCGTTCCGATCTACGCGATACTCTGCCGCATAGCAGCCGCCGCTTGACACCGCATGCTCGATCGCTTCTTTGACCCTTGGAAGAATCTTCGGCTGATGTTTCCGCTTTCATCGGCCGTTGAATCGACCCGTGTCAGGAAAGGTCTAAATAGGCCGTCTCGCCCGCGCATCGGCAAGACATTTCCAAGGCAGTCCCGCTCCGCATCGAGGTGGTTCACTGTTCCTCCACCTCCGCAAGCTTCTGAGGCTCATGGTCGGATTGCCAACTCCAGGCAGAAAGATCCGCCCGGGCGCTGCCGCAGTAGTCGTGCCTGTTATACCAGAAGATCCTGCCCTGACCCTCGGCGATCCAGCATAGCTCAGCCAAGTTGTCAGCCACTCGCACAAGATCCTCAAAGTACAGCCCTTCCGCAGGAGCATTCCCCACGCCGGTTTTGTGTGCGTTGCCAGAAAATCCAGCTGCCTACCCTCTCAGCAGAAGTACCCTCAGCGCGCCCTCACAAATGGCCGGGTGGGGCCGTAGAGTCGATTAGGGGTCAACTATTGAAGGCTGAGTTCACGCTCTTGACTGACACCATAATCAGCTGACAACTTGTAAAATGCCTGCCGTGCCCCGCTCAGAAGGCGCTCCGTTTTCTGCCTCGGACGGCCCGTGATCAGGGATGTGGTGACTAAATCAAAATCGAAGCCTTCAGCCAAAACCAGAACAGCGCGTTCCTCAGGCGGAATTTGAAGGAGGCTAACCCAAGCCACAATCCCTAGATCGGGGGTAGCGCTGCTGCTTGATCGTTTCAGCGCTTGCAGCAGATGGGCGAACAGCCAACTTCGATGGCATGGAAAGCCATGAGCTGCGTCGACGCAATCTAGCGCCGATTTCAGCGCCTCCTCAAGAGCTGCGTCTGCGGCTTCTTCATCACCCGTCATGATGAAGGAGAATTGCCTGAGTTCAGGGAGAATGTCGGCAAAGGAATGCGCTGGCTCGTCGATCTTCATCCTCAATTACCCTGCCGATGCTGAATTGAGCAAACTATGTGCTGGAACAGGGAACCATCTGCGTCGACGAATGTTCCGCTCCCCGAAGCCACCTCAATTGTGCGCTGATCGATGACATCGTTGCCACCGACAGCTCCAACGACCATGTCGCCGGCGGAGGCCATTGCCTCGCGGCGCGCTGCGTCGGTATGGGGGAGTTCCATCCCTTCCGAGTTATGCTCGAACTCGAGATGTCCGGGGATCGGCCGGCACGCTTCGCTCAACCTAAATTCTTCGTCAGGATGTCTTCAGGCGCTTCGCGTACATGATAAACCTCGATCCTGCCGCTGCCTGCTCGGCAGGCGATCTCCAACGTTGAGCCTCGGGCTTGGCCCCTGATCGCCAGGATTGCTTTCCGGTTGACATGGACTACTTCATTTTCCTTGGCTGTATGGAGCGCAATCATATGCTATTTTTCTTTCTCAACATCTTGATCCATGTTTCCGCGCGTTCATTCGTCAGAGTTGGATGAGCGAGCTGGCAAACAACAGACGTCATCTGGTCAGCATGAAGAACACTGGCGAGAAGTTAGCCGGTCATGGGGTGAAGATTTTTCGGGTTCGAGCAGCCCGTTAGGCCGCTCAGCTTCTATGGGCGAAATATAGATACCTGCGCTTATTGATGAAACTAACAAAGTCCGATTCTGAAAGTGGCTTTGAAAACAGATAGCCTTGAAGGTTCGAGCATCCTGATGCCACCAAAAAATCGCACTGGTTGACGGTCTCCACTCCTTCAGCTGTCGTCGACGTACCAAGGCTCTTGCCCAGCGACAGGACAGCAGAAACTATCGCCGCCCCCTCCGCCTTTGAACCCAATAGCTGCACAAACGATCGGTCGACCTTGATTCTGTCAATGTTGAACTGAAGAAGATGGCTCAGGGAGGAATAGCCCGTCCCGAAATCATCGAGGGCAATGCGAATTCCCTTTGCGCGAAGGCGGGAGAGGGCCTTCTTAGCAGTCTCGTCAGCCTTGAAGAGTGCCGCTTCCGTCAGCTCAAGCTCAAGCCGCGTTGGATCAAAACGGAAAGCTTTCAAAAGCGAAAGCACCTCCTCTGCGAAACTGGGGTTCTTGAGCTGAGAGGGAGACACATTGACCGAAACACTCATGGTGCTTGGCCAGCCAGCAGCGGCCCGAACAGCGCAGGTCAAAACCCATTGGCCAAGCGTGTCCATCAGCCCAAGTTCTTCGATGATAGGTATGAAGCTATCAGGGGGAAGGAACCCGTTTCGCGGATGGTGCCATCTCACCAGTGCTTCCGCACCCGAGATTTGTTGCTCCGCATCTCCTCGATGTATGCTTTGGAAAAAGACTTCGAACTCTTCAAGGGCGGGGGCATGGCGTGACAACCCAGTCCCTCGTTCTTCGCCATGGAAAATCCGGCGCAGGTCGGATTTCAGCCTCTCACGCTCGATCGTGCCCTCGTCGAAAGCATGCTCATAGAGAACCGCGCGGTTTTTTCCATGCGATTTTGCCACATACAGGGCGACATCCGCTCGCCGGAGCCATTCAGAACTGCTCACACTTTCTTCATTGAAGACGGCGATGCCCGCTGAACAACCGACCCGCGTGGTTATGGTGCCGCGGCACAAATCATAGGGCCGGCCTACTTCCTCGACGATACGGGCGCACACGGCGATAGGGCTCTCGGACGTCGTTGTTCGCTCGATCAAGAGTGCAAATTCGTCGCCCCCGAGCCGCGCCAGGAGATGCTCTGAACTAACAACGGATTTCATGCGCGTGACGGCTGCTTGCAGAAGTTCGTCGCCAACGGCGTGGCCGAATGTATCGTTAACATCCTTGAAATGATCGAGATCAAGCAGGGCAAGAGCATGGGCCCCGCCAGACGCCACGGGCTGCTGGCGGAAATGCTCGAGCTGTTGCGCGAAACAAGTGCGGTTGGGAAGATCGGTCAGCGCGTCGTGTAGTGCCAGATGTCTCGCGGTCTCTTCGCTGTCACTCAGTTTGCAAAGGCTCGACCGCAACCTGCCCATAAGTGCTAAGAAAAGGACGGCAATGATCAGACCGGACACAGAAAGCACCGGTACCAGTCTCCCGACCACCTTGGATCCCGGAAGTTCAGGAGCCCAAATGATGAAGCCGATCGGGTCTTTGGTGGCCGTCGCGTTGATCTGAAACGCGAGTTCATGCGCATCCTGATCAGCGGTTCGGGAATAGCGGGCGCCCGCCAGTCCCTGTTCCTTGCTAAGCGCGTCGAGGGCCGCACCGTCGAGAAAGCGGAAGGCAAGCAGGAACAGGCCGGTGTGACGTGGCCCGCCTGGATCTGCAGGATGTGGCAGCATGACTATCGGCACTGCACCTGCGATGGACGGTCGGCCTTCCAGCTTCATGAGCGCTACATTTGCAACCCCTTGACCATTCTCGATGAAGTGAGGTGCGGACGGGGGATTAGCAGCCGGGCCACCCAGTAGGGGCATGAGCAATGGCTTAACCCAGCGATAGCGTTTGGCGCTCTCTGCATCTCGGGGGATCACCAGTTCACCGGCGGCATTGACCACGAAGGCCGCATCATATCCGAAAACTGCTGTCGCTATCTGTCCAAATGTTGCAGCCGACCAAGTAGGGCGACCGGGTTCAATGGGCGTGGCGAGGCCCGAGCGGCGATTGAGAAAGGACGAGAAACCAACTGACATAAGTTCGATTTCATGCGCGGCCCGATCCATCTGGTCCTGTAGCCGATCATGGACCAGACGACGCTGGCGCTCCTGTGCAACGGTATCGCTTTCCTTCGCCGCCCAGAAAGCTGCCAAAATTACCAGCCCCAGCACGGCGAGGCCGCCCAAGGTCATGAGAGTGAGAGTTAGCTTATACGTTGCCCAACGTCGCAGTTGTTTGGGGCTCGCAAGTAAATTCGGAACAGTCACGGATCTCCTCCCGTACCGACCCGTTATGAAGGAGACCAATTACCAAATGCTTTGCAAGGCTGAACAAAATTAGCGGATTGAGTAACCGTGCTATTAAGAGTCTTGTGCTCTCCTTTTAGGCCGATCGATCAATACAGATCATCAAAAGGAGCTCCTGATGTCGATCATGCTCTTCTGTCGCAAAATCCGGTCAGCACTAGCGGCCCTGGCCTGCTTCATGCTTATGCTCCCAATGCCTGGAGTGGCAGAGGAGCACCGAGCAATCCGCGTTGCGGTCGAAGGCGCTTTCCCGCCCTTCAACTTCCTGGATTCCAACCAGGAGCTCCAAGGTTTCGATGTCGAGTTAGCAAAGGCCTTGTGTGAGGCCGGCAAACTTGACTGCGACTTCGTCATTGAGGAGTGGACTGCGATGATCCCCAACCTCTTGGAGAGGAAGTATGACGCGATTATCTCCTCGATGTCGATGAGCGCCGAGAGACGGGCCAAAGTCGCTTTCACCGCCAAATATTACAACAGCCCCTCCATCCTGGTGAAGCGCAAGGAGCATACCCACTTCAGCGGAACCCTGACGGAGCTCGCAGGGCTAAAGCTTGGTGTTACGGCGTCGACAGCCCAGGAGCAGTATGCCAAGCGCTATCTCGCTGATGTAGAGACCACCGTCTTTGATGCCTCCCCGAACCTCTACAAGGGCCTGGCCGACGGAACAGTCGATGTAATCCTGGAGGATAAGCTAGCGATCTATGACTGGCTGGCCAACACCCGGGCTGGAGCATGCTGCGAATTCGTCGGGCAGGATATCAAAAGCGAAGAGTTCTTCGGTGAAGGAGCGGGCATTGCCGTGCGCCTGGATGATGACAGTCTGCGGCTAATATTCGATGAGGCACTTAAAACCGTGAAGGGAAACGGCAAATATGACGAGATCAATGCCAAATACTTTCCCTTTAGCATTCAATGAACCTCGCGAAAGGGGTGCCGCGGGTTACCCTTCTACCCGCATCTCTGCAGTGCGAGCGAGTTCCTTTTCAGCCGCCTGATCTCGTCGACCTCGTCGCTGGCCTCGCCGTTCGACGCGCCGAACTTCTTCTTTCAGAGGCAGCGCGAATTGCGGCTGACTCGGAGCGCCAATGCAGGGATCCTGCCTAAGATCGGGGCAAGAAGACAACTTACTGATTCAGGCCGTTGCCCGCGGAGGTTCGCGCTTACCTCAGGTCAACAGCTTGTGCCTACAGAAGCATCCCCTTCATGTCGGGACTGGATATGGATGCTATCCGTTCCGTATCCGTGAGGCACGTTTGCCCAGAACGGCTTTAAGCGACTTGTCATTCCGCTAATCATCATGACGACATGAAAGCCAGGTTCGTCTCGTCCTGGCAACGAAACTCAATGAACGGCGCGGCTGTGCCGGGTACCGGGCGCTCAACGCCATCCTTTCTAGCGCCGCACATGAGTGCCCCTGAGATCAGACGTTTTCTCGTCAATCATAGAGATCCGCCCAATCCGTGAGACCGGTGGCAGCCGGTGACAGAGTCACTGTATGCGGCTTGGCCACATCCCCGTATTAGAAGCCCCGCTTCAGGCCTTCATGAAAGCGAACCTATCGGTTTTACGAGGGGCAGTTTCAGCGGCGGAGGTCAATGCCCCACCTAGTCACCCCGTTGAAGCAAGCGCCGACAGATCGGACATGTCTGACTGTTCCCGGTTTCCATCAGGTCCACATGGAGCGCATGCGCGCGCCGACATCGATGCGGATCTGACTGGCGCTGCGCTTGCTGTCGCCCGCCTTCACCTTTGGCCAGGCCGTGGTCTCGAAGAACTGCAGCAGTGATGCCGGAATGAATCGGGTGCGCGAGGCATAGACATGCCTATCGCCCTGGGCATACTGGCCGTGAGTAAAAAAGCGCTGCGGCGTGATCAGCGAGAGGCTGTCGCGCGCGCGCGTCATGCCCACGTAGAGCAAGCGGCGCTCCTCCTCGAGTTCCGCCGTCGTGCCGGTTGCGAGGTCGGACGGTGTGCAGCCGTCGACGACGTTGAGCATGAAGACCGAGCGCCACTCCTGCCCCTTGGCCGAATGAATCGTCGAGAGGATCAGATAGTCCTCGTCAAGGAGCGGCACTCCCGCCTGATCACTGGTTGCATCCGGCGGGTCGAGCGTGAGCTCGGTGAGGAATCTCTCTCGATTGGCATAGCCGGCAGCGATCTGCTCAAGCTGCATGAGATCGGCCTTCCGCGTATCTGCGTCCTCGTGAATGCGCTCAAGATGCGGCTCATACCAGGCCCGCACAAGACCCATTTCTGAAGGCCACCCGGCCTCGAATTTCCGCAAGCCGGAGACCAGGGTGGTGAAGCTTGCCCAGTCGTCGCCGGTCTTCGCAGGCGCCGGCAATTCCATCAGCGACAGCATCGGTTCGGGATCCGCGGCAATCGTGTCGAGGATGCGGCCGGCCGTCTGCGGCCCGATACCCGGTAGCATCTGCAGGAGACGGAAGCCTGCGACACGGTCGCGCGGGTTCTGGGCGAAGCGCAACACCGCCAGCATGTCCTTGACGTGAGCGCTGTCGAGGAACTTGAGCCCGCCGAATTTGACGAAGGGAATGTTGCGGCGGGTCAGCTCCACTTCGAGCGGGCCGCTGTGGTTCGATGAGCGGAACAGCACGGCCTGCTGCTTAAGCGGCATGCCAACCTCGCGATTGGCGAGAACCTGTTCAACGATATAGCACGCTCCGTCCATCTCATCCTTCACCGTGACCAGCATTGGCCGCTGTTCCGAACGCCTGTCGGTCCAGAGGTTCTTGGTGTACCGCTCGCGCGCCAGGCCAATGACGCCATTAGCGGCCGCCAGTATGGGGGCCGTGGAGCGGTAGTTGCGATCGAGCGTGATGATGTCGGCGGGGCTTGGAGCAAAGGCTTGCGGGAAGTCGAGGATATTGCGGACGGTTGCGGCGCGGAAGGCGTAGATCGACTGGGCGTCGTCGACTACGGTCAGGCCACGACCATCCGGCTTCAGCGCCATGAGGATGGAAGATTGCAGGCGGTTGGTGTCCTGATATTCATCGACCAGGACATGATCGAAGCGGCTGCCGACATCGTCTGCGATGCCAGGATCAGAACACATCTGCGCCCAGTAGAGCAGGAGGTCGTCATAATCGAGCACGTTCTGCGCCTGCTTGGCTTCGACATAACCAGCAAAGAGCTGCTTGAGTTCGCCCTCCCATTCGAGCACCCATGGATAGGCCGACTTCAGCACTTCGTTAAGGTCGCTCTGCGAATTGACGACCCGCGAATAGATCGCAAGACAGGTCCCTTTGGTCGGGAAGCGGCTCTGGGTCTTGGAGAAGCCGAGATCATGACGAATGATGTTCATGAGGTCGGCGCTATCTTGCCGATCATGGATGGTGAAATCGACATTGAGCCCTATCTGCTCGGCATAGATCCTCAGCAGGCGCGCGCCGATCCCATGGAAGGTTCCGGACCAGGCAAGTGCGTCGGTCATGATTGCTGCGTTGCCGCCCAGCACCTGGCGGCAGATCCGCTCAACCCGACGAGCCATCTCCGCGGCGGCGCGGCGCGAGAAGGTCATCAGCAGGATCCGGCGGGGGTCGGCGCCGTGGACGATAAGATGGGCGACGCGATGCGCAAGCGTATTGGTTTTGCCAGAGCCGGCACCGGCGATAATCAACAGTGGGCCGCCGATCGTTGAATCCGGAAGGCCTACACCATGCTCGACCGCCTCGCGCTGACGGTCGTTCAGTTTCTCAAGATAGGCAGCAGACATCGATCCCCGCGCAAGCTAGCCGGAGCCAGGATGATTCCCGAGGCCGGAACGAAGGTAGAACATAGCAACCTTGATCGGATCTGTGAACCGGGGCGAAAGTCGGAGCGAGCGAGTGATGAAGTGAGGGAGGGACGTGATGGACATCACGGACCTCGAACCTGTTGCACGCCACGCTTTTTAATGGCAAAGCCAGCGCGCCGACTTCAATGCTCGACCGGGAGGACTAGACGCTTTCATGGGCACTCCGCTGCTTCAGCTTAAGGCTGGCCGGGTCGTCGGATGCTTGACGTAGAGAGCCTGGTCAGCCTCATGCCGCCAACGGGACCGCCCATGCCAGACTTCCTCCGCGACTCTGCATCGCTCTGAGGCGATCGGCGCTACGAGATGCAAGGCCGCGGCAGCGCCGAAGGGAACCAAGGTGAGGATTGCGGGTTTTCAATGCTGGACCGGAAAGCAAGCCCCATGAACAATATTATCTATATTGTCGGTCTGGTTGTGGTCGTCATCGCCGTCCTGTCGTTTTTCGGCCTTGGCTGAGCATCCAGAATGATCCGACAAAGACCGGCCTTTCTCACCGGAAGGCCATTCTCTGTTGGGCCGGTGAAGCAGTGTGGTTGACTTGCGAGGAGCGACGGCAAGGTCGGCGGTGTCTCTGGTCTCAAAAACGGCTTTGGCCTTGGCGACCGCCAGGGGCGAGAGCGGCGTCAGGGTCTGGCGACCGTCCGCGGGCTCTGGCCAAACTTGATCATCGCCGACTGTGGTCATGGGAGGAACCCGCAGGGTCCCACACGACACCTTGCCTGATGAGATTTCTCGCATCATTCAGAGGGCTCCCAATCCGAAATCAGGCCGGGAGACCTCCGGCTTCAGCTGAGCGTGATCACAGCGGAACCAACAGAAATGTCGCACAAGCTCATTGGTTCCGCACGAAACTTCATCCTCGCATCCTCACAGTTGCAGCGTCTCAGCGAGGTGTCATGGTGAAGATGCAGCGACGCCGGTTCTTCAGCCCAGCCCCCGTTGAGCCCCAAGAGCAGGCGGCGCTGTACTCCGATCCCGGACGCAGCAGGCGGACTGGCTCGCGTTGGGCCTTTTGAGCTCTTTCTGCGCTGGTGTTCAGGCGGAAGCAGCAGAGGCTCACAGTCGTCGGCGACCGATGTCAAGGGCTGAGAATGCGTGTGACATGTTATCTTGCCGGGAAGGTCGAGCCACTGCATCTCACCCACATTCAGCGCGCAAATCACATCGAGCTCCGCGGTTCTCCACCAACGCCAATATGATTGGCTGGATATGTAAAACTGGATCGCTGGCAAGAGATGGAGCTTGGGGGACAACATCGCGCTAGCAGTTGATGCTCCTGTGGAACCAAGACCTGATGGACCGGTTTTGCAAGCATACACATGGAGGAACCTCATGGAAAACGAGCAGGAACAACGCGAACGCGCTTATAGGATTTGGGAAGACGAGGGCCGCCCGTCAGGCAAGCACGATGAGCACTGGGCCAGGGCAGGGCAGGACAGACCTCTGGACACCGGTGAAGCAGAGGAAATCACCCAAGCCAATCAGACGGCGAATGATGAGTTTGCTGGCGAACAGAAGGAAATGCCTGACGCGCCTCTATTGCGAACAAGCCCCGATTGACTGGAAACAGCCACTGAACCTCGAGATTTGAATTGATCAGGCGGCCGTTGATCGACCGGACGGCGGCTGCTCACTTCAGCTTGAGGCGCCACCGGCGACCTCGCCGAGCTTCATGAAAGTCAAAGTCAATCGACCGCAAAACGATGGTGCGATTTCGTCCGATTGCAATCAGCTGCGCAAGGTCGAAATTTGCACCCGTTGTGCGACTCTCGGCACACGACCAAGAAGTACGCGGCCGCTACCTGGCAGAGATGATCATCATTGCGAAACGTCAGACCAAGGGGTCGCCTCCGGAGGCGCATATTTGTAATCGCCGTTGGCGGTGCCGGAGCAGCCTGACAGGATTATCGCGGATAGTATGATCAGTGTACGCATAAGTTCATGGCCCTTCGTTTTCGGCGGAACTTTGCAGAAATTCGTGAAGGATTGGCGAATTCAGGGCAGCCTTCTCTATCAAAGGGCGCCTTACGGCGGAGAAGACGAACCTCATTGGTAGCGCTGACCGCCAACTGGCGTTACTAGCGGTCAGCGTGAGCGGTTGGACCGAAGTGATAAAACGACGCTGCAGCCGTTCTCCTTTCGCCTGGCACAGTGGCTCGGGTGCAGTTCATTGGGGCGGGAGGATCACTGTGGTGTCGGAAACCGACTTTTCAGGCTTTCCACCTGGTGCATGAGACATGGTGCGCGTGGAGCTATCAAGGCGGTCGCCCTTCACGCGAACCTTGGTCTTGGATTTGCTGAAGGTGCCTTGATCCATAGCTTGCGCCTTGGACTGGGCCTTAAGTTGTGCCGGGTTGTCGACAATTTTCGTGTTGCTGGACGCTTTGCCATCGGCCGATGCGGCGCTGCCTGCGGAGCCGATCGAGGATGTCGTCCCGGTTCCTGTTCGGCATGCACCAGCTGTACCGAGGGTGCTGGCAGCTGTGCCGCCGGCCGCCGCGCTGCCACCGGAGCCGATTGTCGCTGTAGCATCGCAGTCTTGAGCCACCGCGAAGCTCTGTGGCCCCCATAGGGCGACAGCAATGCTGGCGATTGAAATCCATTTTAGCATGATATCCTCCTTACTCGTTTGGTCTGGTAATATGACAGGTCCCGTCCGACCGGCGGGTGATCGTCGTGCCGTCGGGACGCGTTACGCTTGCGGTCGAAAACGAGCTTACGCCGCCGGCAT
>Ga0268287_100279_pt1 | contig 17982 bp, 21 predicted proteins | sample MetcocultureR3M_FD_191348 | JGI IMG/M metagenome (GOLD analysis project Ga0268287, IMG submission 191348) | Soil microbial communities from Anza Borrego Desert, Southern California, United States - Methanotrophic co-culture R3-M | ecosystem: Environmental > Terrestrial > Soil > Desert | place... | reverse complement strand
GCCGCAGGACACGAAACGACCTGAAGCTCGGGATTTGCGGCGAGCATGGCGGCGACCCGGCATCGATCCGCTTCTGCGAAGACGCCGGGCTTGACTATGTATCGTGTTCGCCTTTCCGCGTGCCGATTGCCAGGCTTGCGGCGGCCCAGGCGGCGATAGAGGGGAAAAAACCATGAACCCGGTTACCGTACTTGCCGTGCCGGTTTTCAGCACGCTCTGCAACGAGGGTTTTCGGCTGCGTCGCGAGGTCTTCATCGTCGAGCAGAACGTGCCGGCCGATATGGAATTCGATGCCGACGATCTGACGGCCTTCCATTTTGTCGCGATCCTCTCCGGCGAAGTTTGCGGCACGCTCCGGTTGATCTACGCCGACGACTTCGTCAGGATCGGACGGGTTGTCGTCAGCCATGCCTGGCGCGGCAAGGGAATTGCAAGCGCCATGATCCGACATGCCATGGATGTCCACCGGACTGCGCGCGAAAACCGTTTTTGCCTGTCGGCGCAAAGCGACAAGACAGCAATGTACGAACGGTTCGGCTTCAAAACCTTTGGCGACGAGTTCTTCGAAGTCGGCATCCCGCATTACGAGATGAAAAATTTCTGACCGGCCCAACTTATTCATCTGCCGGATATCGTTGGCCGGAATGGAATGAGGAGTCGTTTTCAGGCGACGGCTGTGGCAGAATTTGTCTGTGAGTGAACGGGGGCGACGGGGAGGACCAGATGCCGCGCTTGGACCATGTAACGATCCGCACCCGCGATCCGGGGCCGATGATGGCGTTCCTCGAAAAGGTGTTGGGAGTGAAGGAAGGCTTTCGTCCGCCGTTCCCTTTCCCAGGGCATTGGCTTTATCTCGATGGCCATTCCTGCATTCATCTGCTTCCCGTTGATCGGAAAGATGATCCTCCTGTTGGCATCTATGATCACGTGGCCTTTGCGTTTTATGACCGTGATATCGCCGTCAGGGATATCGAGGCGACCGGTTACCGCTTCGAACACGATGCCATACCGGGTACCGATATAGGCCAGATTTTTGTCTACGGGCCGGAGAGCGTAAAAATCGAACTTCAATACCGCCGCTGATCGAGGCGTGGTCTTACCTCCCCCTACCAGCGGAGCAGGCGGGGGCCGATGAGAGCGCCGATAAGGCCGGTCATCAGAATTCCGAGGGAATACCAGATCAGCACGAAAGGCATGCCGTTTTCGGTGCAGAACCAGGAATAAACCCAGGCACCCGCCGCGCCGGCTGCAATGCCCGCAATAAGCCCAGTCAGCCGCAGATCGGTCGGGGCCGCGCGACGCAACCACCAGATATTTCCGGCAAGGACCGGAAGTGCGAAGGCGAAGATCAGGAAGGGGCAGTGCAACGCCGAGGACCCCAAGATGAGGACCCGATAGGTCTCACCCGGAGACATCATCAGCTGGATTGCGGCGGCGACTGCCATGGCCAGGAAGATCACGGCAATCAGGACAAAGAAGCGTCCCTCCGAACCGTCCGGGCGGGCGAGGTGGTAGACCGCCAGGAGCGCGACGACTGCAAGCAGTGCGTTATAGGCGGACTTGATCCAGAAGACGGGCAGCATCAGCGCCTCGCTCATATCGACGCGCAAGCCCAGGATCGTCAGCATGAGGAGCAGCGAAACGGCAAGAGTAACGACGAGGTCAAGCGCCAAGCGCCGCTCCAGCGCGCGGGGCGCCACCGGCTTAAGGTCCTTCACCAGGCTGTCGATGATATCGTCTGTCCGTTTCACGTTTCGCCTCGCAATTTCTCCGCCAATGCCTTCAGGCCCCTGTGGATGCCTACCTTGACTGCCGATTCGGATTGGCCGGTGCGGCTTGCCGTGTCGGCGACCGATTGCCCCTCCAGTTTCACCTGACGGATGATTTCCTGCTGTTTTGCCGGCAGGCTGTCGAGAAGCCGCTCGACATCCATGCGGGCCGTCACCGCATCTTCGCTGAAACCGCTTTCGAAATCCTCGCCGAGTTCCACCTCCGCCATCATCCGCCCACCGCGACCGCGGTGGTGGTCGATCAGCTTGTAGCGCGCGATCGAGAAGAACCAGGACGTGAACGGGCGATTGCGATCGTATGTTGCTCGTCGGGAATGCAGCGCCAGCAGTGTCTCCTGGACAAGGTCTTCCATATCCGCTCTCGTCGCCGCGCCCATCCTGCGGCTGTAGTAGCCGACGAGCAGGACGCGCAGAGCGTTCAGCAAACGCCGGTAGGCTGCCTCGTCCCCATCGAGGGATAGAAGCATCAGCGTCTTCAGGGCTTCTTCCGAATGGGCGATGGTCATGCTGTCTCGTTGGTATTCGGAAGCCTGGTGCGATCGGTTACAGCCTGCAGAAAATTTTTCCCGAAGCTCAGCCCTATCACATGAGCGTGACGCTGTAATGTGTTCCGGTCAGCGCCAAGTTGCCGATACGCCTACCGTCTTTCGACGATCACGCGCCGCTCGACGATCATGGGGCGCCACATCATAGAACTGCTGCGGGCCTGGAAGGCACGCGACTCCGCCCGGCGGTCGAGCTCCAGATCCAGCACGCAGCGCGCCATCGCTTCGGAGCCGCGCCGGAAGCCATAGCCTGCGCAGGTAGTCTCGTCGGCTGCGCGGCGCTCTTCGGGCGTCATGGTCTGGCAAGCCGCAAGCGGCAAGGCGAGCGCTGCAAGCAGGAGAGGACGACGAAGGCGCATGAAGGAAACTCCCAAGGAAAGATGTAGGGTGCGACACCCGACTTCACCTTTTTTACACAAGAACGACTGCCCGCACCATGTCTGAACCTGCTTCAGGCTCGTCGCCGTCAATTGTCGGTGGATTGAAATACCGAACGGTCTGCCCGCGAAAAGCCTGGGGAGGATTGGCAAGCGGTCCCAAGCAAGGACAACAGGATGATGCTGAAGATACCGGTATTTCGCATGGGCGGATCTCCTTGTGCAAAGGGACGAACAAAGCGATTTCCATTTAAGAATGGCTGCTTTAGATATAAGTGCCGGTGTTCTCATATTGTCGTGAGCTTCGTGTCAGCATGACCGTCCGTTTTGTCCGGCCCGTTTCCCATTCGGCCTATGCTGCAAGAAGGCTGGGACTTTCCGCGCTCGTGCTTTTTGCCATCGCGACACTTGCCCATCGCTTCGGCCCGCTGACGACACCGGATTTTTTATCTTTGACCTTCCTTGCCGCGGCGATTGCGGCAGTCTCCGTGCCGTTGTCGTTGATCGGGCTGACGCGGCTCTGGCAAGTGGGTGCGGAAGGCGGCGTCGCAGCCGCCAAGGGCCTCTTCTACGCAGCAGTGCCGCTCGGGGTCGTTGCGACCGGTACGCTCTATTATTACACGCTGCCGCCGCTTTTCGATATTTCGACGGATATTGTCGACCCGCCGACATGGATCGCCGAGCCGAATGCGAAACAGCAATGGCTGCCGCGACCGGCTACGACCACGCCGGCCGACAGGCGTGCGCAGTTTGCCGCCTATCCGGGTCTGACCGGCCGCCGGTATGAAGGTGCCCTCGATCGCGTCTATGAAGGCGTGCAAAAGGCTATGCTTTCCGCACGCATTTCGGTGACGCGCAGGGAAGGAGTGGAGTTGATCGCGCCGGATATCGCCGAGCGGCCTGCGCCCGAGGACGAGCAGGCCCCGGTGCCGGATCTGGCGCCGATCCCGCTGCCGCGTCCCGAGCCGTCGCTCGCCACCGTTTTCGGCAATGCCGGCGACGTCCTGCTTCAGGGAGAGGCCCGCACGCTGGTTCTTGGACTGCGCTTCGATCTCGTTATCCGTCTGCGCGAAGATGCCGAGACCACTTCGGTCGATATCCGCGTCGCCTCCCATTATGGACCGCATGACCTTGGCATGGGTGAAGCGATTGCCGAAGATTTTCTGGATCGGCTCGACTCCGAACTCTTGGGTATCGCCGGCAACTGACGACCGGGTCGGCGCTTTACGCGAGGAAACGATGTTTCTCTGCGGCCGTCGGCACGAAGCAGGACGAACGTCTGCCGGCGATCCGGTAACGCTTCCGGGCGATGATGTCATAACCCCAGTCGCGGAATGACCGAGGCAGGACGGACAGGAGCCGCGTGAGCGACCAGGGCGCGCCGAGGGAACCCAGCACCCGCAGCCCGGCATCCGACTTGAAATAAGGCCGGCCTCCGTCGAGCAGCAGATTGGTCTCGTAGTTGCGGGTTTCCAGGCCGTAGTGCCGGTAAAGCGCGGTACCGAGCGGCGACTGTGCGGTGAGGAACCGATAGCGGCCACGCCGGGCGTGCTTGAGAAGGAATTTCACCCAGCCGGAGCAGAATACGCAATCGCCGTCGAAGATGATGACCGGGCCGGTATCATCGAAGCCGGGCACGGCGGGGTCGCAGCGATAGCTGTAGGACTGGCCGATCATCGTACTCTCCTCAGGCGAGCCAATAGGTGCCCACCAAGGAAGGCGGGCCTTCGGTGACGACGCGGCCTTTTTCGACGAGGTCTTCCAGATGCGCCAGCACGGAAAGGGCGGCCGCGCCGTGCAGGCGCGGATCGGTGCTGGCATAGATTACCTTCACCATATCCGGGATCAGCCGGTCGCCCGCGCGAATGCGCTCCAGGACGGCACGCTCGCGCATGCGGCGGTGGGTGCGAAGGCCTCTGAGGAAAGACGTCGGCTCTTTTACCGGCCCGCCATGACCGGGAAAAAAGATTCGGTCGTCCCGCTCAAGCAGTTTGTCGACCGAGGTCATGAAATCGGCCATCGAGCCGTCCGGCGGCGCCACGATCGTCGTCGCCCAGGCCATGACGTGATCGGCGGAAAAAACCACGCCCGTCCCTTCAAGCGCGAATGCCGCGTGGTTGGCAGTATGGCCTGGCGTATGAAGGGCGGAAAGCGCCCAGCCGTCCCCCTCGATCGTCTGCCCGTCTGCGACCGCGATATCGGGGGCGAAGTCGATATCGGAGCTTTCCGCGAAGGGATTGGTTTCGCCGACGTGTAGCGGACGAGCGGCCCGGTGCGGCCCTTCGGCGACGGTTACCGCTCCGGTTGCCTCTCTGAGCCGCCGGGCAAGCGGAGAGTGATCGCGATGCGTGTGGCTGACAAAGATATGGGTGACCTCGCGCCCTTTGAGTGCTGCCATCAGGGCTTGAAAATGTACCTCGTTCTCGGGGCCGGGATCGATGACGGCCACGGATGAGCCGCCCACGATATAGGTATTGGTTCCATGGAACGTGAACGGGGAGGGGTTGTTGACGGTCAACCGCTCAACGCCGTCGGCGATTGGCACCGGCGTGCCGTAGGCAGGGGAAAATTCCATATCGAAGGTGAGATCCTCTGCCATGCCGGCCTCAGCGCGTGTGATCGTCGTCTCTTGTCAGGAGCATCTATCACCGCTTTTGCGGCAGCGCATTCAAAAATCCGCATCGGAAAAATCAGAAATCGTGAAGTTAGCCGTTGAGGCGCTGAACAAGCTTTGCTAGAGCAAGCCACCTGCCGGGGCGGTTCTGATCCGATTATCCGCCCGCAAGCATTGGGGCGTCGCCAAGCGGTAAGGCACCGGTTTTTGGTACCGGCATTCCCAGGTTCGAATCCTGGCGCCCCAGCCACGGTCTCCTGGTCCGTTCTGGACACATAGGTTACGGTTTATTCCCGGTACATGGGCAACACTTACGGTCCGAAAGGTGATGGCCACCCGGTGGAACTCTCGTCACAGAGCGTTGTTGCTCGGCACTGGCAACTCGCTCTTCCTGTTTCTCGGCCGTACCACCGTCACCGTGCAAGGAGCATGTGTCGCCACTGCGCCCGAAACGCTGCCGAGGAAGGTGCGGATTGCCGAATGCGCCCGCGCCCCCATGACGATGTGGTCGACGAGGTTTTGCCGAGCGAAGTCGAGGATGGCATCGGCCGGCGAGACCGCCTCGATGACGTGGTGGGTGATCGTGCCTTCAGGAGACTTGAGCGGCTCTGCCCAATGTTTCAGTTGCACGAGGCGTGCGACATGCAGGTTCGTTCCGGTTTCATCGACTTCCTTGTCCAGGGCGATACGGTTGATCTTCAGAACATTGAAGCAGGCGATGCGGGCGTTCGGGGTATTGTCGAGGATCCGCTGCAGGGTGAGCCGCAACTCTTCGGCCAGATCGATCGAACTGTCCGTCAGATCGATCGCAGCCATGACGATCGGCGCCTTTCCCTGTGCGCCCCGGGCGGTCTTTTCTTTCAGAAGTTCGATCGGATCCGGGTTAAAGCGGCGTTTCAGCGCTTCGGCCCAGCCGTCCCGCCGGATTTTTTCCGCCCGCGCGGTAAGCGGAACCTTGGAGAGATCCTTGAGGTCCATGGCGAGCTGCGCCGCTGCCGGATAGCGCCGCGCCGGGTTGACCTCCAGGCAGCGCAGAATCACTTCCTGCAACGGCTTGGAAATTTCTTGCCGCAAGGCGCGTGGCGGCGCCGGATCGCGCCACAGCCGTTTTTTGAGCCCCTTCATTCCCTGCGGATCGCCGAACGGCCGTGTTCCCGTCGCGAAGAAATACATCAACACGCCGAGCGCGAAAATATCGCTGCGGCAATCGCTTCTGACCCCGAGTATCTGTTCGGGCGCCATATAGGGGGCGGTGCCGTAAGGCAGACGGAACTCCTCGTCCATCAGATCCGGAAGGTGCAGGTGGCGGGCGAGGCCGTAGTCGACCAGTACGGCTTCGCCAGTTTCGCGGAACATGACATTCGACGGCTTGATATCAAGATGGACGACGTCCTGACGATGCAGATCTTCGATCGCGGTCGCGATCCGTGCGCCGAGGTCGGCCACCTCGGCCTGGCCGAGCGGCAACATCTCGAGCCGGTGGTAGAGCGACTGTCCGGGCAGCCGTTCGAAGACGATATAGGGTTGCTGATCGAAGTCGCCGCTTGTCACGAACCGGGGCACATGCAGGCCGGAAAGCCGAGGCAGGATCATCTGCTCCATCTCGAAGCCGACGATCGTGGCCGGGTCTGCGCCGTCGCCGACCACCGGCACCTTCATAAGAAGCGGGAAATCATGGTCCGGATGAGATACCGATAGCAGCTTTGCCATACCGCCGCGATGAGCGACATCGATGATGGTAAAGCCATCGATCTTGCTCCCGGGCTGGAGTCTCCCTGAAGCCATGGTTAGGTCCCCTTCGAGAGCCGGCTTGCGAGGCTGTCCGGTAGGCCGGCGGCGCGGATCTTGGCAGCGGTTTCCTCGACGTCATAGGGGACCTTCAAGAAACAGAGTTCACCGCTATCGGTGTTCAGGATCGCAAAGCCTGCAGCGGGATCGCCGTCACGCGGCTGGCCGACAGAACCAATCACCGCAAGCCAGCGCCGCTGCGTCAGCAATGGAATGGGCATGGCTGTCGACGGTGCAAATGACGTCACCTTGCCGCCGGCACCGAGAGCATAAAGAGCCGGCCGGTGCACATGGCCGCAGAAACTTAAGCGCGGCCCACAGTTTGAAAAATGCAGCGCGGCTGCTTCGGCGTTGCGCACATAATGAAACCGGGATGGCGCCGAGGCGTCCGAATGGACGTAGAACCGATCATCCTCTGTGACGGAAAGCGGCAATTTTGCCAGGAAGAGCTTCTGCGCCGGGCTCAGCACATCCCTCGTCCAGCCGATTGCCGCCCTTGCGGTTGAGCTCATGGATAACGAAGGCGTCGTGACCGCCTGGTCATGATTTCCTCGGACAATAACGGCACCTGATTCGGCTATCTCGATGGTCTTGTCCACACACCAGCCCGGATCAGGACCGTAACCGACAATGTCACCGAGTATGACAAAACGATCCACACCGCGTGACCTGCAGTCGGCCAGGACCGCTTGGAAGGCCCCGCGGTTGGCATGGATGTCGGACAGGATTGCGATCTTCATGCGGAGGCCTCCCGGCTTTGCACTTTAGGTGCAAATGGGTGGCTTCACCATTGGCCGGAAGGCTAAGAGGCTGGGGAAAGGTCGCCGATAGACTTTAGGGCCGCCGCCAGTGTCAAGCGAAGTGAAGATTTGCCCCCGCCGCCTATTGCCTCATTTCCCCTGACAGCCAGCTCCGGCGCTCAATCGAACGGGTAAAGGACGCGTCCAAGTTTGCGAAAGATTGGGTTCGAAAGCTCGCGGAAGAAGAGGATCGGGTTTTTTCTAAATTCTTCCGCGTCGGCCCGGTCGCCGACCATTCCGATCACACTGGCCAAAGGCAGCGTAAGAAGATGCCGCCATCCAAAAACTCCGTAAGGCCCGGCGAGCTGGAAGGACGGTTTCTCCGGAACCGGAACCGGCACGATGCGACTTTCGGGCATGCCAGTTGCCCTCCAGCGGACCGCAAGTTCTAGACATCCCTCGAAATCGATCTCCGTTCCGTTCAGTGGATCGAAATATCGTGGGTATAACAGATATGCGCCGGCAAAAACTTCTTCCAGGCTTAGTTTCCGACCGCGTCTGCTGATGGTCTGCCGATCATCCGTCAATCCCCATCCCGCGTAGAATGGGCACCCCATGACGGTAACTGCCACTCCACGAAGGAGTGCTTCAAAACCTCCGAGGGACGTGATCGTGTAGACATGATCGACAGTGCCCAAAAGCTCGGGCAGCGGCACAGGCGAGGTTACGATCTTGCATAGATGCGCTATCTCTGCGGGATTCGAAAGGCGTTGGCGAACTCCGTTCAACACGTCCGGATGAGGTTTATAGAGAATCTCGCAGTCGGAATTTTCAGCCGCGGCCGCCCTGACCACATCGTTGTTGGTAAGTGGGCGATCACATCCGAACATGATGGAGGCGTCGTCCTCCACCTGCCCGATGACGAGAATTCTTCGCTTGTTCTTTCTCGCAATTTCATGCGCTAAGACGGGAGCTCTGACAGCGTTGTACTTGCTAAGTCCTGATTCAAGCAGCTTTTGGATTGCGCTTCTGGAGCGATCCAAAAGCTCTGGATCTGCAGCAAAGTCGTAGGAGCGCAGGATGTGTTCGAGATCAGACGATTGACGGCTGTTGAAATAGGGGGCTTGAGAATCGAGCGTCAGGGAGAAGGGCGCACCATGGCTGGCGTTCGGCACCAGCGATCGGATGAAACCGTCCTCCAGAAAATAGATGGGAATAGAATTCTGGCCTGCAAATGCAATGACAGCAGCGGGCACGTTCATACCCCACACCAGCAGCGCAGGCTTTTCGGAAGTCTTGACGATTTCTGCCCAATCGCGATTGAACGCGCGGTCGCTGATGTAAAGCGGCAGATAGATAAAACGGGTCTTCGGAAAATACGCTTGAAGTATTGCCCTTTTCCACCTGCGGATATGAAGAGCGAATACCGTCATCCCGCGGAGGTCGGGCCTGGTGCCAGTCATTGCGCAGACAGACTCTTCCACAACGGCTCACGCTTTAGGTCGCACCTTTCGCGCGCTGTACAGGTGATCTGCCTAGTCATTTTAAGCGCTGTCGCGTTAGTTTCGATCCCGAATATTGTAATATGCCATCACCGCGACACCCCAAGCCAGAAGCGCGCCCAGAAAGACGAGGACCGAGTTTAGGATCCTGCTCGGATATTGTGCCAGTTCGGACAAAGTCGGCTTGATAAAGACCGCAAGGTAACGCTGTTTGGCGCTCGCTTCTATTCTCGCCTTTTCCAAACCGGCGAGTGCGGAAGTGTAGGCGCGCTCGGCAAATTCCCGATCGGTTTCCAACGTTTCATATTGCTGAATACGGCCTGCGACATCCGTAAATGCGGTGGCAGCACTGCGGGCCTGCTTGCTCGTGGTCCCGGTTCCGAATCTCTGCCGTTCCTGTTGGATTTGCTTCTCGAGGCTGTTGATTTGGGATCGTATCAGCCGAATGCGCGGCGTGTTTTCCCCCATCTGGGTAAGAGCCGTAGATAGCTCCGTTTTCAAGCCAACTAGCTGCTGTTCAAGCGACGCCACTAACTGCATCGCAAGCTTAGCTCCTTCGACGGGGTCGGCTTCCTGAGAGGAATCGCGATAGATCCTAAGAGCTGTCCGCGCATTGGAGAGACGCTCTTCTGCCATCCTAACTTCGCCTTGGGCGACCTTCAACACTTCGTCCCGCGCCGAAAGCGACAGCTCATTCACCAGCTTTTCGCTCTGAGAAATGACGAAGGAGGCTATCTTCTGGGAATCCTGCGGGGTGAACGCCTTCACCTCTAACGTCATAATGCCGGAAGTATGGTCGAAATTAACGTTGACCATGTCCCGCCAATAGGCCAGCTTGTCTTCGATCGGCAAGCTCCCGCCAATCCCGTAAAAATAGTCAAGTCCGCGCGCTGCAAAAATTGCGTCCAGGCCGAAGGCTTTGTCCACGGCCTCAACCATCCGCTCGCTGAGGATGAAGTCCAGGAGCACATACGAGTCAGATACCGTACTGCCGGAGGATGCCTGGGTGAACATACCAAGGATGTCTGACGGCTGAGAAGAATCGATGCTGCGGACCGAAAAGGAGGAAGAGCTATGATATTGGTCGGCTGCGACGAATGCAAGGTATAGGGATGATGATACAGATGGAACTACCACAGCGGCCAGGAAGGTGGCTGCCATGACCAAATGGCGGAGCCGAAACTTTCCGATCCGTCCTCGGTTAGGTTGGTCGTTAGTTGCTACATATTCGTTTGACGGCGCCGGAACCTCGGGAGTGGTCGGCACGGGCCTTTCGAGCAGGCCTTCTAGCAAGCGCAGATTGCGAGGCTTAACGGAAGGAACAGTATGTTCTGTAGGCTGGAGTTGAGCAATGATTGCGCCAGCTTTTCTGTTTTGAGCCTGATCAGTCAACCTACTGCCTCTTCATGTTGCGTTCGTGCACAACGATCGCGTCTTCGATATTGTCATAATAAGTCAGTTTTCCTTCTTCAAGAACTATCCCTGTCTGGCAATAGTCTCGAAGAGTGGTTGCACTGTGGGAAACCATAATAACATCAGAACCCGTCAACCGCTCCTTAAAAACACTCTGCGATTTCCGTTTGAAGTTTGTATCGCCGACAGCCGTGATTTCATCCACCAGATAGTAGTCGAACTTGACGCCCATGCTCACTCCGAATGCAAGCCGTGCCTTCATACCAGAAGAATAAGTCCGCACTGGCGCCTTGTAGAAAGCTCCAAGTTCCGCGAAATCCGCAACGTAGTCGACGAGCTCCTCCGTATCGACCCCATAGATCCGCGCAACGAATCGCACGTTCTGTTCTCCCGACAGATTACCTTGAAAGCTCCCTTGGAAGCCGAGTGGCCACGAAATCTTTCCTTGGCGAATAATTCGCCCTCTGTCGAGATCTAACGTTCCCGCTATTATCTGAAGCAGCGTTGATTTGCCAGCGCCATTGCGGCCAAGAAGACCAATGCTCTTTCCGCGTGGGATCACAAAAGACACGTCGTCTATGATCGTCTTCGATACGCCCTTCATTCGTACTTTTTTTGTTGCCTGTTCGAGCTTTATCATCGACTTCTCAACACGCTTCTGGAACTGGTAAATATCAGCAAGCCTACAAAAAGTAAGCTGAATGTCACGCTGTAGAGATAGCCGGCGTCAAAGCCGATCGCGCGGTACTCCGGATAGAAGCCGCGCCGGAAGAGCATGACCACATGAACAAGGGGGTTAAGCAAAATCACCTCCCTCGCTGGATGCGGCAGAGCATCGGGCAAGAAGAAAACCCCTGAGACCATAAAAAGGGGTCGTGTTACGATGCTGTAGAATTTCTCGTAAAGCGGATATTTAACAAATAGCACATTGTTTGCGAGAGCATTGCCGAGGGCAAGGATGCTGGCGGCAAATGCTGCTTCAATGATGAACGGCCAGTCTATGGTAAGCGAAGCCCGCAGACTCAGCCCAATCAATCCGAAAACGCAGAATCCCACAACGGCCGTAGTCCCCAGCTGAAGAATATATCGTGCGAATATCGTATCGATAGGAGCCACATTCGGATAGCTCAACAAGGGGCGGTTGGACGTCACGGCGCTGTTCAGATAACCGGCCATCCCCTGATAGAACTGGAAGCCGATATACCCGGTCGCAAAGAAAAGCGGGAAACTCGATCCCAAGGCGGGCGCATGGGCGATTGCCATGAAGATAACAGAGAGAAACGCGATATGCGCGATGGGATCGAGAAACGCCCAGATATAGCCGCCCGGGTTAGTCCCAAAGCGTGTGGAGGTTTCGCGGACTACAAGCGCTGCAACCACCCTCAGATGAGTTAGAAAATAATACACGTAACCTCGCGGGGCTGGCGTCGATGCCTGATGCCGGCTTAACCCAAATAAGTTTCTGCGCTGGAAGATGCCAGAAAGAAAGTAAAACTGGAAGATGGCACGCCTGTGGCAGGCGAGCGGATGGTAAGGGCTCCAGCGGTTCCGGTTTTCGTCGGATCGGGATACCTTTGGGGTCAACCTCGCTTCCGTCCAACTGTCTTCCGATGAGCTCAGCTAGTTTGCTTGGCCTACACCCGGTAGTCAAACCAAGGGTTTGCTGCGCAGCTAGGGTAGATGCCGGGTACTCCCTATAGGGGATTCCACAGCCAATGAGATGAACGGCCGTCAATTGCGCTCGCCCTCGTCGTTGTGGCATGATGCCTACGGGAGAGGCTCTCGGACAGTGGGGGACTGGTGGTTTTCGAACGGACGGCCATTGATGGGGTCATGCTGATCTTTCCGGAGAGATTCGGTGATCTGCGCGGCTATTTCGTCGAGACGTTTCGCGCCGATCTCTTTGAAGCCAAGATAGGGCGGTTCACCTTCGTTCAGGACAACCGCTCCTTTTCGGCGCGTGTGGGGACGGTCAGGGGGCTTCACTATCAGCTATGTCCCCGAGCACAGGGGAAACTGGTGTCGTGCCCGGAAGGCGCTCTTCTGGATGTGGCGGTCGATATTCGGGCCGGCTCTCCGACCTATGGCCAATCGGTGTTGACCGAACTCTCCGCGGAGAACGCTTGCCAATTGTGGATACCACCGGGATTTGCCCACGGGTTCTGCACGCTCAGGCCAGATACCGTGATCAACTACAAGGTAACGGACTTCCGAAGCCCCGAGCACGAACGCGGTCTCGCGTGGGATGATCCCAGCCTTGGCATTGATTGGCGGATCAAGCCGGAGGACGCGATCCTGTCGGAGAAGGACCGAACGCATCCGAAGCTTGCCGATATCGACGCGAACTTCGTCTACGTGGCCAATGATGGCAGGGCGAGTGTCGCATAAAGCAATTGGATCCAAGGGGAATGCCACGCCATGCGCGTAATCGTTACAGGTGGAGCGGGGTTCATCGGATCGGCGGTCATTCGCCACCTCGTCCTTGATAAGGGATACGAGGTCCTCAACATCGACAAGCTTACCTATGCAGGAAATCTGGCATCCCTCGATTCCGTCGCCGACCGCTCTTCGTACCGGTTTCTGAAAGCGGATATTTGCGATGCCCGCGCGGTTTCCGAAGCGTTTTTCACCTTCAATCCGGATCACGTTATGCATCTGGCGGCCGAAAGCCATGTGGACCGATCGATCGCAGGGGCGAGAGCATTTGTCGAAACAAACATCGTCGGCACTTTTACAATGCTGGAATGTGCGCGGGCCTACTGGCAGTCCTTGACGCGGGAGGAGCAAGCCCGCTTTCGTTTCCTCCATGTCTCTACCGACGAGGTCTACGGCTCGCTGGAAGGAGAGGGGTCGTTTTCCGAATTCTCGCCCTATGATCCGAGTTCACCCTATTCCGCCTCGAAGGCCGCTTCCGACCATCTGGCAAAGGCATGGGCGCGAACCTATGGTCTGCCGGTCGTCGTATCCAACTGCTCCAACAACTACGGGCCGTACCATTTCCCCGAAAAGCTAATTCCGTTGATCATCCTGAATGCGCTGGAGGGTAAGCCGCTGCCTGTTTACGGAGATGGCAGCAACATTCGCGATTGGCTCTACGTCGAAGACCATGCCCTTGCCTTGGCCATTATCGCCGAACGCGGCAGAATCGGAGAAGCCTACAATGTCGGCGGCCGCAACGAGCGGCGTAATATCGATGTCGTGATGCGCATATGTGCGCTGATGGATGAGTTGAAACCGAGCGGCAGGCCCCACGAGGACCTGATCCGGTTCGTGGTCGACCGTCCGGGACATGACGCGCGCTATGCGATCGATGCAACCAAACTGGAGGTGGAACTGGGCTGGAAGGCGAGGCAGACCTTCGAGACCGGAATTGAGCATACCGTACGGTGGTATCTCGATAACGCCTGGTGGTGGGCACCGCTTCGCCGAGGTTTTAACGGCGGTCGTCTCGGGCTGCTGAAGAGTGATGCAAACGCATGAATCGGCCCACGCGATACGTCGTGACCGGTTCGTCGGGGCAGTTGGTCCTCTCGCTGGCAGAATTGGCACGGGGACGCACGGGCTTAGAGATCATCAGGCTCGGCCGGCCGCAATTCGACCTAACCGACATCGGAACAATTGCCAGGACCATCGAGGCGGCTAAGCCTGATATCATCGTTTCGGCGGCAGCCTATACGGCCGTCGATCAGGCGGAGCATGAGCCCGAAACTGCATTCGCGGTCAATGCGGCGGGGCCGGCAGAATTAGCGCGCGTTGCCGATATGCTTGGTGTGCCGATCATCCACATCTCGACAGATTATGTTTTCGACGGCTGTAAGTCGGCTCCCTATGTCGAAACGGATCCGGTTGCCCCGCTCGGTATCTATGGCCGGAGCAAAATGGAGGGAGAGCGACTGGTTGCCGCAGGCGCCGAAAATCATGTGATCTTGCGGACCGCCTGGGTCTACAGTCCTTTCGGCAAGAACTTTCTCCGCACGATGCTGAAGCTAGCTGCCAATCAACATGAGCTTCGCATCGTCGACGATCAGGTCGGCAATCCCACCTCTGCGCTGGACCTGGCGGACGCTTTGCTGAAAATTGGACAGAACCTCCTGACAGCTGAAGATCCATTGCTTCGGGGCCTCTTCCATATAGCAGGAGCGGACGAGGCTAGCTGGGCGGAGTTCGCGAGGGAGATTTTCAAGGTCTCAGCCCAAAACGGAGGGCCGGTCGCAGATGTCATCGGCATACCCGCGAGCGCCTATCAGACCCCCGCCTGTCGCCCCGCCAACTCGAGGCTCGACTGCCGAAAACTCGCCACCCACCACGATATCGTCATGCCCGACTGGAGGTCATCGACGGCTCATGTCGTCGGCAGCCTCCTTCAGCCAGAGGGGTCTTCGCACAATGCAATTCGGGAGTTGAGTTCATGAAGGGCATTATCCTTGCCGGCGGCAGCGGAACACGGCTTCATCCGATGACCCAGGTGTTATCCAAGCAGCTGATGCCGATCTACGACAAGCCGATGATCTATTATCCGCTATGTACGCTGATGTTGGCGGGCATACGCGAGATTCTCATCATCTCGACGCCGGGGGATTTGCCTCACTTCCAGTTGCTGTTGGGGGATGGTTCGAAATGGGGGTTGTCGCTGTCCTACGCGCTCCAGCCGTCACCGGATGGGCTTGCCCAGGCCTATATCATCGGCGCCGATTTCATCGGTGCCAGTCCTTCCTGTCTCATCCTCGGCGACAACATTTTCTTCGGCCACGGCATAACGGACCTTTTCACGAGTGCGATGGCGCGTGACGAAGGGGCGACCGTCTTCGCCTACCACGTCAACGACCCGCAGCGGTATGGCGTCGTGGAATTTGGCAAGGACATGAGGGCGGTCTCCATCGAAGAAAAACCCAAGATTCCACGTTCCAATTGGGCGGTGACCGGGCTTTATTTCTACGACAAGGACGTTGTCGAAATCGCCGCGGGGCTCAAACCTTCCGCCCGCGGGGAACTCGAAATAACCGATGTCAATCGGACCTATCTGGAGCGGGGCAAGCTTCACGTTGAAATTATGGGGCGGGGCTATGCCTGGCTCGACACCGGAACCCCCGACAGCCTTTTGGAGGCGTCCGAATTTGTCTCGACGCTCGAGCGCCGGCAGGGTTTCAAGATCTCCTGCCCGGAAGAAATCGCCTTTCGCCTAGGCTTCATAGGACCAGATCAGCTGGAAGGACTTGCCGGGTACTACGGCAAGAGTGCTTACGGCAAATACCTTCTCGATGTATTGCGGGCGAGCGAAGGCCACAGTCTGGCGGCCGCAGTAGCGGAGAGACGCATGGCCTCGGCGGTCACCGGCGCATAAGGTCGTGATCGAAGAGCGTGTCGTGAGAGCCACGTGGGGCCGCGGCTCCCGAAATCTACTCAGGCCAAGTCGTTGCGGGTCGGCGTTCGGCAGCAGGTCATGCTACCTAATGAGATCTGCACTTGCGTTCAGCCGCCTGCCAGAAGTTCTGCGCAGTAGCTCGGCCCGTTGGCGCCTGGGCGATCCGAGACGATCGCGACGTCGCGGATCGCGTAGTCGCTTCCGACGGTGATCTTGGCCGAGCAGCTTACGCTCGCGCTGCGGCCGTTCTGAAGCTTGATCCTGTTATATCCGCCGCGCCAGTTGTAGATCGTAGAAGAACCTTCCTGGCTGTCACTGATCGGAGGGCTGTATTTGGCGAAGAACTCGCCGGCCGACCTGCCCACCCAACGAGCCTCAATTGGGTTGCTTGCTACACCCGCCGTCGTGCAGGCCGAAAGGGCAAGGACGAAAAGGGCGGTTGATGCGATGACGCGGCGGCTCATAATCTCGGATTCCTTCATGGTGTGGGTAATGTCCGGGGGGCTTCAGGTTTGCACCTAGCAGATTTCGTGTCGACTTCGCGAGGAGGGCAGCGCAAACTGAAATCAAATTTTTGCTGCGCCACCTTTTTGCAACGCCTTGTTTCAGGCGCTTCGGTCGACGGACGTGAGCGGCGCAACATGCTGGCAAATTTTTCGCGGGCAGTGCTTGTGGAATGAAGGATGCTGGTCTATAGAAGCGCCGCTGGTCACGGAGTGTAGCGCAGTCTGGTAGCGCACCACGTTCGGGACGTGGGGGTCGAGTGTTCGAATCACTCCACTCCGACCAGCTTGATTTTAAACGCTTTTTCCAGAATTTTGCGAAGCATTTTCACACCTGAAATTGGCGGACCTGACAGAAACTCCCATTCCTGTCAGAGGCAGCGTCCTCGCCGCGCCGCCGGAATCGAACTGGCCTACCCGCTCCCGCAGTGCGTGCTGCGATGGCACTTCAGGCGCGGACCGGGCCTCGACGTCGATCGCTAACCCAATGTCGATCCACGAAGGTAGGGGATAGCGCCCCCGCCAAAAGGACATCCCCACAACGCCGGAGGCAGCCGCGAGGAGAAGGAGCCGGCGGAAGTGCTTGCAGCGGCTCCGCGCTTCCGGGAGATTGTGCCGATGAGCGACGAACAAGATCAACTGATGCGGCAGATCAACGGCGACTTCGACGAGTTTCATCGTGTCGTCAACGAAGGCCTGCGTACCAAATGGATGCCGACAGGACCTTGCTTCCGGCTCCGAGACCTGGACCGATACGAAGCCTTCCTCGACAGCTCCCCCTCAGAGCAGGCAGCATTTTTGGAGACGGTTCACCCTGACGAGCTTGGTTTCTGGCTTGAGTTGCAGACCTCCCGGGAAGCGTACTTGGCGGACCTCGAGACGGAGTTGGGTGACGGCGACAAGTAGAAAGGCCCTCCGAAGAGGGCTTGGTGCTCGGGGTGTAGTCAGCTTTGTGCTGCGCCTTCCTTCTTTGCAAATCCTCCTAAAGCTTCAGGGAGCCGACCTCGATTTCGTCCTCGCGCATCGGCTGTTCGGGCGCTGTCGTTTTTGCCTGCTCGTTTTCCAACTCGGCCTTCATCGCGAGCTATGCCTTCCTTCGCTCGGCCGGATTCAGGATGTGTGGTGTTCGCCGCTTCGCGAGCGCTTCTGGGCTGTCGAATTCCGGGTCGGTCTTCATTGATCAGTCCTTTTCCTCGTCTGTTGGTTTTTACGCGGACCTGAGCCGGCTCATGTATGGATGCCCCCGTTCATGCAAGTTTTTCTTTGAGCGGTTTGAACGTGTGATTGGATGCGGTCATGTATCAGGCCTTTGATGCAGTCTGGAATTTACTGCTGGCCGGTATGGAGC
>Ga0268287_100278_pt1 | contig 18111 bp, 13 predicted proteins | sample MetcocultureR3M_FD_191348 | JGI IMG/M metagenome (GOLD analysis project Ga0268287, IMG submission 191348) | Soil microbial communities from Anza Borrego Desert, Southern California, United States - Methanotrophic co-culture R3-M | ecosystem: Environmental > Terrestrial > Soil > Desert | place... | reverse complement strand
CGGCTTCACAGGTCCGATCCGGCTGAGCCAGCAGGGCAGGTTTGCGGGCCAGCAGGTTTTGACCTGAGCAGACCGCGAGCCTGCCCTCGCGCAGGGAGGCTGGGTCGGCCGCCACGCGGCGCGACAGCGGCCTTGAAACGCCCGGCCGCCGGTTCAGACCGCAGCGAACAAGAAGGGCAGTCCAGCACCGGTCCGATGCCAATCCCAAGCAACGGGAAGGATCCATGGCCGAGCCCGCCACGCCGATGACATCGAAGCCAGGCAAGTTCAGCAACAACATCTCCGTTTCCGGGCCTGCCTATGTCGCCGGACGATGCAGAGGTCGCTCGTCGCGATGCTGCAGTTCACCGATGACACTCTCTTGCGTCGCCAGCCTGCGGTGGATCATGTCGAGTTCGACCCAACGCTCGAAGGTGAGGCGGTCGACGAGCTGCTGATGGCAAGTACGACGACCCGATCGGCGACGCGCTCGGCTCCGGGCTTTCACCGTCGTCGCCTGCCTTCCCGCGCGCGCTTTGATTTGCCGGGTCAGACATTCCAGATGCCGCTGGATCTCTCGCCGGGCGACGATTGCTTTCGCCAGCGGTTTCGAAGCGCGGATGTTGATCATGGCCCATCCCCCGAGCTTCGCCAGCCGATGAAGCACGACGGCCTGTCGACGGATAAACCGTCCGCACTGGTGGCAAACTTCACCCCCGATAAATCGGGGGTGAGTGCTGCCATGTTCGACCGGGAGACGGCGGTCACGCTGCCTCCCTCTGATCGAAGCCGGCGTCGTGCTCTTCGTGGTCAGAAAAATCTGCATCCCGCAGATCGTCCTGATCCGCAGCCTCGTCGAAGTGCCCTTCCTGATCCTCGGCTGGGTCGTCAACATGATCGCCACCGTCATCTTGCGAGGCCGCGCCGACAAAATCCGTAGCTGAGCTCGCCCGGATCCAGTCGAGCAACTCGTCGGCTGGCGGGGCGAAGCGCGCCGAAGCATGGACGAAGTGCTCGTTCGCGAAATGCTCAACGAGCGCTGCCCGGGTTTCACGAACCTTGGGCCGAGGCTGCACGGATGTCTCGGCGCACGATGCTTCCAGCGCCTGGCGGGACAAGCACAGGAGGAATTCCTCCGAACCCATGTTCGGCAGGAATTTATCGGCTCCGATAGCCTCGCCGGCGATGCGCGAGACCATACCGCTGTTCGACATGCCGCGGCGGCACGACAGAACGTCGATCAGCACCGAGCGGACGGCGACCCTAAGCGTGTCCTGATCGAATGCGAGCTTGCCATGCTCATTAAACAGGGCGACCGCATGGCGCGAGAAGCGCTTGCCCGGGTAGAATGTTCCATCTGCACCGGAGTCGACACGGACATTCTGTCCGGCGAAGGCCAGAACCATGAGCGCCATCAGCGTGTCGTCCTCGATCGGCGCGCGGCCGAGCGCATCATGGAGCGCGTCGGTGCGGAAATCCCCGATCATGTCATGGCCCTTCTGGGTGACATCGGGGCGAACTTTCGGCGATGCGATCGCATCGCCGTCATCGTTGCTCGCGGCGGATTCGGCTGCTCCAGCGCCCTTCGGTTTTGCCGCCTCGGGCATGCGGTAATGGACCGTCTGAACCTTGCCATCGCGATCGAGATAGAGCGCCGTGTGGTCGGACTTGGACGGTTTGCCGTAGACTTGCGCCGCTTTCTTCGGCAGCTCCGGCTGGCCCCAGCTATTGACCTCGACGATGGCGCCACGCTTGGGAAGGTTGGCGGTCATCCACTCATGCTGGGCGCCGAGAAAGCCTTCGACATTGGTCGTGTAGCGACCGTCCTGGTCGGCTGGCGCGAAGAGGTCTTCGACCCACTCGATCCCGTAGGCTTGAGCCAGATCGTCACCGAAGCTCGCGTCCCGGGCATACATACGCTTCTTCGTGAGCGCATTGGCGATCTGCCACCATGGCGCCGTGTCGCCCTTCTTGGGCTTGTGCGCTTTCCAGACCTCCTTCTGGTCGATCTGGCCTGCGGCGGCGATCACCCGCAACTGCTGCTCGGACGGCATATCGCCGAGCGCCATCTGTTCGAGCATGGCTGGAAGCACATTTGCGAGCAGGCGCAGCTTGCGGATCTGGCGAACGGGGAGGGCGAGAGCGACGGCGATCGCCTCCTCGGTCCAGCCGAGAGCAACGAGCCGTTCGATCCCGCGCCATTGGTCGACGGGGTTGAGCGCTTCGCGAACCGAGTTTTCGACCATCGAGCGCATGGCGCCATTGTCGGTGGCTGCATCGGCGACGAGAATTTCGATCTCTTCCAGGCCGGCGGCGATGGCCAATCGCACGCGACGATGTCCGGCGTCGATGATATAGCCGTTTCCGCCATCGGTTTCGGGGGCAACAACCGGCGGCTGGACGATGCCGACGGCCTTGATCGTCGCCAACATCAACGCATCCGCCTGCGGCGACGACTTCGTCTGGCGCATCCGGTCGGGATTTTCCTTCAGTGCACGCGGGTCAACCTTCATGATCTGCATGATGTCTTTCCTTTCGGGAGAGTTCCGGGCCGGCGCCTTGCCAGCCCTTCCTGTCTTCATCTTTTCTCGAAGACACCTCCCGGACCGCCGAGCGGCCGGACTGCGGCAACTGCGGCCGAGCATCCCTGCTGGGAAGTTCAAGCGGGGCTGCCAGCCCTGCGAAGAACAAGCGGCCGGGATGGCGCAGGCGGCGGTTGAGCGACAGCGTCGGCAGGAGGACCGATCTGCGACGGGTTCATCCCTCCCTCTTTTCAGTTCTCACTTATCAATTCGAAGCTGGGCGCGAAGATAATTGGATGCGGCAGCAGCCGTACGTCGCGAGGATCGCCTAAGCTCGCCGCCCAAAAAGGGCCAGCGCGTCAGCCATCATACGCTTCAAGATGACTTTCCTGCTTTCCGGTGAGGCAGAAGCAGCTTTAGGGATAGCAACGGTAGAAGGCGATGGATTGATGGTTTCGGAAGGTGAGACCGGAAGCGGCTGTTCGACCAGTGCGGCGACAACGACGTGCGTGACCGTTGTCTTTTCCGATTTAACCGCGACAGTGACCTGTCCTCCGGAACGGAGGCGGTCGACGCCCGTTTGAGCGGCCTCCTGCTCGTTTTGAGCTTCGACCAGCGATGTCTGCGTCACCAGAAAAAACGGCATGTGTTCCCACGCAATGTTTGAGTGCAGATCTCATCCGCCAAGCGGGTGCGGTCAAGATGCAGCACCGGATTTGCGGTCGCCTCCGAAACAAAAAGGCGCTCGACCCGTGAGGGGAGCGCCTTCTTCTGTATCCCGGGACTATGTCAAACGCCGCGGCGATTGCAGCGAGCAGGACATCGTCTCATCGGGAAGAGATGCTCAGATATTGTTGACGAAGAGCAATTTCAAGTCGTGATCTGGGGTCAGAGCCGATCGATTGAGCCAGAGCTGCCGAGACTTCGGATGGGTAACGTGTCACGCGCGCTCGGCGCTCAAGAGCCGATCGGCAAAGTAGCGCGATGGCGTGGTCCCAAGCGCCTTCTTGAACATGACGATGAAGGCTGTGGTGGAGTCGTACCCTAAGTCGCCTGCGACCTGTTGGACTGTCGCACCGCCGGCAAGTTGCCGCAGGGCGATGACAAGATGTAGCTGACGCCGCCAACGGCCAAAGCTCAATCCCGTCTCTTGGACCATGAGCCGCTTTAACGTTCGCTCACTGATGGCGACATGCTCGGCCCATTCGCCGAGCGTGCGCCGGTCGCTCGGGTTTGCCAAAAGCGCCGCAGCGATCAAGGCAATCTTTGGATGGTCGGATACAGGTAGCTCCAGCCTCTCCCGCGGCATCAGGGCGAGCTCATCGAGCATGACCCGCATGAGGCGATCGACATGAGCGTCGGGCGCGTCCCTCTCCGATAAGTCCGCTATCCGGTGGATCATTTCCCGAAGCATCGGCGATACCGAAAGCGTGCAGCATTCATCGGGAAGCTCCGCCGCGCCGGGTTCGACGAACAGGTAAGTCAGACGAGCATTTGACGTGACCTGATTGCTGTGCGGAACGCCGCCGGGTACCCAAAGCCCACAGTCGGGTGGAACGACCCAAACCCCGCTTTCCGCTGTGCAGGTGACCGCGCCATGGAGCGCCAGGATCAGTTGACCCTGCGGGTGCTGATGCTGATGCCCCTCGGCTTCATAATCGGCGAAGTCCACTATGAACGCCATCGCCGGCCCATGCGAGAGGCTCAGATCTATGGCAGTCCTGCAGGTTGGCTTCATCAACGGTTGGCCTGATTTCGAGATCATATGGCATTATCTCCACTTTTGCTCACCAGGCAATCCTGTAAGAATCGGCCCAGCAAACTGTAGGAGATGAGCCATGCGCATTGCTGTGGGTGGGGCGACCGGCAGGATCGGTGCCCGACTTACCGAGAACCTCTTGGCCAAAGGCCATTCAGTCAAAGCTCTTTCGAGAGGGGGGCTCGCCCTCGAAGCACTTGTCGCGAAAGGCGCAGAGCCGTTCGTGGGGAGCTTCGATACGGGCGATGGCGAGCTTGGCAGGTTCTTCGAAGACGCTGACGCTGCCTTCCTGATGGTCAAAACCCTTTGGGCGGCGGAGGACTTTCATGGGCATTACCCTGCGGTAGCCCTTCGATTCTTTGATGCGCTTCGGGATTCCCCGGTGAAATTGGTCGTGAGCCTGACCGCAATGGGGTCCGAGCTCAGCGGAAACACTGGCCATTTCCAGGGCTTCCATATCCTGGACCAGATCCTCAACCGGTTACGCGACATCAACTTGGTGCATCTGCAGGGCGGCTGGTTCATGGAGGACCTGGGGAGGTGGGCGGATGCAATCGCGCAGCACGATAGGATCGGCTTTACGCTTGCCCCCGATGTCAAAGCGCCTTGGGTTTCCATTCATGACCTCGCGGATTTTGCGGCGAAGGAGTTCGACACGCCGACTGAGCAGCACCGGTCCGTAAAGCAACTGGGCATCGATTACACGATGACCGAGATCGCCGCGCTGATCGGCCGGGCACTCGGTAGAGAGGTGGATTACCGCTTCGTCAATCCGAATGATCGCGAGATCGAAACGGTATTCCGGGAGAAGTTCGGAACGCTCGATCGTTGGGTCTATGACAAGAATACCGCGGCGGCTCTTAACGATGGGCTGGTCAAGTTCCACGATGATCGTCCGGCGCTTACCACCACAATGGAAGACTTCGTCAAGGACAGCCTCAGACCGCTGATCGAGAAGGCGCGGACGGAAGGCCTCAAACCGGAGACCTTCCTGACGTGGAGCTCGCGAAGATAATGCTGCGGTAGATCTCGACGAAGAACAAAAAAAATGGGCCTGCGAGAAACCGCGGCCCATGAAGTGTGGAGATCTAAACCTCCAGAGGGGAACAGCTGCTGCGACGGAACTGGGAGGTGACCGCCATGTGCATCAGCTGAAGGCGTTATGCCTGAATCTTGACCAACAGGAAAACATTTATTGTGCAACGCAGCTATGCAGCTGCCGCGACGGTGTCTTCGACCAGATCTGCAGCGAGTTGAGCCTCGATTGCCTGCAGCTTCAGCCGCTTTTCCTTCAGGTCGTCTTCGAACGCGAAAGCGCCTCCGTCTCGCGAACGGTAGGAAACCAATCGCCGCTCGGCTTCTTCCAAACGCCGACGATACTGGTGCTGTTCCTCATCGAAGCCACTGAGCGCGTGCTCGAGCCGCGAGATGGCGCCTGATGGAGTGACCGTGATCGCCAGATCGATCTCGTAGTCGGCGCCAGTGCGCTGGAGCAGCGTCTCGTAACGATAGCCGTCGCCCTTGCCGAAGCGCTCGCCCTCGTAGATCAGATCAAAGCCACCGATCGTTGCCAGATGAACTTCGCCTTCTTGCTGCAACTGCAGAAGCGTGAGGATCTTTTTCATCAACGCCCGACCGGCTTCCTTGCGCTCTGCATATGCCTGGCCGAGCACCGTCATCGTGAAGGCATCGCCTGACGTCGACTGTCGCCGCGTGATATCCTGGCCGATCTCATCGATCCGCCGGGTTGAGACTTCGATCTCACGCTCCGCATCACGCATCTGCCGGCGGACGGCATACTGATCGTCTTCGTGCGCCGCGCGAAGACGATCAAGCCGGGCAATATCGGCTTCCAGGCCAGCCTTCTGCATAAGGCGCTCGTCGCCAGAGGCGATGGCCTTGGCCATGGCAAATTGGTTGGCAGCGCCTTCACCGATGTCTTCGAGCCGACGGATCGATGTGTCGCCGGACAGGGCCGCAGCGATAAACCGGGCCTTACGCTCGTTGTTCTGCCACATCGAGGCATCGAGCGAGCCTTCGGTAGCGTATGCGAAGATATCGACTTCCTCATGCTGGTTGCCCTGGCGGACGATCCGGCCCTCGCGCTGCTCGATCTGCGACGGCAACCACGGAACGTCGAGGTGGTGGAGGGCTTTTAGCCGAAGTTGGGCGTTGACCCCGGTGCCCATTGTCTCGGACGAACCGATCAGGAAACGGACCTTGCCGGCGCGGACATCGCCGAACAGCCGCTGCTTGGCTTCGGTCTTCTTGTAGTCCTGCATGAATGCAATCTGCGACGCCGGCACGCCGAGCTGGACTAGCTCGTCCCTGATGAAGCGATAGGCCGAGAAGCCGCGGGACTTCTCGACATTGATCGTGCCGAGATCGGAAAAGATCATCTGCGCGGCGCCCGGAAGATCGAAGTCCTTGCCATCGGGACGCCGGTAGATGGTATCGCCCGTTTCCTTCCAGATCCGATAGGCGTTGCGGACGAGAAGATTGAGCTTGTTGCCCTCCTCGTTCCCGGCTCCCGGCATCACGAAGCGCAGGTCGATCGCCGCATGGCGGCCGTCGGTGATGACGGAGAGCAGAATGTCGTCACCCGGCTTGGCCGGTCCATCACGCTGCTCGATCGCCTTGATGCGCGCGTCGAGCACCTGCTGATAGGTCTTGAATAAAGCCGTGGGCTTGGCTGTCAGGATCTGCCTACGGCCGGTCGAGATGTTGGGGACCTTCACATATTGCCTGAGATCTTCAGGCATGACGACATCGGCGAACGAGCGGAACATGGCGATCAGCTCGGGCACGTTGACGAAGGAAGCAAAGCGGCTGACCGGCTTATATTTGCCGGAAGGCTGGATTTCGAGTTCGGTGGTTGTGTCGCCGAAGCAGGAGGCCCAGGCATCGAACTCGTGCAGCCCGCGTTCAGCGAGTGCTGCATGGCCGAGCAGGCGCTGGATCGAAAACATCTCGCCGAGCGTATTGGTGATAGGCGTTCCGGAGGCGAGCACCAGAGCGCGGCCTGGGTTCTTCGTTTCGATATAGCGGGATTTTACATAGAGATCCCAGGCGCGTTGCGAGCCATTGGGATCGATGCCCTTCAGCGTTGACATGTTGGTGGCGAAGGAGAGTTTCCGGAATTCCTGCGCCTCGTCGACGACGATCTGATCGACGCCGATTTCCGATATGGTCAGAAGATCGTCCTTGCGGGTGGCGAGGCCTTCAAGCCGCTCCTGCAAACCTTCCTTCAGCCGCTCAAGGCGCTTGCGCGAGACGCGGTCGTCGCTGTCGACCTTCGTCAGCAGATCCTCGTAAAGCTGCAATTCGTCCTGGATCATCTGTTGCTCGAAGGCCGATGGCACGGCGATGAAGCGAAACGCCGAGTGAGTAATGATGATCGCATCCCAGGTGGCGGTGGCAGTCCGCGATAGGAAGCGGGCCCGCTTGTCCTTTGTGAAATTGGTCTCGTCGGCGACGAGAATGCGCGCGCTCGGATAGAGAGCCAGAAATTCGCGGGCCGCCTGCGCCAGGCAATGCCCGGGCACGACAAGCATCGCCTTGGCGATCAGCCCGAGCCGGCGCTGTTCCATGATGGCGGCGGCCATGGTCATAGTCTTGCCGGCGCCGACGGCATGGGCGAGATAGGTCGATCCATCGGCGATGATCCGCCAGATGCCGCGTTTCTGGTGCCCATACAAAGTAAAGGCGCCAGAGGCGCCGGGAAGTTGGAGATGGGAGCCGTCGAATTTGCGCGGCGCGATATTGTTGAAGCGATCGTTGTAATCGCGGGTCAGCCGGTCGGTGCGATCGGGATCGGTCCAGACCCAGTCCTGGAATGCCAGCTTGATCCTCTGAAGCTTGTCGCGGGCAGCCTCAGTGTCGACGACATTCAGCACACGACGTTCGCCGTCAGCATCCTTGAAGGTGTCGAAGATCTGTGGGACCCGGCTGTTCAAAGCATCGGCCAGCAATTCCCCGGCATGCCGACGGCTGGTTCCCCATTCGGACGTGCCGGCGGCGCTGTAGCTGAGCTGCCGAGCCTCCACCGTCCAGGATCCGAGCTCCGGCATATGATGAATTCGGATATCCGCCTGCATCTTTTCTTTCACGAAGGCAACGACATCGGCAGCCGGGATCCACGGCGCACCGAGCCGGGCGGTGATGTCGGAGGGGCGAAGATCGGCCGGTTGAACATCCTGCAGAGCACGCACGTTGCGCTCATAGGCCGGATCGAGCGCCGCTGCCGCTTGTGCGGCGGCAAGCTTGGTGCGGACTGCTCCCGAGAGATAGGCATCGGCCGTCTGCCATGATCCGTCGACCGGGTTGCGAAACACCTCGTCGCCAAGATCGGCGATAACGGTGGACACATCGAGATGCATCAGTTCGGCGATATGATCGAGGTCGACATGACCGCGCTCGTTGAGTACCACCGCCAGGGCATCATCCGCATTGGTGATGACAGGCGACATCGGCGGAGCGATCACGCGGGTTGCGAATATCGGACCCGGCTTCGCCGTGTCGGTCTCCAGGTCATAGTCCTCGATCGAGGCGACCAGCCAACAATCCGGATCGTCGCGGAACGGCGCGAGGTTGGGCTGGCGATGGGTCTCCTTGACCTCGCCGGTCTCGGCATCCTCCTGGATCGAGACGGTGGTATGATTGATCGGACCGAAGTCGCGCACGAAGCTCGACCAGGCGATGCGCAAGCGGACCTGAAGATCCTTCCATGGGCGGTCCTGTTCCTGCGCCTTCAGCACCTCGCGCACCGCGTCTCGGATCGGGATCAGCTTCGAGATAATCCGGACATGCTTCTCAGAAAGCCCATCGCCGAAGCGACCCTTGCGCATGGTGACCGGCATGGCCGAGCCGTCGAGCATCTGCATCAGACCCTTTGCCCGGTCGAGGAAGAAGCTCCCCTCGCGAATGGCCCTGTCCTTCGGCTGCAGATCGACAATCTCGCCGAGCTCATCCTCCAGATCGATATCGATGGGCGTCGGATCGCCGTCATAGAGGTCAGCCGGCAGGAGATCGATCGTAGCGGCGAGGACGGCTTCAAGATCCTCACCGGCGCGCGGCAAGCAGGTGTAGGCTTCGCCAAATGGTCCGGAGGTCAGCGCGTGGCTGCCGAGAACGAAATCAGGATGCCGAGCAAACCACCGGTTGACGCGGATGGCGCCTTCGTCGTCAGTCGCGGGGCGAAGCTCATCAACGTCGAGCCATGTCCGATCCCCCTCCGGCTCGCCCGCCTTGCGCTTGCGGAAGAAGAGAATGTCGACGACGACATCGGTGCCGGCGTCGCGGCGAAAGCTGCCCTCGGGCAGCCGGATCGCCGCGATCAGATCGGCGGATTTGGCGATATGTTCCCGCGCCGTCGTATAGGCCTTGTCCATCGTGCCATGTGAGGTGACGAAGGCGGCGAGCGCGCCCGGCTTCAGGAGCTCGATGGAGCGCGCGATGAAGTAGTCATGCAAGCGTAGGCCGAGTGAGCGATAAGCGCGGTCCGAGCGGACGGCGCGATCGGAAAAGGGCGGATTGCCGATGGCGAGATCGTAGATCGGCGGGAGATCGGTGCGAGCAAAGTCACCATTGATGATCCGGGCCTTCGGCTGAAGCAGGCGCGCGATGCGGGCTGTGACCGGATCGAGCTCGATCCCGGTCACATAAGCGGCGTCGCGATATGTCTCCGGCATCATGGCCGGGAACAGGCCCGTACCGATGCCCGGTTCCAGCACCCGGCCGCCGCGCCAGCCGAGCCTCTGGATGCCAACCCAGATCGCTCGGGTGATGAACTCTGGCGTATAATGGGCGTACTGGGTGCAGCGGGCCAAAGACGCATAGTCCGCTTCGGAGACGGCGGTTTCGAGCGAGGAACCGAGCTCATCCCAGCCCTGTCGGAAATTCACCTCACCCGGCCGCCGAAACATGCCGTTGGCAAGCTCGCCGGCGCCAAAGCCGGTGAAGCGGATCAGTTGTGCCTGCTCCTTAAGTGTCGCCGGCCGGTCCTGCTTGGAGATGTCATTGGCAACGAGGATCGCCGCAACGTTGGCGCGGGCACGATCCTTCCAGGACGAAGGGAGGCCGCGGCCGCCCTCAAGATAGAAGTTTGCCCGGAGCCTCCTCGGGTGTGAAGGGGGCCGAGAGGGTACGACCGTCCTCCGCAGTGCGGATGCTGGCGCCGGCGGCGTCGGATCCGGATCGTCGTCGTTTGCGGCCGCAGGCGAAAAGTCACCGAAAGCGGTCACGCCGAGCCGGAGGCCGGACGAGAGTGCGGTATTGCCGAACATGTCGAGCGTGAAAGGATCGTTGCTCATGTAAAATCTCCTTGTGAAAGCGCGCGTCATCGTTCCGTCAGTACGATTGGCGGCGAAGGGACGCTGATTGACGTTGGAATCCTGCTACGTCGGGACGTTACGACCACTCGATGATGAAGAGTTCCATCGAGTCCAAGTCAAAGGTGATGCCGAGATGCCTGGCGTTGGGAATGGCGGCGATCATTGCCTCCAGCTGCACGGCGTCGATGAACTCGACACCGTCATCTCCCCCAAAGGTCTTGCGCTTGACCTCGAACCAGTCGTCGTTTGTGCGAGGATCGCATTCGAGCGCATAGGCGACGAACGGCTTTTCGCCGTCCGCCAATCTGCCGTTCGAACACAAATACACGCCGTGATCACCCACGAGCCATATACCCGGCTGCTCGTCGCGACCTGGATGAAGGCCATAGTGGGGATTGCGAAAGCCACCATTGGCTTCCGCGTCGGCGCGACCACGCGCGATCACCGCCCGCACGGATTCAATCGGAAAGGAAAGCATGGCACGCATCTCCTCACGCTGCGACTGCCGGATCGGGAAGATGGCGCAGCTGAACGGGCAGCTTGCTGGCGATCTCGTCGTCGGTCAGGTCGTCGAGCAGCTTCAACCTGGCAGAGCCAGCCTCGCTGTAGAGAGTGATGAGGCGATAACCCGGCAAATAATGGGGAGAGCTTTCGTCGGAGTAGCCGCGATAGGCATCCGACGTGGCGCTCCAGATGTGCTCGAGACGTTCGTCCCGCGTCATCGCCCGTACCGGACGCGTCTCCCGCTCGATGATCGCCAGCCGCATGTCTTCCACTGACCGGCCGTCGGAGAGATCGCAATAGCCATGGAAGTGACGGATGACCCCGTCGATCCGTAGAGCGAAGAAAACCGATGTGACGGATCCTGTCAGGAATTCGCGCATTGCGAACATCGAGCCCCGGATCCAGAGCGGCGGCAGGATCTCGAACATGTAGTCGTGTTCGCGGTCGGTGATTTCGAACCATTCGCCAGCATAAAGCGCGCTTGCGTCAGCGCCGAAACGATGAGGACGCTGTGCATGCCGATCGAACATGCGGAACATCTGATGGCGCTCAGTGATGCCCTGATAGACTTTACGGATTGCGGAAGGGGTGCTCATTGACGGCTCCTTTGGCCCTGTCCGAACCGAAGCGCGGCGCTGCCTGTCGGCTCACCATCCTCTTCAGTCCTTCGTGACCCCTCCCCTCACGCCGCCTCTCCGTCCGGGCGGGTCAAGGGCCGCTGGCAAGCGGGCGAAGCTTTACCCTTGACGCGACCGGCGGGCATGCGGCAGGCCTCCTCGTCCTGCCCTCATCGCTCTTTCCTTCTTTTCTTCTTCCCGCGCTTTCAGAGCGTCGTTCCAGTCCTCGGCCGGCGGCGTCAGTCGCAACCAGTCGCAGCCAACCTCATCGGCAATGTCACGGAGGCGGCCGGCGAAGGTTTCGCCTTGGCTATTGGCGTCGGTAGCCGCGACCAGAACAACACCAGGGCGCGCGGCCAGCTTGCGAACGGCCGCTTCTGTAGCCGGCGCCCACCCGCCCCCCGTGCTGAGATAGAGGCTGCTGTCACGCAGCCCCTCAAAAGCCGCAAGGCTCATGGCGTCGATCGCCGCTTCGGTGACGCAAAGACGCGTGGCATCGGAAGAACCAAGGCGAAACAGAATTTTCGAACCGCCTGCGGAAAACCCCCGCCAATTGGGACCGCGCTCCTCCCAGCCGGAGACAGCGCCATCGTCATTGACATGTGCGGCCCACATGCTGCCATAAGGGCCTTCCCGAAGGACGTCATTGTAGATGGCCTCCCGGATGATTGTTGCCGGAAGGCAGCGCCCAGTTCGCAGATAGCGCCAGGTCATCGACCCCTGCCATGGGCTCCGCCGTTTTGCCCAGCGTTCCCGGATGGAAGTGCTGTGAGCGAGGCTTCTCGACGGCCGAGACCAAACAGAATCCGTAGCGATGACGCCGACGAGGTTGGCCACCCGGTCAAGCGCTTCGACAAAGGTGACGTCGTCCAGATGCTCCGCGAGACCGAAGACATCGCCTTTCGCGTCCGACAGTGGATCGAACCAACCTCGCCCCCCATGGATGACGATGACGATTTCCGCGCCGCGCCGGTATTTCAAAGCTTTGCGGGTGCTTTCCTTGACGTCGATGGCAAAGCCGGCCTGTTCCAGCAAGGCTGCGCACGGGACACGGTCCCGAAGTTCCTCCAGTTTTTGTTTCTCCATTATTTTTCCCCGGCGCTCTTGGCGCCGCCCTTCTTTCCAGATTCATCCTTCCCGCAATTTGCGGGACCGTTTCCGGCGGCCGCGAAGAGCAAAGGGGGCAAGGGCGCGGATGGCAATCTGCAGATTTGCACCCACTCCAGGTGACATGCCATCAGCGGCGAAGCTTCCCTTTGCCGCCTGCCGCTCGCAAGCGGCACCCAGGAGATGAAGGGTCTCAATGAGACCCGCCCGGAACATATTCATGCACGATCTCCAGATCGTCTTCATCATCGAGCTCGTCGCTCGGCAGAACGCCGAACTCGTCGCCGGACCTGAACAGCGTGACTGGAACCATCAGGGTGCGGGAAAGCTGGAAGGCGTGGTTCTGCGCAAGCGAAAGATCGGTGTTCATCTGAGGCTCCATCTTTGGAGCGGGCCAATTCCCGCTCGATGGCTCCTCAAAAGGCACGGGCTCCGGGCGCGATCACCGCGACGCGAAGCGGAAGCGGCCGCAGCTTGCTAGCGGACCCTTTATGGGTTGATCGTGGAAGATCCGGAACCGGGCCAGGACGCCATCACAGAGAGCGGGATTGGGACGCCTTCGTAGGCCGCCTCCGACAAACAATGATGATGCTGATGCGGATCTTGTCGTCGTCCCGATACCTTGCCGTTTGTTCAGCCTTCCATCAGGTCCGAGGATGCCTCCGCCCGTTGGTGCGGTGTCCCACGTGAATTGACGACAGCTCGAGTTCTCGTGTGAGCTATCCTGTTGACTCGGATGAGTAATCAAAAGGTCTCGTACGCGCCTTGTGGCATCGCATGCAGACAATTCCGGTATCGACAGGAAGAAGCTTCCATCAAAGCAGCAGCGGCGCCTCGGGTGCAGTCTTCTTTTTTGCCCATAGCTCGCTTGTCCGCTCCATCGTCACCAACTCGGGCGGAAATGTCCGCTTCTGGAATGCGAGCGCATCATCGAAGCTACCGTGAAGCCACTGTTCGTACTCATCTGGATGTAGCAGGACAGGCATCCGATTGTGCACGGGCTGGATCGCCTCGTTGGCATCCGTCATGACACCGGAGTAAACTGGACCCCACTCGTCACTGATACGCCAGAGCCCTGCCCAGGCGAACACCGGCTGGTCCTTCAGCGAAAACCAGGTGCGGGTCATTCTGCCCTTTTCGCCTTCTGCTTCGGCAAAACCCGTCACGGGGATCAGACAACGCCATTGCGGTTTACGTGCCAGGCCAATCCACATGCCTTTCGCAAGGTCCGCGATGTTGTTCACAGGCTTTGGCTTGGCTTCTGGCTTCATGCCTTTAAGGCGGAGGGGAAAGCCCCACACCATCGAGCGAAGCTCGCGAACACCTTCACTCTCCGTCACCACCATCCCAGGCGTGCCAGGATAGACTTCCTCGGGAGCGTTCGATTGCATCGGGTTTGGCACGCGAAAGTGCGCGGCCACTTCCGCGGCGGAAAGACGGACGGTGTACAAGTTGCACATATGGCAGTCCTTTCAACAGGAAACCTTGGCTACATAAGCATGTTGTCCCGACGCGGTGAAGCCTTGGAGGGCGAAACGCCGCTTTGCCAGCGATCGCGCGTATGGAGGATTTCGAAGTCATCGGATGGCGCTGGATCGCGAAACTGGAAGGCGATGACATCCTCGATCGAACCGTGAAGCCAGCGATCGTATTCCTCGGCTTTCAGCAAAACAGGCATGCGGTCGTTGAACGGTCTGATCTTCTCATTGGCGGTCATGGTCATGCCGGCGAACACGGGGCCGAAGTCGGGAGTGTTCTTGCAGAACCCCGCCCAGGCCATCAGAGGTTGGCGGTTCTTCGAGAACCATGATCTGGTTTTTGCCCCTTTGACACCGTCGGGGTTGGCAAAATGGGTGAGCGCGATCAGACAGCGATATTTGGGGTCAACGACGATCCGATCCCAGAGCGGATTGGTGAGGTCGGCAACGAGGCCGATGCGGCTCGGCGGCTCGCCTTCACGCCGCATGTCGCGTGTCTGTCGTGGGAAGCCCCATGGGATCGACTTCAGCAGCCTCAATCCATCTTTCTCAAGGACGATCAGTCCCGGGGTGCCTTCGACGGTCTCACTCGGCACCTCAAGCGCCGGCGCCATGTCGACCGCGAAATGCGCGACAATCTCGGCCAGACTTTTGGTGACTGCAAACAGGCGCGACACACCGGTCTCCTCAGTGGAAGTTTCTGGATTTGATCTTCAGAGTATCGATATGGAGGTCCGGAATATAGATCTCGCGCGCCTGCACGACGGGCTTCGGATTGTCCCGGGGATCCGGCCCTCCTCCATGCTTGACTTGATCACCACGACCGTGCGGAAGCGGGAAGTCGCCCAAGCCTCCGTCCCGATTACCCACGCTTGCCAGATCGGTCGAAAAGTCGAACAGGCGCTGGGCGACGAGGTGAACGACCTCGCCTTCCCGCTGGATACGGCCATTGATCGCCATCATGCTTGCGGTCATGAGGACGCGCCGCTGGCGTTCGAACAGCGATGGCCAAACGACAGCGTTGACGATACCGGTCTCGTCTTCCAGCGTGAGGAACATGACGCCCTTGGCCGATCCCGGCCGCTGTCGCACCAGGACAAGGCCTGCGGTCCACAACCATCTTCCATCGCGCTGAGCCATGGCTTCGGCGCAGGTAACAATACCCTTCCGATCAAGGTCTTCTCGGAGAAACGACACCGGATGCGCCCGCAGGGTGAGACCAGTGTGCGAGTAGTCCTCGACAACCTCCCTGCCCTCTGTCATCGATTTCAGCGCCACTTCAGGTTCCTGCATCTCGGCGATGACCTTGGCTTCGCGCTCAGCGGCGGCGGCCCAAAGCTCCAGGGGTTCATCCCGGAGCGCCTTGATATCCCAGAGTGCCTGCCGCCGCTCCAGTTGCAGCGACGGCAGGAAAGCATCTGCTTCCGCGAGCTTCACCAGCGACGACGGTGACACGCCCGAGCGTCGCCACATGTCATCGGCGGAGACGAATGGATGCTCGGCCCGCGCCAGGACAATGCGCGCTGCGTCGTTGGTGGACAGTCCCCTGACAACACGCATGCCAAGCCTGACGGCAAAGCGATCGGAATTGCCGATCCGTTCCATGGTGCAGTCCCAGCGGGAGCGGTTGACGCAGACCGGCCGGACTTCAACGCCGTGGTTTCTGGCATCCTGGACGATCTGGGCGACGCTGTAGAATCCCATCGGCTGGCTATTGAGTAGGGACGCGCAAAAGACGTCGGGATGGTGGCATTTCATCCAGCTGGAGGCATAAGCGATCAGCGCGAAGCTGGCCGCATGGCTCTCGGGAAAGCCATAGGAGCCAAAGCCTTCGAGCTGGGTGAATGTCCTTTCGGCAAATTCCCGGGTGTAGTTGTTCTTGACCATGCCCTCGACGAGTTTGTCCTTGAACTTCGAAACCCCGCCTGTGAACTTGAACGTCGCCATCGCGCGGCGCAGCTGATCAGCCTCGCCTGCGGTGAAACCTGCACAGGTCATCGCGACCTTCATCGCACTTTCCTGAAACAGCGGGACACCCAGCGTCTTTCCAAGCACGGCTTCGAGCTCAGGCGTCGGATACTCGACCTTCTCTTTGCCCTCTCGCCTTCTCAGGTAGGGATGGACCATGTCGCCCTGGATCGGCCCGGGCCGAACGATGGCCACCTGCACGACGAGGTCGTAAAACGTCCGAGGTTTCAGGCGCGGCAGCATCGCCATCTGGGCGCGACTCTCGATCTGGAACGTGCCGAGCGTATCGGCCTTGCGGATCATCGCGTAGGTGGCCGGGTCCTCCTGCTCGACGTCGGCCAGACCCATCGGAATGTTCTTGTGCTCCTTCAGCAGCTCGAAGGATTTCGCCATGCAGGTCAGCATCCCGAGAGCGAGCACGTCCACCTTCATGAACTTCAGCGCCTCGATATCGTCCTTGTCCCATTCCACAACCTGACGATCTTTCATGGTCGCCGGTTCGATCGGTACCAGATCGTCGAGCCTGTCCTGTGTCAGAACGAAGCCACCCGGATGCTGACCGAGATGGCGGGGGGCGCCCATCAGCTGGGCGCTAAGGTCCAGTGCCAGCTTCAGGCGGTAGTCGGCGGTATTCATGTTGTTGTCTTTAAGCTGCTTTTCGCCGACCCCTTCCGACCAGCCCCAGACGCCTGACGAAAGCTGGGTGATCAGGTCTTCCGGCAGCCCAAGTGCCTTGCCGACATCACGCAGCGCGCCCTTGGCGCGATACCGCGTGACGGTAGAGCAAAGGGCAGAGCGTGATCGCCCGTAGGTCTTGTATATCCACTGGATGACCTCCTCGCGGCGGGCATGCTCGAAATCGACGTCGATATCCGGTGGCTCGTCCCGTTCCATCGACACGAACCGCTCGAACAACAGGTCACCGGTTTCCGGGTTGATGCTGGTGATACCAAGGCAATAGCAGACGGCCGAGTTGGCCGCCGATCCCCTTCCCTGGCAGAGAATGCCTTGCGATCGGGCAAACCGGACGATGCTGTAGACGGTTAGGAAGTAGGGCGCGTATTTCATCACCCTGATCAGCTCGAGCTCGTGCAGGATCGCCTTACGGACCTTGTCCGGGATCCCCTCCGGGTATCGGCTTGCGGCGCCCTCCCAGGCAAATTTGGTCAGCGATTGCTGCGCGTCGAGGCCGGGAACCAAAGCTTCCTCGGGGTACTGATACTGCAGCTCGCTCATGTCGAAACGACAGCGCTCGACGATTTCACGGGTTCGGGCCAAAGCTTCCGGATATTCCGAAAACAGCCGGTGCATTTCTTCCGGCGCTTTTAAAAAGCGATCGGCATGCCGTTCGCGATCGAAGCCGACGCTGTCGATGGTCGTGCGGTTGCGGATGCAGGTGACGATGTCCTGCAACTGCCTACGACCGGGATCGTGAAACAGGACATCGTTGGTGACGACCGTCTTAACCTTGTGGCGAACGGCCAGGTTAGACAGATTGTGAAGCCGCAGGCGATCATTCGGGCGACGGCGCAGGCAGAACGAAACGTAGGCCCTGTCTTTGAAGATCGCTGCCAGCTTCCGGAGCTGGCCCGCAGTGGTCTCGTCCGCCTCATCAGGGATCAGGACGGCAATCAGTCCGTCGCTATAGGCTTCGACATCAGATAGATCGAGGATGCACTTGCCCTTGCCGCCCCGGCTTTTGCCGAGCGAAAGCAGGCGGGTCAGTCTCGAATAGGCTGGCCGATCGGTCGGATAGACCAGCATCGACATGCCGTCGGAGAGATCGAGCCGACAGCCGACAACCAGTCTCACGCCCGTGGTCTTTGCCGCCTCCCATGCCCGTAC
>Ga0268287_100275_pt1 | contig 18227 bp, 22 predicted proteins | sample MetcocultureR3M_FD_191348 | JGI IMG/M metagenome (GOLD analysis project Ga0268287, IMG submission 191348) | Soil microbial communities from Anza Borrego Desert, Southern California, United States - Methanotrophic co-culture R3-M | ecosystem: Environmental > Terrestrial > Soil > Desert | place... | reverse complement strand
TAGAGCATTTGGCGGGCTGGGGCTAGATCTTATCACCGGCGATGGCTGGCAGCAAAAACTTTCGGCGCTAGAAGCGATCGATTGGAGCAAAAAGAATTCAGAATGGGAAGGCGTATGTGTTTCCCAGAACTCCGTGATGTCAAACCGACAAGCGCGCGCAGCTACCAAAGCCTTCATCAAAGCTAAATTGGGGATGCAGTTGAGCGATAGCGAAACGCGAGCACTTCCTGCAATCGCATTCAACTGAATAGCGAAGCGCATCCTAAACACTAAAAGAGGCGGGGTAATCCCCGCCTTTTCTGTTGATTTACGGGCTCAAGGATAGCGGCAGGGCACCCATCGCTGTTCGTCAGAACGACGTCCGCAGACTGTCAAGAGGGTAGAAAAAACCCTCTTGCCAGAGGAGGTCTATAGTTCTGGTTTTTATGAAAAAATCGTGTGCGGGGGTTTCATTCTCCAGTATTAAATCCCCCAGCTCTTCGACAGCATCAGATATCTTTACACGATATTTATTAGGTATTTTTTTCCTCTCTTCGCCATCGAGTTCAACCCATTGGAAGAACTCGTTCTTCGCCTGTTCAATGGCTTTAGCTATAGCGTCAGGAGTCGGGTATTTCTTGCCGATATAAATATTACTTAGATCTGGATGATTGTCATACAGATCTATCAACAAGTCTAGATAGAGGGCCGCTTTCCTGGGGCCTGTACTATGATCCGCTTCCGCATCTTCAAATGTCGCCAGAAACGCAGCAGGAACAGCGTCATCCCCGAAGCTTCGATATTTTTCCCGCCACTCCGTAACCAGATCTTCTGCGGATTTCGCTTTCTCAGGATTGTTTGCGGAGCGGTACTTCCATTCCCGATCAGATATATGGGGGATTGGGTTCCAATCGCGGGACAGCTTTCGCATTACATATACCTTGGCGAATGATGATGAAATCGAAGCGTTCTCAACGTTTTGACAAGCACCGGCCTCAACTGCAAGAGGCGGGGCATCAGAGCTTTAGTCCGTGACTGTGCGGTCTGCGCGTTGCATAGTGCTGAACGATAGGTGATTCATCAAAAGGAATGGGCAATGGCTAAAGGTCGCTCAACCGTGGCGCAACAGCGCGCTACTCAGCAGCGGATCGCAGCGGGCTATAATATCGTGACAAGCAGCTCCAGCATCGAGCAGCCATCCAAGGCGGAATTGCGCGCTTCCATCCCTGCTTACGACGAGTCCATGATCAAGAAAATTCCGCCGAAGACGTCGAAAAAATCCAAGAAATGACAGTGGCATAAACGCCGCGTCAACCTCGCTATACGACCTCGCATGCAAAAAATAATTTGACGTCTCGACGTCATTCTGGGCAAGCTCTTCTTGTAATTGAGAAGGGCGATTCATGTCGGTAGCAGCGGGGCAAATTAGGGATTCTATCTTGGGCTTTTTGAGCGGCCTTGAGGGAGACGCATCCACGGCAGAGATTACGAGAGCCGTTAAAGCGAGGGTCGGGCAGGAAATACCACCGTCATCTGTTCGCTCATATCTGAACTTGAACACGCCACGGACGTTCGAACGCACGAGCAGGGGGCGCTTTCGGTTAGTCACCGAGAACCACGCTATTTCCGATGCGGAGAAAAGCTTCCGCTCCGCCGCCGTGGAACGGGCTACACTCTATCAAGCCGACTGTTTCGAATGGCTGGCGCAGCAGCCGGCCCATTCCATCCACGCGGTCGTAACCGATCCGCCCTATGGACTGGTGGAATATACGGAAAAAGAAAAGGAAAAGCTGCGAGCTGGGAAAGGGGGGGTCTGGCGTGTGCCGCCATCTTTCGACGGACATCAGCGCGCTCCCCTGCCGCGTTTCACCGTGTTGACCGATCAAGATAGGAAGGAGCTGTACTTCTTCTTCAAGCGTCTCGGTGTCTTGCTGAATCGGGTCACTGTGCCCGGAGCGAATATTGTGGTGGCGTCGAACCCTTTGCTTTCCCACATTGTCAGCGCAGCCATGGCAGAAGCAGGCCTTGAGCTACGCGGCTATATTGCGCGGCAGGTCATGACCATGCGCGGCGGTGATCGGCCGAAAAACGCCCACCATGAATTTGACGGTGTGTCAGTCATGCCGCGAAGCCAGTGGGAGCCATGGATTGTTCTAAGGTCGCCGCTAGACGGCCGTGTGCAGGATAATCTCCGCAAGTGGGGCACCGGAGGGTTTCGCCGTCCAGCAAAAGAACGCCCGTTTGGCGATCTGATACGGTCGCATCCGACACCCGCAACAGAGAAGAAAATTGCTCCCCACCCTTCTTTGAAGCCGCAACACTTCATGCGCCAACTTACCAGAGCGGTCCTACCTCTAGGGGAGGGGGTCGTCCTTGATCCCTTTATGGGTGGAGGATCTACCATGGCTGCCTGCAATGCAGTGGGTTATTCCAGCATTGGCGTAGAGATGGATGCTGCTTTCTTTGATCTGGCCAGCACGGCCATTCCGAAACTGGCGACGCTGAAAGTTAAAGAAGAGATCTGATGGATCTACGCTTTCTTCGTCTTTGGCTTGGTGGGGTTCTTTTTGGAATAAGCACTCTCGACCTTATAAACCCAGTTGGCGCGAAGTTTTGCTATCCCGTTCTTGTGCAGCGTTGCGGTGCGCGTTCCTAGATCGGAACGGGCATTGCGGCGAAAATCTTCTTCAACAACCTCCCCTAGGTATACCTCCGTAAACCGCATAGGCTTACGCGCGGACGCCGGTTCCGTCACATTGTCTACTTCGTAGACGAACACGCACATCCATTGCTGCCTGGCACCGTGAGTGTCCACGGCTCCCCCTGCCTTGCGGGTGCTTTTGATCTCAATGCCGAAAGTGCCCGATGCAATAGAATCGTTTGGATACTTGCCGCGTAGGATAAGATCGGGGTGCCCATTGAAGTGCCGGTTTTCAACAAGAGATCGTGAGAACTTTGCCAAGGATGCTGTGATCATATCGGAGATCATGCCCGACAGGGCAGCGGGGCGCATCATGTCATCGAGACGATGCAAACCTTTGCCGGAAAGAAGAGCATTAACGTCCTCAAAAAAATCATAGACGTCTTGCATTGCGACTTCGAAATCAGAAATCCTCAACTCATACGGTAATGTCACATTGTGGTTGAACGCTGTTTTATCAACGACGGCTTTAGACACTGATTCGGATCCCCCTGTATGAGCGTACTATTCCGAATTTGCTGGTTTTGTTCAACCTTTCCGAGAAGACGTCCTGTCGGCTCTGTGGCATTTTTGCCTGAGCGCGAAGCGGTGTAACTACCCGAGACAATCCGCGCTAAACGCCATGTGAGCGTCGAGAAAAGGGAGGTCAAACCTGACCTCGAACGCGTCGGCGGTCGGAATGGTGACGACACGGACCTTGCCCCGCCTTTCCGGTGCGCGGCCCATCAGATCGCGTAGCGCCACCCAATAGAAGCGGTCGGGAGCATCGAGGTCGAAACAGGCGAAATTCAGCGACATATGGAAATGTGCGCCAAAGCGGGCGAGCTTATCAACCTCGCCCAGCTCGAAAATCAGCCGGTCGTCATAGGCGATCTTAGCTTTCACATCGAAGGCCATACAACCCGTATAGGGAATGCCCACGATATAATCGGGCCGTTTGATCCGGCCTCGCATCCTGTCAGGCACATTAAGGGGCGATTGCTCGACGTACAGGAACGCCACGCCAGACTGATTGAGCCATGCGCGGAAAGCGGCCTCGGCCTGCTCGCCTTTGGCTTTCAGCGCGGGTGACAATTGGAACATGGGGAAGTGTGACTGGCTTCCGCGTTCGCGGCAAGTGGCGCAGCGATATTCCTGGTGATTGCTGTGGCGTTTCAGTAGGCCGCGTAGCGGCCTTGCCGGTTGACGGCTGGGGAGGGGAGCGGAGCGTTCCCCACTCGGAGCGAACCGACCCAGCTCGAAAGCGGCAACGGCGGGTAGCAGCCCGCTGCGGCCTTTAGAGCCGCAAGAGCGGGGGTGCGGGGGTTGCCAGTCCCCCGTCGGCCCGCCTCGACGGGTGGGCCAACGGGCGGGTTTGGGAGGGTGCCCCTCCCATTCAGCCGTTGCACGGCTGACACAAGGGCAGGGCACCGCCCCGCCCTGTCACTGCCGCAACGCAGGTAGTGACAGGGCGCGCCGCTTGCGCTTGCACCCGCTTGGAACACGGACTTCCGACATGTCAGAAACGGATAAATGACAGACACATAAGGGTGTGGTGAGGTTCAGCCGAACTTCACCTGTGCACAGGCACGAAACATCTACGCAACAACCCAACGGGCAAGAGCCGCCCATTTTCACCGGAAAGGATAACCTGATGACTGCTGAAACCGACGCGCCAAAGGGCGCACGACGACACCCTCGCCCACATGAACGGCCCCACGGGCACGACACGGGGGAGCCAAGCTAGGCAACCACTGAAAGGACGCACGATGCACGACCGCATGACACAACGGCCCGTGACAGGGCGACACCGCAGGGAGACTAAACGACCGTAGAAACGGAGTTAACAACAGGGAGTATCCGGCCTTTTCCTTGCCACCGGCAAGGGCCTTGGACGCCGCACGCGGCTCCATGGCTGGTCATTAAAACTTACCGAAAGAAATGAACCATGGACGACTTGAGCTTTAGCCTGAAAACCCTCTGCACCCGTTCGGGTGAGGGGAGTTTTGGCACCCGTGCGCTACGGCAACGGGGCTTGTTGGCCATGGCCGACGATTTACGCGGGCTGGGGTTCCACCTCCCTGAAGCCCGTAGCCTGAAGGGTAAGCATGTAACCGCCCTTGTGGCCCAATGGAAAACCACCGGACTTTCCGACCAGACGGTGAGGAACCGCCTGACATGGTTGCGCTGGTGGGCGCATCAGGTCGGAAAAACGGGGCTTCTACCGAAGTCCAATGACATTTACGGCCTTGCAGAGCGCGGCCGGTTTTCCGGCAATAAGGCCCGCCGTCTCGATGCCGCCGATCTTGCACGCATCCCTGATGCGCGGGTGCAGCTCGCCTTGAAGCTGGAAGCGGCCTTCGGCCTGCGTCGTGAGGAGGCTCTGAAATTTCGGCCGGTCATTGCCGACAAGGGCGACCGCATCGCCCTCAAGGCCAGCTGGTGCAAGGGTGGCCGATACAGGGAAATCCCCCTGACCCACGACAAACAGCGGGCGTTGCTCGATGAAGTCCGCGCCACGGTCGGGGATGGGTCGTTAATCCGCACGGGCCAGAACTATGTACAGGCTCTTAAAAACTATGAAAACCAGCTCCTGAAGGCAGGCCATGGCGGGGGCCATGCCCACCGCCATGCCTATGCACAATACCGCTACAAGCAGCTTACCGGCTGGTCGTGCCCTGCTGCCGGTGGCCCAACCGTTGACCACATGACACCGGCAAACGCTGCCCGCGATCGCGCCGCACGCTTGGAAATTTCGCACGAGCTGGGGCACGGTCGCCTTGATGTCACCGATACCTACCTTGGCCGCCGCTTCGCCCAGCGCAACAAGGAAGCCGCCTAGCATGAGTGAAAAACCCACCTTTGACGGAAAGGCGAGCTTCCAGCGGATGCGCGCCCGCACGCGGGAAGCCCGCGAGCATGAGGCGCAGCGTCTGTTCAGCCCCGAAAACCTCAACACGGTTTTCTCGGCTGCCGCGGTGCAGGGGCAAAGCGCCGTGACATTCAGCCCCTCGGTGCCCATGGATATATCAGACACCGACACAGGCAAAGCCGCGCAACGTATGCTGGAGACCGCCGGTTTTTTGGCGGAATGGAAAACCAACCGCCCGCCCGATGGTGAGCCTGACACGGTTCTGCGCGTAAGCTGGGGCGCCGATGCCAAAGCCAAATGAGGATGGGGGAGGCCGGAGGCAGTTGGGGGCGTGGCGCTGGCGACAGCATGGGGCCAGTCCGACGGATGGAAATGCGTATTGAAAAAACGCATTGAAGGAGAAGGAGTTGCGGAAGAAACAAAGCACAAGCCATTGTGCAAGAATGCTTTTTCTAGCCGTATAGGAGGCCCTTGCAAGGCCTCTGCAACGAGGCCTTATAAGGCCTATGGCCGCGCAATTTCCCTCGGCAAAAATCCCTTGATAGCGGCTATTTCCGGCATGGTACTCGCATAATGGTGCAAGTATCCAAGGCGGGCATCCACCGAAATAGCGGTGTGCGGAAAAGCTTCCTTGCATAGCCGATTAATTTCGTCAGATGTGCGCGGCCCATGGGCGGCGACACATTCAGCCTCAAAGCTAGCACGCCAATGCCGAAAGACCGCTAAGGCCTCCTCCGCCTTTACACGCCATTCTTCCCGCTTGAGGTAGAGCTGGTGCGCGTTTTTCTTTTCCGCGTGCCAATGCAGCTCGGCCTGTCTGACCGTAGCATTGTAGATTTTGCGCCTTTCGCGCTCCTCTTGCCATTTTGCCAGATCGGCTTCGTATGCACGCATAGCTTCACTATGCTCACCGAGTTCGCGAGCCTCTTGTTGGGCCTCCTCGGCACGACTGGCAGTATCATCAACGACGCCAAGGCGTGCGAGTAGAGAACCCAGAAACCCGCCTTTTTGCTTGAGACTGCGCTTCGGGAATACGGGGGCAACAGGCTTTTTCGTGGGTGGCTCCTCGCTCACGAGAAGAACGCGAAAAGCAGGAGGTATATTGGGCATTTGTGTTACCTGTAGGAGCAAGTTCGACGGCATAAGGTGAACAAATGACGGGAAGAAGTCTAGCAGGGCCAATGCCGCCGCTTGATGTCATTTTTCAAAGGGCAGGAATTAGTTTACCCGTACCGATTCAAGGAAGGCACCAAGTCGATTTAGGGGCCATTGAAGCCATACTGCCCCCTATACGCGGAAACACGATACCCGACCTACCGGCCTCTGTTGTAGCCGTTTTCAAACGCATAGCGGACGTGTCTGCTGTGTTTAGCCGCAACGGTGCGTCAGAAAAAACAGTTATGTCATTTGAAGAGTTTGTAAGGTGCGATGGTGACTCCTACGAGTGTAGCATCAGGGGTTATTTCCAATATGTTTCCGACACTCACCCGTCCTACGTTACGGCGCTTTCCAGCATCCACCCTATAGAACTTGATGAAGGCGTGCGGCAAATGCACACCTATATCACCGGCACATCAGGCAGCGGGAAAACGGAGCTTCTGAAAGCTCTGGTTCATCACGACCTGACGCGCGGGAACGCAGCAATTATCATCGACCCGCAAGGCAACTTTGCGCAAGCCGTCGCCCGTTGGCCTGAGTTCGCGGGCGCGGGGGCTGACCGGCTGGTGTATATCAATCCCAGCATCGCCAACGGAATGGCCCCTGCCCTGAACCCGCTCGACGGCAGCCACCTTTCCCTTGACGGCCGCGAAGCCCTCGCCAAGAGCCTGACGGATGTCATGGCGCAAGTTGGCGGTCGTGGGGATTGGTCAAGCCAGACCGAAAACCTCGCTGAAAACTGCTTCAAGGTTTTGGTGCATGAGCCAGGTGCTACCCTTCGCAACCTGCGCCTGGCTCTGCTGGAAATCGACAAGCGCGGAAAGGATATACCCCCGACAGTCAAGGCCATGCGTGACGCAGGGCTGCGTCACCATAATGCCGAAGTGCGTGATTTCTTCGAATACGACTTCCTGAGTGGGCAGTTCACCGCCTCGCGCAATTCCCTGCGCAGCAAAATTGGCGGTCTTTTACGTGATGACCTGTTTACTGCGATCACCTGTCAGCCTTCCCGCATCCGACTTGAGGAGCTGATTGACGCAAAAAAGGTCATTATTTTTGACCTTGGCGCATGGGGGGACGGTCGAAGCGCGGGAGCGTTTGGCCGTATGGTTCTGGCGCAAGTCTCGGCACTCGGTATGCGCCGCTCGATGCAGTACAACACCGTCAAGGTTCCGGTGCATGTCTACGTGGACGAAGCCGACATGTTTGTCAGCTCCTCGATGCTGTTCATTCTATCGAAGCTTCGGCAACAGGGCATCCATCTGACGCTTGCACAGCAAACACCCGCCTACGGTTATACAGGGCAGGACAGAGATCAGCTCCTGAACAACACCAGCATCAAGTTTGCCGCCGGTGACGGCCAAGGGGCCATGTTGAAAATGATGAATGCGCCGCAGGATGCCACCAGACACTTGCAACAAGGGCAGTTTATCGGGCGCTGGGGCCGGAGCGAGGCGTTCAAGCTGAACGTGCGTCGCGATCTGGCACACCGATCAATGTCGGAAACTGATTGGCAGGCGGCTCTAAAACATCAGGTTGCCACATACTATGACGGGCCACCCGCCCCCGTCAGAATGCCTGCCCTCCCCTCGCCTGCGCCAACACCTAATCGGACAGCTACAAAACAGGATCTGTCCCCTATTGAAAGGCATCTTACCCGACCGGAACAGAATGAATGGCCAGAGTAAAACCGCTGACACCCGCCGAGGCGAGGTTACTTGAAGCCCTTGCATGTTACCGTCTTCTTACCGCCGCGCAGGCGGAACGGCTGGGCATAGCGAATATAACTCATGCACGGGAGCGGCTGCGCAGCTTGCATACGGCGGGCCTCGTCCATGTAACGGAGCGCGGCCGGTTGGCGGGGCCAAACGTGTACGTGCTATCCAACAGGGGAGCCACCGCCTTGTCGGAATGGTCGGAGGGTCGGATAAAGCCACAGGGCCGTAAGGAGCCGATGCGGGCCACCGAACATCTGAATCAGCGGGTTTCCATCGTCGATGTGCATATTGGTTTGCGGGAATGGGCGGAAAACATCGGCGCGGTCGTGAATTGGGTGCGGGTCGAGTTTGAATCCAACCCAAACGCTTCGATGATACCGGTCACGTCTGCAACACATGACGGCCTGCGCTATGATCCTGACATGATCGCCTCGATAACAACGCAGGACGGCATTACATGGCTTTTTGCGGTGGAAGTCGAGACAGGGGGCGTCGGTGGTCGTCTGGGCAATTTTAAAGGGCTCTTAGAGCCTCGTCTGACTGCAATGCGAAGCAATGTGCTCGAACATGCCCTAGAATGGCCTCAAGATGGCCAGCACAGGCGCGCGAGGCTTCTTTTCGTGTTCAGGGATGCCGAAATGATGCAACGCGCTGTGGAGGTCGTAGATCGGTTTTCGCATGACGAACTCGAAAAGCAGTTTCCTCGCGTGTTTCTGGCATCGTTACCGATGGATTTAGACCGATGCTGGCAAAAGGGTGGTTTTGCCCCCCTTCTCCTTTCTTTCAAAAATTAAGAGAAGCCTTTTTCTGAGATTCTGGAATCTGTTTTGAAAGGGCGTTCTGATGGTGTTCTGTCATGTTCTGAGAAGTGTTCTGTATCCTTATTATAGCAAGCGCGACCAAGTCTGCGGAGGAGCGCGACCAAGTCTGCGGTAAATGCGCGACCAAGTCTGCGGAGGAGCGCGACCAAGTCTGCGGGGATTATAAGAGAGGAGCGACCAAGTCTGCGGAGGAGCGCGACCAAGTCTGCGGAGATACCCGTATAAGCACCGGATTCTAAAGGGTTTTGATTTTAGGTGCGCGCGACCAAGTCTGCGGAGCTAAGATTCGGACGCATCACGCCTTTTTCAGCGGCTTGCGAACGGGCGGCAACGCCAGCACGGCCGGGTCGGCGGGACTCAGGACAAGTCCCTGCTCGGTGAGTTTCAGCGGCAGCTTCGGTAGCACTTCCTTGAGGTGCCCGACTTCTTCCTTGAACTTGGCCTTGAAGTCGCGCTGGCGGGTGAAGCCGGAGCCGAATTGCTCGGTGATTGCATCCCAACTGATGTGCAGCGGCTCATTGATATTGTGGATGCGCCAGCCAAGCCAGAAATACAAATCCAGCTTGCGGGCGCTGCCCTGGAAGGCACGCACGGCGCGGGCGTTGACCGGTAAGGCGTGCTTTTGCAGGCTCTCGAACATGGTGTGGCTAAACGTCACCGTCGAGGGCCACAGGGAGGGCTGGTCATGCTGGGCGGACAACCATACGTCCATTTCCTCAATCGGGAAGAACTGGCGTGAGCGCACCTTGTTGCCGTTCCAGGACGAGATTTTGATGGCGCAACTGGCAAGGGCGTTCAATTGCTCGCGGAACGCCGTCAACGGCCCCTTCTTGCCGCCGCTGTCAGAGAAGCCCATTTCTCGGACGAACGCCGTGAAGGTATCGGCGATTTCGATGGTCGGGCTTTGCTGGCGGATGGCCTCGGAACACAGGTGCATCAGGATGAGGCGCGCCTTCGGCCCGAACGGGAGCGGTTGGAGCATCTTGGAGCCGTCCGGCCCGCGCAAGGAACCGGCCGTGACATCAATTGACATATTGCCCTGCTCGCGGCTGTATTCGCGGACATCAAGCGGCAGACGGTCGTAAGGTAATCCGCAGATGGCGAGAACGCTGTGCAGGTGGCGCAAGTCCTCGGCCTGGGGTTCCTCGTTTAGGAAATGGTCATGCACCTGGGCGCGGCGGCGGCGGTCGCGCGGCATCGCTTCCAGCTCGGTTTGGCGTTGCGCCTCGGTGCTGTCGCGGCGGGCCTGCTCCTCGATGAGAAACTGCACCTCAAGGGCCAGCAGCTTGGGCAGTAGGTTACGGCGCTTGTGACGCTCCAGTTCTTGCCGGAGATCGGAGTCACGGATGAGCGATACATCGGGCATCGTGTCGTCGCTCATGGTCGTGTGTCCTTTCGTTATCAATAGCTCTGTAACGCTATAACGCTGTAGCGTTATGACGCTTTGGAGCTATCTTTCATTTCGGCGGTGGTCGCGTATCCGCGTTTGCTCAACACCGCGTCAATGCCTTCCATAAACAGGTCATGCACTTTCTTGCGGCCCTCATGGAAGGCGATTTCCTCCAGCTTGTCCTTGACCGACAGCGGCAGGTAAATGCTCGTCTTGAACATGCCGGTTTCTCCCTTGGCGGGTTTCGTGGCGGGTGCAACGGCCGCGCTGTCGGCGGCTGGCACCTCGGCAACCGGGACTGTGAGTGTTCCGAACACGGAAGGGCGGCTGGCCTTGCTCATCGTGTTTTTCCTTTCATGCGTTTATCGACCCATTGCCAGAGCGCGCGAACTTCTTCGGCAGCTTTGCCCTCGGCGGCATATTCCGTAACCCCCTGCCCTGCGGCATAGGCGTCCTGGTGGTCAGCACGCTGGGCAATGTTGGGTTCCGCCAACACACCGAGGGTCTTCAATCCCGCCGCCATTTCGGCGGCACGTGAATTGCGGGGAATGGCGGAGCATTGTGTGAGGATGAACGCAAATGGCTTGCTGAGGCGCTGCAACGCCTGTGCGGTTGGCAAGACGGCGTTGCCGTCGATACGGGTGGGCCGGATCGGCACCAGGCACAACTCTGCCGCCTGCATCGCAATGTGCGTGGTCGGGTTATCGGCTCCTGCGGTGTCGATGATGGTCAGGGTGAACCCCTGCCCCTTCACGCCGTCCAGCAGCTTGGGCAAGTCGGCAACGACAGTTGCCGGGACTTGTTCGACATGGGGAAGCTCGGCCTCGCGCAACTCGCCCCAGGTCGCCAGGGATGCCTGGGGGTCAAGGTCAAGCGCGAGCACCTTTTCTCCGGCCTCCTGGGCCGCAACAGCAAGAGAGGCGGCAAGGGTGGTTTTGCCGGTTCCGCCCTTCTGGGTGACGAGAGTTATGATTCGCATGAGGGTACGTTACCACAGCAATGGTAGAGTTAAAGCGTCATAGCGTGATAACGTCACAACGCTTTAGAGTTGTGATGCTGTAGAGCCACAGAGTTATAGCGTTACAGCGTTACAGCGTTATAGCGTTATAACTCTGTGGTGTTGTTTAGGCGGGATATGGTGCTGGCGCTGACGTTGTAAGACCTGGCAATGTTCCGCACGGGTTCCCCAGCGGCCTTTCGCTCGCGGGCCTGCTGCTGCTGGAACGGGGTTAGCTTGTGCTTTGGCCCAAACTTTTGCCCGCGCGCTTTGGCACGCTTACGGCCTTCGGTAGTGCGGCTCTTAATAAGCTCGCGCTCGAACTCTGCCAGCCCGCCGAGAACGGTTAACATGAGCCGCCCGTGCGGCGTCGTGGTGTCAGCCCAAGCATCGGAGAGGGAACGGAACGCCACGCCTTGCTCCGCCAAGGTGCCGAGAATGTTCAACAGGTCACGGGTAGAGCGGGCGAGGCGGTCAAGTCGCGTCACCAGCATCGTATCACCTGTACCGATTGTCTTCATGAGGCGGGCGAGCTGGGCGCGGTCGCTCAGGGCACCGCTGACGGTTTCTGCGAAGACCTTTTCCGCACCTGCGGCCTGCAATGTCTCACGCTGGGCGTCCAGCGTCTGCCCGTCTGTCGATACCCGTGCGTAACCGTAAATCATGACCTCATTGTGCAACGGACTTATGCAACGCGCAACGGATTGATTTTAGGGCAGGGGAGGGGTGTTGCATAAGTCTTAACTTTTGCAACACGCTCCTCCCCCAGAGCGAGTACTAGCTCGTGATGATTACTAGACTCAGGTTGTATCTCGTGAACACAATAACCATGCGCAGAAGCGCCAACTCATGGAGGAAGAAATGCCAGAAGATTTTCTGAACGCTGACCGCCTTCGTAAAATTACTGACGAAATGATCATCACTTTGACCTCGGCCCCCTATGTCGAGGCAATGCGTACCTTGAAAGCAACGCCTCTTGATCAGCGTCTAAAGGTTGGGGCGGAGTTACTAACAACAAGCGCCTTGCGAGCAAAAGGTGTGCCGATGCCCGACAATATGAGGGTTTCGAGCCGCTACTTCGAAGCAGGGAGCCCTACATTGGAAGTCACCGATCCCGAAAAGCCGGGGGATCAGCCTATCGCACGTTTCATCGACGATCCGACAACACAGACGATGCTACTTGTCGGAGCTCATCCCATGGCAGGCTGCTGCTGCGGCGGCGCTGGCGCGTGCGGAGGGTGTGGAGGCGGTGGTATAGTTTAATTTATTCTGAATCTGAGATCGGGAGATTCTTATGCAGAATTACCATCATCTCGAATTCAATGAGGAAGAGCTTTCGCAAGCGATGCGCGAGGGTTATTCGAAGCTCATTGCTTTCGTGACTACACCTGAATTTCGCGCAATTCACGATGAGATGAGGGCTCTTCCACCAGCTCAGCGACCAAGCTTTGTGGCCCAGACGTTCATGAACGAGGGAGAGCTTAATCGGCGGGGTATTACCGTGCCGGAAAATATCTTGATTCAGCGATCCTCTTTTGGAGACCGTCGCCCGACCCTTTTCGCTGTCAAAATGTTTTTACCAGAGCGCTTTCATACCGCCTGGGAGAACGTAAACATTACGTTTGACAACGAATTTGATGATAGCTCGGTCTCTCGTGACGCCGAATATTCTTGGCGCGCACCAATGCCTGTCGGATTACAGGATCGCTTCATATCCGAAAATATAGACCTAAATAGCATCGAGCCTCCACTTCTCGCTCCCGAGATGATCGCACTCGAATCCGAAAGAAAGATCACGCCAGGCTAGCGGATATAGGGCAGTCTCAGAAGTGAGGTTTCTGTATACCGTTCGCAGATTAAGGGCACGAGGGGTTTTATCCCTGCTTAGGGCGATCCTTACATCAACTTGTATCATGTAAGGTCATGGAGGGGTCGCCTAATCCGCCGATCAGGCAAGTGACCCCGATGGATTGGCGCTTAATTTACCTGCCGCTGTTCGGGAAAAGCCATTTCCCCATGGCAATCATGAGCGCCCCGAGTTGTACGGTAGTTGCTCCGATGAGAGCCATTACGGTTTTTGTGTCGATGATGGCCAATGGCGTTTTGTCAATAATACGTAGATAAACGTCCACAGCATACATAGCTGAAACGAGTATGTATATCATTATATTTAGAAAAAGAAAGGTGTTCGTAATTTTCCTACTGATCAGTTCTCTATGAATCTGCTCTTTATTTTTTCTTTCTATTTCATAATAGACATTGTCTGCCACAGTTTGTGTGTTTTGGAGTTCATCTCCAGAGATGACTTGTATTGGATTGCCTGGCAGTAATTGCTTGGGGGTTTTCATCGGGAGCTCCAAATGAAAAAGGCCGGTTTCCCGGCCTTTGTCTTCAATATCGCTGTGGGACTATAACTTCTTTAGGGCGATCGTCGTTTTCGTCGCGCCGTAGAAAGTGAATGTTATGGTCCTCGTCGGCTTGCTTCGCAGCGACCAAAGCGATTGCTAAAGCGCGTTTCATAACCGCAGCATTAGAGGGAACTCCATAGACATCTTTAAGAGTTTCAAGAGCTGCAGCCGTCTTTTCGTCGATGTCAAAGCTTGTCTGCGCCATGGTAGATGATCCTCAGGTTGCGAAAAGGAATACGATCTCAGCCGGGGCGGCACCACCACTCCGGTTCATGGATGGGACGATATATAGGCTTCTGTGGTCATGTCAACATATAAATTATATGGATATCATATGGTCGATATGTAAAAAGCCGTTGATTAGGGTACGGATTTCATATATCTCGCAAATGGTAGTCACCCGACATGCCAAGGAGGCTAGATATGCGTGGTACGGCTCCGAAAGAAGATAAGCGCTGGGTTTTAGCCCGCGCTCCCGCGTATCTTAATGCATTACAGGCTGTCGGGAGGGGGCGATTTCGCCACGCCTATCGTCATCTTCTGGAAGCCGAACGGGTGCTGATTTCGACGGAAGGAAATCCTCCGGGTGTCATGACGGTCGAAAAAGCTGAGGCTCAGGGACAGGTAGGCTCCGCCGACCTGATCGAGGAAGCTTCTGCAATTGATCAGGACTACGATGAAGAGCTCTTTGAGCACCATGCGCCCCGCGCTCGGTGCTTTATTTATAAGGGCATATTGGTTTGCTTCACCGTCTGCGAAGTGAGCGAGGTTGTCACGATGACGACCTTTAGGCTGCCGGATGAGATTTTCACCAATGCCAGCGATAGCGTATCATCCGACATGCGCGGATATGGCATCATTCCAATTCATCCTCGGCCCGACTACACCATGGAGCTACGCGGCGGATCGACGGCTCTTTCAGAAGAGATCCTGCTGTACCACGTTACAGCTGCCGCCAACCCGGTTAGCAAACGCTATAAGTGTGACCTGTCGAACCATACAAGTAATGCGGACCTTGAGCTATCGCTCTCTCGGTGTGCCTTGAAGGATGTCGCGCGCTCGTTAGAGGAGGCTGACTTATCGTGTTATGCGGCAAGTCCCATTAGCCACACACTGTCACTCAGGTCATTAAAGTTAATCCGGGCATATTACACAATGCTTCTGCTCAAATGACATACCCTTCGCACACCTGACAAAAGGCGCCGGTAACAACCGGCGCCTTTTGGCTCGGACGGCTTCAAACAAATAGAAATCCCGACGAGGACGGGGCCGACACCCACCGCGTTCGCCCCATGAGCAGTGTTTGTTCACCTTTTCGCAGAAGGGAGTTTTTTGAGGGAGAGGTACGGGAAAACCAAGCTAAACGCCTTGTGTTTCAAGGGATGCCACAGGATACTCCCTCTGTTCCTGTATTTAGTAGTAACCAGTCATGCCACTTCACCGGATAGGAGAGGCGCATTACCCCCGAACAGAAAAAGATCTATCGGGAAATCATAGCAACTGCTTGCAACATCAACGATGTGCAAACAAGCGCGTGGCTAAAACAAACCGACCTATTTAAGCAGCTCCATATCGCGGCCGCGTTGATTGCCACTTACGGTGAACGGGCAATGTTCTTTGACTGCCGCATAGACGTCCGTCTTACCCAGCAGGCTTGGGAGAGCGGGAACGTGAAGGGATTTTTCAACCGGCGATTTCACGACGAGGGTGTAAACTGGCAGCGGTTAGTCTATTTCCAGACCGTTTCCACAAAACGTGGGGGAGGGGGTAAGCGCAAGCGTGGCCTGGCCAACCTGCACGCCCATGCGCTTGTCATCCTGCCGGAACGGCAGGCCCTTAAACAGATACGAGCTAGCCTTGCAAAAGTCTTTGGGCGTGTGCCTGGAATGGGTGATGTCATCCAGTTCAAAAACATCAAACCGGATTGGACAAAGCAGTGCACTTTTAATGGCATTACTGCAAAAGGCCCATTGGGAAAGCTTCTATATATCCAGCAGGGAATGGGCGGAACGTACAACGATTTGGATTTGAATGGCGGCAAGCGTAGCCGCAAGGTGCCAATTGACCGTTTGCGCAGCAACAGGCGCAGCACGGGGTTAGCTCAGGGTATTCCCTCACATTTCAATGCCAAGGCCACCCTCTGCGATCATGCGTCAACACAAGCCGGGGAACTGGCGTTTCGGGACTGGCTAAAGGACGGCCGTGAGGCAAAACGGCAGGAGAAAGCGCGGATTGCCCGAGATAACCGGCAGCCCGCTATAGGATCTATTCCTCTTCCTCTTCGGCGGAGTAGCTAGTCATAGGGTAGGAATGGATAACCGACTTGTGGTGTGGGGGGACGATGTACCAATCCTCCCAAGAGGCGTTTGGATCTCCGGGAAAATTAGGATGCTCAATTCTGAATTTTACAAAAGCCGGATATAAGGTCGTATTTTCCAACCCCCACGCCGTGAGCTCACCACCGCTTGTTTTTTCGAAGTAACGCACCTGCTCGGTAACATCTTTGCCGAGTCCCATAGCTGGGGGCCTCACGTTAGCGATTTGGGGTCTTGGTAACCGAGTCCTAAGGCGACGCGTTCGCGGTCGGTCAAAGCGATAAGTTACAATCCGTGGAGGGATACCAAATCCCTCGCTCCAAAGAATGTCAAAGGTACACGGGCCATCGGCCTGAACGAGAATCTTTCCGTCCTCGATGCCAATTATCTGCACATTTGCGCCATGAGGTGGGGGCTTTTGGGGTTCTGTGGCGCCAACCGAGAACTCGGGGGCAAATGGAAGACCTAAGTCAGACCAATCACTGTCATTCCCCATTTCACTTTGTCTCCATGAATCAGGCGACGATGCAAGTGGTGCCTTAACTGATTGCCATCGATCTCCTATAGCACAATTTATGCGCGAAAGAGAAGTATTTACTTCGTCAAAAGGCAGTTACATGTCTCATGCAACCCCGCCTGACCGGCGAGGTCTGGGGGTAGCAAGACAAGGGTTGCAGGGCGGGCGCAAAGCGCAGCGCGGAGCCCGGGAGCCGCCCCCTTGCCCGGGGGCGAGGCCCCTTAGCTCCTTGTTCGCACGATTTGAATGATTTCCGTTCCACCGAAGCGAGCTCGGAAAAATAGGAATACGAGCTCAAGAGATTTGTGGATTGACCTCTTGCTTTTATTTTGCCGACCTGTAGTGTCATATACGTGAGCTCAGAGAACTGAAAGAGCGAGCTGTTCGCTCTATCTCATGCGAGCTCTGGATGGAGACTTGAATGTTTGAAGGCTTGGAAATCCGAGTACCAGCGATGCGTGGCAAGATGGGCTCGCGCAGGTTCTATTCGTTGCTCATGCCAATGAGTGGCGTTCCCCAGTTTTTCAAATTTACGAACTGGGCGGGTATTAGCCCCGAAGATAGAGAGCAGCGGGTTCTAAACGAAAAGCGTGTTCCCGATCTCGCCGAATATATCGGTGAAAACGAGGATGATTATTTGTTTTCCTCCATTACCGCATCATACAAATCAGAGCCGCGTTTTGAACCTTATACAGAAGGCTCAAACCTGGGGATGCTCATTCTCGAGCTCGGTGATGAGTTCATTATCAACGATGGCCAGCACCGTTGCGCCGGTATCGTGAAGGCTCTCGAAAAGGGCATTCCGATTGGGAAAGATACGATTTCGGTGCTGCTCTTTCCCTGGGAAAATACAGCCCGCGTCCAACAGATGTTTTCAGATCTGAACCGGTTCGTTCAGAAAACCTCGAAATCGCTCGATATTCTCTATGACAAGCGCGATGATCTGGCGGCGGCTACGCTTGGCATGATTGACGAGTTGCCAGTGTTTAAAGAGCTCACCGACAAGGAGAACATCTCTCTTGGCGTGAAGTCCACGAAGCTTTTCACCTTGGCCGCTCTTTATGATGCCAATGCGGAGCTTCTCAAAGGACGCGACAAAGAGAGCATCAGTTCAAATGTCACAATGCTGGTCGAATATTGGCGAGCTGTAGCCCAGCACATGCCCGACTGGACGAAGGTGTTGAAAGGGCAAAAGCTGGCGCTTGAATTACGGCAAGAGAAGATTTCCTCTCACTCCACCGTGCTTAGAGCATTTGGCGGGCTGGGGCTAGATCTTATCACCGGCGATGGCTGGCAGCAAAAACTTTCGGCGCTAGAAGCGATCGATTGGAGCAAAAAGAATTCAGAATGGGAAGGCGTATGTGTTTCCCAG
>Ga0268287_100274_pt1 | contig 18246 bp, 17 predicted proteins | sample MetcocultureR3M_FD_191348 | JGI IMG/M metagenome (GOLD analysis project Ga0268287, IMG submission 191348) | Soil microbial communities from Anza Borrego Desert, Southern California, United States - Methanotrophic co-culture R3-M | ecosystem: Environmental > Terrestrial > Soil > Desert | place... | reverse complement strand
CGGCGACAAGAAGGACGTCGAGGGACTCATGGCCTTCCACATTGAGGCGGGATGCATAAGGTCTGTCGCGGTGATGGACTGACGGCTGTGCGCCAGGAGCGGACCTTAGGATCGAGGCGGAAAGCGGACGCGCGAAGTTCCTCAAGACAGATTCGCCGAGGTTTGACTCAAGCAGGATCAGACACTTCTCCGTTTTCAGACGTCCGACTGACCGCCATACGCTCGAAGACCGGCTGATAGCCTTTCACATGGCGAACGTCCTGCGCGCCCAGGTCACAGACAATCAGGGGATCGCGGCCGGCAGCCAGCAACATTGGGGGCATTCCGTCAGGCCGGCGATCCAGTTTCATGCGAAACAGCAGTCCCGCGACCTGAAACTGCCAATAGGTGATGCCATTGTGCCTTGCAGAGTGGGGCTGGGTTGCGAACGGGATTGTGCGACGGTCGATCTGGGCGAGTTGCCGCATGACCATTAGGTCAGGCGCTGTAGCGGTCGCGTGCACTTCGAAGATCAGCGAGCGAAGTGTGTGTTCCCAAGGTCCTAGCTTCTGGCCCCGAGCTTGCCCAAAGCGGGAGACGCAGTAGCGCCAAACCACTGCCATCGCGAATCGGGGAAGAAGCTCTGGTTGAGGGTTGGGCACCATGAAGCCGTTTGCTTGAGGTGTCGGCTCAGCAACCTCATCAAAGGTGCGGCAGAACTCCACGGCATATGTGTCGGCGTCGTGCAGCGCCCCCTCGTGCGCGGCACACAGTATTTCACCGTCCCAGATGCCGGATTGAGTGAACATCGTACCGTCGCGGTCGCGCCAACCGGCCACCGCATGTTTCTCACCCGCTCGAATGTCGTGCATCAGAGCTCGCGGCAATATGTGCGAGCGCACGGTTTCGGCCGAGCCGCAGACAAGGCAGGGCATCCGATACCTCCGGAAGTGTCCCTAAATTGACGGGTACTATGACAGGCACTGTGTCGACTGACATTCCCGTCGCGGTCGATGAGTTGGAGGGCATTGCACCCTTGAGCACACCGCGCGAAGCTGCGCATTGGCATGACCCTTGAGGCCTCGACAACTGCCGCACTCGTAACGCGAATTTCCTTCGCTGACGCACTCGCCCGCACTGCGCACCAAAAGCGCCATCTCCTTCTTGGAAACGGCTTCAGCATTGGCGCTCATCCGGCCTTTGGCTATCCGAGCTTGCATACGGCCGCGACAACGCGGGACCCAACGTTGTTGGACCTTTTTCCTCCAGGCGACACCAACTTCGAGGCTGCGTTAAGGGCGTGCAATCGCCGCCCAAAGGATGCTGCTCGGCTGAGAGAGGCGTTGGTCAGAGCGGTCGCCGCGGTTCATCCAGAAACGTCTCTCAGCTTGCCGGAGGAACAGTGTCTTAGCTGTCGTGATTTTCTTGAGCATTTCGTCGGCCGCCACCGCGAGCCACATGGAACAGTGTTCACGACGAACTACGACATGCTCCTGCATTGGGTCTTGTCGCGACAAGGAAAGAACGCCGGCACGAAACAACGATCGCAGCTCAAATGCTGGGATGGCTTTGCGGCCGATGGCGAATGGAACAGCTTCGCGCAGGCTGACGCCTATTACCTCCACGGGGCGGTGCACATCTATCAGGTGCCAGAGCCTCATTTCCCATCGCGATCATACACGCGGATGCTCAGGTACCAGTTCGGACGCCCACTCCTAAAGCAGGTCGACGAGCAACTGAGATCCGGCAATCTTCCGGTGTTCGTCGCCGAGGGCGTTTCTGGTGCGAAGAAGGCAGCCCAGAATCAGCGTCATTATCTCGCTGGTGTGAAGTGGCGGTTCCGCAGAATCTGTGGGCACGAAGCGGACGCTCTATTCACCTTTGGGCACAGCTTTGGGGCCAGCGACGAGCACATCGTTGAGGAGATCGGGGCGGGAGCGATCAAGCAGGTCTACATCGGCACCTTTTCGAACCAAGACGAGCAACGAGCCAACCAACTCGCCTCAACCTGGTCGGCAAGGCGCGCTACTGAGGGCAAGCCACCGATTACGGTGCGATGTTTCGACTCGCGAGAATGCCAAGTCTGGGATCGGAAGCGCTCCCGAGAAGACTCGGGGAAGGGCTTCGACGGAGGCAAGTGATCGACATTGGCGACGTCCGCTACCAGGTCGGCGGACCTCAGCTGTGTGGTGCGGTGCGGAGCCTCCGAGCGCCGAGCACCGCAAGGCTTCGCGCTACCCTGCACGATGATCTGCTGTGGGAACAATGGATGTCTGCACCCGGAAAGGAAGCTCTAGCTGAGGCAAACCCGACGGCGTAGCTAAGGTCCATGCCGTTGCTCGCAGACATCCAGACCGCCCTTATGTCCGACCAACCGATCGGTCCAATTCTCCTCAAGCTCCGGTTCCTTGCTTCTCGCCTGGGAAGCCCAGTGTTGGAAGATTGGGTGAAGCATGAGTCGGAGGGATATCCAGAAGAAGCAGAACTTCCCGACTATCGCAGGCTGCCGGTCGTGTACGTTGGGCACTTCAGAAACATCGCTCAAGCGGTGTCAAACTACACAATCCCCCCGATGATTGTGGCCAACCTTGCCGGAGAGGATTGGCTGACGCACGATGAACGCCAAAGCATTTCAGGAATTGAGGCCTTGATTGAGGCCTCCGCCAAAAATGGCGTCAACCCTCAAGTGCCTAGAGCAACTAACCTCGCCGCACTATTCTCCAACCGCGTTCTCAGCAACATGCACTGCACTTCTGTTGTTGGAAACATTTCTAGAACGACTCTTTCAGAACTGGTGTATGTGCTGCGCACTCGCCTCCTCGAGCTAACAATCAAGCTTGAAACCACTATCCCTGGCATCGGCCAGCTCGAAATCTCACAGGCAAACGCCGTGAAGATTAAGGAATACGCGAACGTGACGAACAACATCACGAACAACATCGTTCACGGAAATCAGGCGAATACCAACATCGCCGACATATCGGCAGGCGCCACCGTTCAGGTCAATGTCCAGCAGGGCGACAGCGCAAGCCTTCAATCAGCGTTGAAGGAAATGGGCTTCAACCAAGAGGACGCCGCGGATCTCGCGGAGATCGTTGCTTCCGAGACGCCCAAGAACTCTAATCAGCCAATTGGAAAGAACGCTACCGCGTGGATCGCCAAAAATATTGGGAAGATCGTTGAGAATGTGGGCGTTACGTCTGCAGGAACCTTGATTGCTAAGGCCATTGCTAGTTTCTACGGCATTCCCATCTAGTTCGTCTCCGGCTGAACTAAACCGCTTCACCGCCAACCTCCCAAACGCCGCTTCAAGTTCATCAACGGACGGGGCGCGGCCAAGCACGAGTGACGGCCCCGACAGCTGACATTCCGAAGGTCGGCTATGAGTCACGAGCGGACAAGCGTCAGGGCGTGGGCCGGCCGCGTCCTCTGCGACAACGAGCGGGTGCTTCCTTGGCCTCCTCGGCTGCTCCTCGGCCTCTCCCTCTCGGGCGCGGGGCGGCCGGGGGACAGGAGGGGGCGGGGCAGGGTGTGGGGCCTTGCCGGTGGGCTCGGCGGATGGGGCCGGCCCCCTCCACCGCTGTCGCGGTCCCCCTCCCCCGATGGGGGAGGAGCGGGGGTGTTCCGTTTTTGTTCTTGACATTTGCGCGCGTTTCTGGCAGGGTTTGTGGCAGTCGTCGCGGGTGCGCGCGGGGCCGGCCTGAGGGGTTGGCCTGAGCGGGTGGGCTGAGCGGCCGGCCGGATAGGCGCGGCGGCGGGTTTTCGGACAGGTTTGGAGCTGGCGCCGGGTCGGCGGGCGGAGGGGCGTGGGAAGGGATTCCTCGCGCCCCGCGCGCGCCCTGGCGTGGGAGAGAGGCGCGCCGTCTGGCGCGCCTTTTTTCGTTTTCGCCGAGGCGAAGCGGGGCGGGGAGGCTGGGATGGGCGCAGAAGTTCCTGGGAGGGCGGCGGGGCGAGCGGCGGGGGCGCGGGTGCGCTGGTCGCCGGGGGTGGCGCGGCAGGTGCTGGCGCGGACGCGGAAGGGGGAGACCCTGCGCGGCATGTGCCGCGAGCCCGGGATGCCGAACGTGCGCACGGTGACGAAGTGGATGGCGCAGCGGGGGCTGTTCCGGCGGGCCATCGAGGCGGCGCGGATCGAGGCGGGGCGGGGGGCGGCGGTCGGGCGGCCCTGCAGCTACTGCCGCGAGACGGCCGAGGCGATCTTCGTGCGGCTGTGCGGCGGGGAGGCGCTGTCGGCCATCTGCCGCGACCCGCAGATGCCGGCGGCCTCGACGGTGTACGCCTGGCTGGCGCGCGAGCCGCAGTTCGCCGAGGCCTACCGGCTGGCGCGCGAGGTGCAGGCCGACGCCCTGGCGGCCGAGGGCTGGGAGCTGGCCAAGGCGGCGACGCCCGACACCGCGTTCCTGGCCAAGGTGCGGCTGGAGCACCTGCGCTGGTACGCCGCCAAGCTGGGGCCGCGGACCTGGGGCGGGCTGAAGGCGACCAGCCCGGCCGAGCCGCCCGAGATGACGGTGATGTGCATGCGCCGGTTCTCGCTGGAGGTGGACGCGCGCGGCTGGAAGCGGGTGGTGAGCTGGTATCCCGACCCCGAGACCCGCACGCCGGTGATGGAGGAGCCGGGGCCGTGGATCCCGCCGTCGGACGGCGAGGCGACGGCGCGCCGGCTGAAGGCGCTGCAGGAGGATCCCGAGGCGGCCGAGCGGCGCCGGGCGGGGTGGAACGCGGCGCCGTCGGACCCGGAGGGGTGGACGTGAAGGGGGCTTACGAGACGGAGTCGACGGGGAGGGTGCGGCGGGCGAGCCAGAAGCCGAGGAAGGCCAGGACGCCGGTGCAGGCGGCGGCGATGAGGGCCCAGCGGATGCCCTCGGCCGAGCCGAGGCCCTGGCCGACGTTCAGCCAGTCGGAGAGGGCGCCCACCGCGAGGGGGCCCAGGCCCAGGCCCACGAGGTTGACGATGAACAGCAGGATGGCCGCGCCGGTGGCCCGCATGTGCGGCGGCACGATCGACTGGGCTGTGCCGTAGACCGGGCCGTACCACATGGTCCCCAGGAAGTAGCTGAGGGTGAGCAGGGCCAGCGCCACGAGCGCGGAATCCACCAGCACCGCGGCGCAGTAGACGGGCACGCCCGCGAGGCTGGCGATGGCCGGGGTGACCATGTGGTTGCCGACGTTGGTCTTGCCCACCGCATCGGCGATCCAGCCGCCGAGCCAAGCGCCGAGCGCGCCGCCGACGCCGGCGATGATCCCCAGCGCCAGGCCCAGGAAGCCGACGGGGCCGAGGCCGAAGCCGGCGGCCAGGGCGGCGATCTCGCCCTCGTGCACGCGCAGGAAGAAGCTGGCGGTGAAGGGGGCGTGGCCGTAGCCGATGAACGCCTTGATGGCGGCGCCGAGGGCGATCAGCCAGAAGGTGGGCTTGGCGGTGAGGTAGCGCACCGTCTCGCCGAAGGTGGCCTGGGCGGCCTTCACCTGCTCGGCGTGGCGGGCGAGGATGCGGCGCGGCTCCTTCAGGGTGGTGAAGGCCAGGATCGCGAAGACGATGCCGGGCAGGCCCGCCACCAGGAAGGCCATCCGCCAGCCGTAGGCGTCGGCGATCAGCCCGCCCAGGACCAGGCCCAGCAGGCTGCCGAGCGGGGTGCCCATCGAGTAGAACGCCAGGGCCGAGGAGCGCTTCTCCTTGGGCACGTAGTCGACGATCAGCGAGTGGGCGGGCGGGGTGCAGCCGGCCTCGCCGACGCCGACGCCGATGCGGTAGAGCACGAGCTGCCAGAAATTGCCGGCGGTGGCGCAGAGCGCGGTGAAGCCCGACCAGACGGCCACCGAGCCGCCGATGATGTAGGCCCGGTTCTTGCGCTCGGCCAGGCGCGCCAGCGGGATGCCCAGCACGGTGTAGAAGAGGGCGAAGGCCAGGCCGCTCATCAGGCCCAGGGCCGTGTCGGACAGGCCCAGGTCGCGCTTGATCGGCTCGGCCAGGATGTTGATCACCTGCCGGTCCAGGAAGTTGACGATGTAGATGCCGAGCAGCAGCCCCATCGCATAGCGGGTGTAGGCGCGGGAGAACGGCGGGGCGTGGTCGGGCGCAGTGGCGCTCTCGACGCCGGGGGTGACGGCGGCGGTCATCGGGGGGGCGCTTCCTGGACTTGTCGTTCTTATGGAATTGGAGGTTGACGGGCTGACGCCGCGGGCGGCAAGCGCGGAGTTGTTTCAGTCTCGCAAGGAAGGACGCGGCCCATGCAGCTCGTGATCGGGACGAAGAAGTGGTCCACCTGGTCGATGCGGCCGTGGCTGGTGCTGAAGCGGGCGGGGATCGCCTTCGAGGAGGTGCTGATCGAGCTGCGGCAGGAGAACGACCGCACGTTCGAGCAGATCCGGCCGCACTCGCCCTCCGGGCTGGTGCCGGCGCTGAAGCTGGATGACGGAACCGTGATCGTGGACTCGCTGGCGATCAGCGAATGGGCGGCCGAGCAGGTCCCGGCGCTGTGGCCGAAGGACCCCGTGGCGCGGGCGCTGGCGAGGGCCGCGGCGGCCGAGATGCATTCGGGGTTCGCCTCGCTGCGCGGGGAGTGCCCGATGGACCTGGCCGCCCAGCCCCGGGACGTGGAGCTGTCGGAGGCCACGCACCGGAACATCCGCCGGATCGTCGAGCTGTGGACGGGGATGCTGGACCGCTTCGGCGGGCCGTTCCTGGCGGGCGAGTGGTCGGTGGCCGACGCCTTCTACACGCCGGTGGCGACGCGGTTCCGCACCTACGGCGTGCGGCTCTCCGACTTCGGCGACGACGGGCGGGCGGGGGCCTACGCCGCGCGCCTGCTGGAGCAGCCGGAGTTCCTGGACTGGGAGCGGGCGGCACAGGGATGAGACCATTGGCGGTGCTGCTGCGGGCGGTGAACGTCGGCGGGCGGACGCTGCGGATGGAGGACTGGCGCGCGCTGCTGGTCGCCGAGGGCTTCGAGGGGGCCGAGACCCTGCTGGCCAGCGGCAATGCGGTGGTGACGAGCGCCGCCCCCGCCGCGGCGGTGGAGGAGCAGGTGGCGGCCGCGCTGGCGCGGGAGCTGGGGCTGGCGGCCGAGGCGTTCGTGCGCGACCTGGGGCAGCTGGAGGCGGTGATCGCGGCCAATCCCTTCGCCGACTTCGCGCAGGAGAGCCCCTCGAAGCTGATGGCGGTGTTCCTGAAGGGCGAGGCGCCGCAGGACCTCTCGCCGCTGGAGCGGTACGCCACGATGGGCGAGCGGTTCGCGCCGGGGCCGGGCTGCCTCTACATCGCCTATCCGGAAGGGGCGGGGCGCTCGAAGCTGGCGAACGCGAAGCCGCCCGGCGGGCCGGGGACGGCGCGCAACTGGAACACGGTGCGCAGGCTGGCGGAGCGTCTGGCGCAGCTGGCGCGTTGAGGCGGGGACCAATGGAGGAAGGGACCCCCCGCATGAAGACCGCCCCGCTCGCGATCGCCGCCGCCGCCGTGATGACCCTGGGCCTAGCCGCCTGCGAACGGCCGACCGGCACCGCGCCGGAAGGTTCCGAGGTGGGGGCGGCGATGCCCGACACCTCGCAGCCGCGCAATGCCGACCCGCTGATGACCGCCCCCGACGCGGGCCAGACCGGCGTGGTGCCGCCGGAAGGGCCGCCCGCGGTCGCCGAGACGCCGCCGACCGGCACGGCGGGCGGGGTCGCCCAGTCGACGCCGCAGTAGGCCTAGCGGCCGGCCAGCCGGCGCACGGCGGGGCCGGCCTCGTACCAGCCCCGCGTGCGGTTCACGATCGCCACGACGCTGAGCATCACCGGCACCTCGATCAGCACGCCCACGACGGTGGCCAGCGCCGCGCCCGAGCGGAAGCCGAACAGGCCGATGGCCGCGGCGACCGCCAGCTCGAAGAAGTTGCTGGCGCCGATCAGGGCCGAGGGGCCGGCGACGCAGTGCGCCTCGCCGGTCCAGCGGTTCAGCAGGTAGGCGAGGCCGGCGTTGAAGTAGACCTGGATCAGGATCGGCACGGCCAGCAGGGCGATCACCGCCGGCTGGGCCAGGATCTGCTCGCCCTGGAAGCCGAACAGCAGGACGAGGGTCGCCAGCAGGGCGGCCAGGGAGGCCGGGCCGATCGCCGCCAGCGCCCGCTGCAGCCCCGCCTCGCCCCCGGACTCTCCGCCGCGGCGCAGGAGGGCCGCGCGCAGGCCCTGCGCGAGAATTACGGGGACGACGATGTAGAGCCCCACCGACAGCAGCAGCGTCTGCCACGGCACGACGATGGCCGACAGGCCCAGCAGCAGGCCGACGATCGGGGCGAAGGCGACCACCATGATGGCGTCGTTCACCGCCACCTGGCTGAGGGTGAAGTTCGGCTCGCCCCGGCACAGGTTCGACCAGACGAACACCATGGCCGTGCAGGGGGCGGCGGCCAGCAGGATCAGGCCGGCGATGTAGGAGGGGATCTCGCCGGCCGGCAGCCAGGGGCGGAACAGCCAGCCGATGAACACCGCGCCCAGCAGGGCCATGGAGAAGGGCTTCACCGCCCAGTTGACGAACAGGGTCACGCCGATGCCGCGCCAGTGGCGGCCGACCTGGCGCAGGGCGCCGAAATCGACCTTCATCAGCATGGGCACGATCATCAGCCAGATGAGCCCGGCGACCGGCAGGTTGACCTGGGCCACCTCCATCGCGCCGATGGCCCGGAAGGCGGCGGGGAACAGCTGGCCGAGCGCGATCCCGGCGACGATGCAGAGGGCGACCCACAGGGTCAGCCAGCGCTCGAACAGGGACATCGGCTTGGGCGCGGCGACGGCGGCGGCGGTCATCGGGTCTCCCCGATCTGGCGCAGCTTGGCCTGCAGGCTGAGCCGGTCGAGGCTGGCGACGGGCAGGGCCAGGAAGAGGCCGATACGGTTGCGCAGCTGGCGGGCGGCGTCGGCGAAGGCGGCCCCGATCTCGGCCTCGGACCCCTGGACGGCGGCGGGATCGGGGATCCCCCAGTGGGCGGTCATCGGCTGGCCCGGCCAGACGGGACAGACCTCGCCGGCGGCGTTGTCGCAGACGGTGAAGATGAAATCGAGCGGCGGGGCGCCCGGCCCCGCAAACTCGTCCCAGGACTTGGAGCGGAAGTCCTCGAGCCGGTAGCCGAGGCTCTCCAGCACCGGGCGGGTGTGGGGATTGACCCGGCCGGTCGGCATCGAGCCGGCGGAGAAGGCGCGCACGCGTCCCTCGCCGAGACGGTTGGCGAGGGCCTCGGCCATGACCGAGCGGGCCGAGTTGCCGGTGCAGAGGAAGAGGACGTTGTAGGGGCGGTCCATGTCAGCAGCGGCTTCCCTCGGCGGCGCAGGCGCGGCCGGCCGCCTCGGCGAGCGGCGCGCAGATCTCGGGCTTGCCGGCGCAGCAGTCCTCCATGAGGAAGGCCAGCAGGCCGCGCATCTGGTCGTAGCCGGCGGTGTAGATGATCGAGCGGCCCTCGCGGCGGGACGCGGCGAGCCCGGCGGCGGCGAGGATGCCGAGGTTGGTGGACAGGGTGTTCGGCAGGGCGCCGGTGGCCCGGGCGATTTCGCCCGCGGCCATGCCCTCGGCGCCCGCCCGGACCAGCAGCCGGAAGATCTCCAGCCGGCTGGGATGGGCGAGCGCGCTCAGGGCCTGGATGGCGGTGTCGGATTCCATGTTTCGGGAATGCCAGAACCGTCGAAACGAGCCAAGCGAAGGTTTCGTGTCAGCCGCAGCAGCTCGTGACCGGCGCGGCGAGCGCGTGGCCGGCCGGGGCGGACTTCGCCTGCGCCTCCTCGGGGGACTCGCCGTAGGTGGTCGCCTCGCCGAAGGTGAAGAACGTCTCCCAGCGCAGGCCCGAGGGATCGGACACCCAGCTCTTGTCTGACCGGGCGTAGCAGCAGGTCGTGGCCTCCTGGTCGAAGGTCTCGGCGCCCGCGGCCTTGAGCCGGCCGGCCAGCTCGGAGAGCTCGGCGGCGCTGTCCACCTGGACGCCCACGTGGTCGAGACCGGCGGCCCCCGTACGGGTGGAGATGGCGAAGTTGACGCGCGGGTCGTCCAGCATCCACTTGGCGTAGTCGTCCTTCACGACGGACGGCTGGGCGCCGAACAGGGTGGCGTAGAAGGCGATCGACTTGTCGAGGTCGGGCACGTTGACGTGCAGGTGCAGGCGCTTCATGTGCGGCTCCAAGGTTCAATAGTTCTAGAACTATAGAACAATGGGGCGCTGTCAAGCGCCGTCAGACCGGTGTCGGGACGGGCGGCCGATCTTCGTCCTAGGGTGAGAGCAGCAGAGGAAGGAGGCTCGCATGCCCTATGTGGACGGTTTCGTGCTGGCGGTGCCGAAGGCCAATCTCGAGGCCTACAAGGAGATGGCGAGGCTGGGCGCGCAGGTGTGGATGGAGCACGGCGCGCTGTCGTACGTGGAGTGCCTGGCCGACGACGTGCCCTACGGCGAGCTGACCTCGTTCCCGCGCGCCGTGCAGGCCAAGGACGACGAGGTGGTGGTGTTCTCGTGGGCCACCTATCCGGACCGGGCGGCGCGCGACGCCACCATGGCCAAGGTGATGGCCGACCCGCGCCTGAAGAGCGACCCGGCGAGCATGCCCTTCGACGGCAAGCGGATGATCTGGGGCGGGTTCGAGAGCTTCGTGGCGGTGTAAGGGGGGGGGCTTGCCGGCGGCTCGGAGCGTGGGGCCGGCCCCCTCCACCGCTATCGCGGTCCCCCTCCCCCGACGGGGGAGGAGGGTGCGGTTTCGGCGCCCGGCTGAGGGTCGCCTTGGGAGCGTAGATGGGCGGGCAGGCTGTCCCCCTCCTCCCCCCTCGGGGGAGGGGGACCATGCGCAGCATGGTGGAGGGGCCTTGCCGGAAGCTCTGCGGATGGGGCGGGCCCCCTCCACCGCTTCGCGGTCCCCCTCCCCCGACGGGGGAGGAGGGTGCGGGCGTCAGCGGGCGAGGGGGGCGCGGAGGCGGCAGACGACGCCTTCGGGGCGGTAGTCGAGTTCGGCGGGGGCGCCGAGTTCGGCGGCGAGGCCCTGGATCAGCAGGCGCGAGCCGAAGCCGGAGCCCCGGCCTTCCGGCGGGGTGACGGGCGGGCCGCCGGTCTCGCGCCATTCCAGCTCGACGGCGTCTCCGGCCGGGGCGAAGCGCCAGGCCACGGCGACGCGGCCGCCGGGGACGGAGAGGGCGCCGTACTTCACCGCGTTGGTGGCGAGCTCGTGCAGCGCCATGGAGACGGCGAGCGCCACGTTCGGCGCGACCCGGGCGGTGGGGCCCTCCAGAAGGACGCGCGGCGCCTGCGGGTCGTTGTAGGGCCGCACCGCCTCGCGGGCGATCTCGGACAGCTCGGCGCTCTCCCAGTTCTCGCGGGTCAGGACGTTGTGGGCGGCCGAGAGCGCCAGGAGCCGGTCGGTGAACCGGTCGCGGGCCTCGCGGGTGACCATCCCCTCGCGCAGGGTCTGGTGGGCCAGCGACTGGACGGTGGCCAGGGTGTTCTTCACCCGGTGGTTCAGCTCGTTGATGAGCAGCTGCTGGCGCTCCTGGGCGCGGCGGGCGTCGGTGACGTCCATGGCGATGCCGACGTAGCCCTGGAAGGCGCCCGAGGAGTCGAACCGGGGCTGGGAGGACGCCCGCATCCAGCGGTACTGGCCATCGGCGCCGCGGAAGCGGGCGGTCCAGTTGAAGGGCGTCAGCTCGGCGAGCGCGGCCTCGCGCACCGGGCCGACCCGCTGGAGGTCCTCGGGATGCATCAGGGAGAGCCAGGCGTTCCCCATCAGCTCTTCCGGGGACTTGCCCGCCAGCTCGCTGAAGGCGCGGTTGACGAACTCGATGCCGCCGGCGGCGCTGGTCACCCAGACGGGGGCCGGGGCGCTGTCGGCCATGGCGCGGAAGCGGGCCTCGCTCTCGCGCAGGGCGATCTCGGAGCGGGCGCGGCCCAGGGCCGACCAGGTGCGGGCGGCGACGTCCTCGGCCAGGGCCACGTCCTCGGGCGTCCAGGCGTGGGGCTCGGGGCAGCTGGAGAAGACGAAGGCCTCGAGCCGGCCCTCGCGCACCAGCGGCACGTCGAGCAGGGCGCCCACCTGCACGCCGCGGTAGCCTTCGGCGAAGGCGGCGGTGCGCGGATCGGTGGTCACGTCCCGGATCAACAGCGGGCGGTCGGCCTTGAGCGTCGCGAGCGCCTCGGAGCCGAAGATGTCGAGGGAGAGGGTGACGCCGGTGAGGCGCTCGACGTCGCCGCGGCTCCAGTCGCCGAGGATGACCATCCGCGCGCCGTCCTCGCTGATCTGGGCGTAGCCGGTGCGGGCCGCGCCGAGCCGCTCGCCCAGCAGGCGCGCCGCGGCGGCGAGGATCTGCTCGGGATCGGAGAGGGCGCGCAGGGTGTCGGCGACCTCGAGCATGAAGGCGCGGCGGCTCTCGAGCTGGGCCAGGCGCTCGGCCTGGGCGCGTTCGCGCTGGGCCTGCGCCCGCCGCTCGGTCACGTCGCGGAAGTTCAGGCAGAGCCCGTCGTGCAGCGGGAAGACGCGGAACTGCAGCCAGCGGCCGGGATGCAGGTCGGAGGGGACCTCCTCCTCGGCGGTGATCCGCTCGGCCATCGCCCGGGCGAGGAAGCGCCGCAGGGCGCCCTCGGGCGGGTTGTCGACGAGGTCCCAGATGACCTGGCCGAGCGCGGTCTCGGGATCGAGGCCCAGGTGGGCCGCGGCGGCGCGGTTGCAGTAGGTGATCCGCCAGGCGAGGTCGAAGGTGATGAATCCTTCGCCCAGGCCGTCGAGGATGTCGGCGACCCGGCGCTCCAGATCGCCGGCGGCCGTCGGGCCGGGCTGAGGCGCGATGGTCTGCGAAATGGCCGTTCCCCCCTCGAACCAGCTGCACCGTAACGCGTCCGCGGAACCCGCGTTCCGCCCTGAGCCTCGCACGCGGGAGGCGGGCCCGGCGAGGGGGTTCGTCGTGGGGCGAATGGACGCTGGGGCGGGGCGTGAGAAAAAATGCGACGGCGGCGGGAACGCCGAATCCGGAACGGCGTTTTCCGATCCGACCGCACGAAGCCCCCCCCGCGTGACGGTCGGAAAGGCCGGCTCCGCACACTCCCCTCGCATTCCCCTGGACCCGAGCGGAGCCGGCCGATTTCCCCCTGACAGTCGACGATTGGATGCGGCGCGTGACGCTATCGCCCTCCTCCCCCATCGGGGTAGGGGGAGCATGCGCAGCATGGTGGTGGGGGCTTGCCACCTAGCTCGGCGGATGGGGCCGGCCCCCTCCACCGCTATCGCGGTCCCCCTCCCCCGACGGGGGAGGAGGGGGGCGGGCGTCGACGGGCTTCGGCGGCGATGGCGCGCAGGGCGGCGTCCATGTCCTCCAGGACGAGGCTGGCCGAGAGGCGCAGGGTGCGGATCCCGCGGGCGGCGAGCCAGGCGTCGCGATCGGCGTCGCGTTCCTGGGCGCGGCCGAGCCAGTGGCGCTGGCCGTCGACCTCGACGCAGAGCGCGGCGGCCTCGCAGTAGAAGTCGAGCACGTAGGACCCGATCGGGTGCTGGCGGCGGAAGCGGAGGCCGTCGAGGGCCTTGCCGCGCAGGACGCGCCACAGCCGCACCTCGGGCGGGGTCATCCGGCGCCGCAGGGCGCGCGCCCGGCCCACGGTCGCCTTGGGTGCGTACATGGACGGGGAGGCTATCACCCTCCTCCCCCATCGGGGGAGGGGGACCATGCGCAGCATGGTGGTGGGGGCTTGCCGGGGGCTCGGAGCGTGGGGCCAGCCCCCCTCCACCGCTTCGCGGTCCCCCTCCCCCGTCGGGGGAGGAGGGGTGGGGGGACAGACGAAAACGCCCCGGCCGTGGGGCCGGGGCGGTCGTTGCTCTCCTGGCCGAAGCCGGGGCCTAGAACCGGTACTGCAGCTCCACGCCGTAGGTGCGCGGGGGCACGTACGAGATGGTGCGGTTGATGAAGCCGGTGTTCGGACCGGTGTTGATCCGCGAGCCGTCGGCGCCGGCGACGCCTTCCTGCTCGAAGATGTTCTTCACGTAGGCGATCAGCGTGTAGCGGTCGTCGATGTCGTTCCAGAGCAGGCGCGCGTCGGTCTGATGCCACGCCTTCCCTTCGTTGTAGTAGCGGTTGAAGATCGAATAGTAGGTCTTGTCCTTCCACACGTGGGTCAGCGAGGCCGACAGCTCGCCGACGTCGAATTCCCAGGTGTAGTTGACGTTGAACGTCACGCGGTGCGGCGTGGACGAGGGCAGCTTGGCCCCGTCGAGGTCCTGGTTGAGACCGGCCGTCGGGCTGGCGAGCGCCGCGGCGGTGTTGCCGGCCAGCACCACGCCCGGCTGCAGGCCGCGCGGGTCCTCCGGATCCTGGAAGCAGCAGGCCTCCTTCAGCTCGGCGTTCAGGTAGGAGTAGTTGGCCAGGATCTGCAGGTTGTCGATCGGCTGCCAGATGGTCTCCAGCTCGAAGCCGATGATCCGCGCCTTCGGCATGTTGAAGAAGCTGGTGACGTTCAGGTCGGTCACCGGGTCGCGGCCCGTGATCGGCACCTGGATGTCCTGGTAGTCGTAGAGGAAGGCCGAGGCGTTGGCCTGGAAGGTCCCGCCGAAGGTCTTCTTCAGGCCGACCTCGTAGGCGTCGATGGTCTCTTCCTGGGTCGTGACGTTCGGCGTCAGGGTCGTGGTGCCCGAGTTGAAGCCGCCCGCCTTGTAGCCGCGGGTGTACTTCGCATAGGCCAGGGTGTCCGGATCGGGCTGCCAGTCGACGCCCAGGGTGCCGGTGATGCCGCTCCAGTCGTACTTCAGGCCGCGGTGGCGCAGGCCCGTCGTGGGATCGGTGAAGGCGGGCAGGTAGACGGCCGGGTCCGTGCTGGTCCCCGGCGCGGCCACCGCCGTCACGTCCACCGGACGGCCCGTGACCCGCGAGATCGGGCAGGTGGCCGTGTAGAGGCAGAACAGGCGCGCGCTCTCGAACGAGCGCTTGCGGTCATAGGTGTAGCGCAAGCCGGCGGTGAACTTCAGCTCGTCGGTGAACTGCCAGTCGGCCTGGCCGAAGACCGCGTAGGACTCGCTGCGGTTCTCGGAGCTGCCGTAGGCGTAGCGCCGCTCGGGGTTCGGGGCGGCCGGGATGAGCTGGGTCGCCGGATTGAGCGAGAACAGGGTGGGGTTCTCGAACCGCGCATCGTCCGGATGGCGGGCGTCCGAGAGGGTGTAGTTGGACCCTTCGCGGAACTGGTAGGCGCCGATCAGCCACTGGAGCGGGCTGTCGTAGGTCGAGGCGATGTTGATCTCGTTCGAGAACCACCAGACCTCTTCCTGGTACTGGTTGTTGCGCCGCGGATAGTAGGGCTGGGTGCTGACCGGCAGCTGGAAGGGCGCCTGGCGCGAGGTGGCGTCGAGGTCGGTCTGCAGCCGGTAGTCGTAGTAGGTGTAGCCGGCGATGTACTTCACATCGAAGCTGTCGAGGTGCAGCGTGGCGTTGAACGCGTAGCCGTTGTTCTCGAGGCTGATGTAGTTGCCGTCGTCGGTGTCGAAGCAGAACTGGCACTGGTTGCCCGGCAGGCCCAGCGGCAGGCCCAGCGCGGCGGAGTTGGGCGTCAGGGCCGCCTGAAGCGGCGAGGTGACGTCGCGCAGGCCGTAGGTGATGGTGGTGCGCCCGCCCGGGCCGCGGCCCAGGTTGTGCCACTCGGCGCTGTCGACCTTCAGCCACCACTCGAGCTTGCCGTCGCCCAGCTCGCCGTCGAGCTGGCCCTCGACCTGCCACTGGTCGCCGCGGCCGCCCTCGGACTTGCCGTTCGGATTGAGGTTCGTGAAGTACCCCTCGCCCTGCGAGTTGTAGGAGCCGGCGAGGCGGCCGCGGATGTTCCCCACCAGCGGGCCCGAGATCGCCGCCTCGGTCATCCAGGTGTCGTAGTTGCCCATGCCGGCGCGCACTTCGGCGTAGAAGTCGTCGGTGGGCCGCTTGGAGATGATGTTCAGCGCGCCGCCGATCGAGTTGCGGCCGTAGAGGGTGCCCTGGGGCCCGCGCAGGGCCTCGGTGCGGTCGATGAACAGCGTCGAGCGCGCGAAGGCCGTCACCGACGAGGTGTAGACGCCGTCGTTGTACATGGCCACGCCGCCCTCGGAGGAGCGGTTGTTCGTGAAGCGGCCGATGCCCCGCATGTTGATGCGGTCGTTGTTGGTCGAATAGGCCAGGCCCGGCGTGAAGTTGGTCAGGTCCTGCACCGAGTTGATGCCGACCATCTCGCGGCGCTCGTCGGTGAAGGCGGAGACCGCGACGGGCACGTCCTGCAGGGACTGCTCGCGCTTTTCGGCGGTGACCACGAGCTCTTCGATGACGGTCTGAGCCTGCGCCGCGCCGCCGCCCAGCGCCATCAAGGCGCAAGACAGCATTAGAGTCTTTCTGGAAATCATCAGGACGTTCCCCCAAGCCGGTTCTTCGATCGCACCTTTGTGGCGCTTGGTTTCGAAGATCGGGGATGGAATCGGCGGCGTCAACAAGGCTTTGCCGTACGCCGTATCGCCAAGGGAAGATGGGCGAGCGGCGGCGAGGCGCGCGCGGGGCGAGTGGAAGGCCGGGTACGCCGGGCCGCTGTCGTCGGCGGCAAACCGGTTCCTGCAATTCCCGGTGGAGTCCGCTCCGTCTCCCCGCCGCGTTGCCCCTGCGGGGAAGCTGGGGCACCCTCGCCGCGGGGAGGCCCGGATGGCGAGCTACCGACGGCGCCTGGAGCGCGACCTGGACGGCTGGATCGGCAGGGGTCTGGTGCCGGCGGCCAGCCGCGAGGCGATCCTGGCCGACCTGGGCGAGGCCCGCCGGCTGGACGCGGCGACCACCCTGGCGGTGCTGGGCGCCCTGCTGGCCGCGGCGGCGGCCGTGGCCTTCGTGGCGGCCAACTGGTCGGCGATTCCCCGCATCGTGCGCTTCGGGCTGATCCTTCTCGTCTTCCTGGCGTCGGCCGGCGGCGCGGCATGGGCCAGCGCGCGGGAGCGGACAGTCACGACGCACGCGCTGCTGGCCGTGGCGGCCATCGTGTTCGGGGCGGCCATCGGGCTGACCGGGCAGATCTTCGACCTGACGGGCGATGCGCAGGCGGCGCTGCGGGGCGCGGGCCTGGCCGCCGCCCTGCTGGCGCTGGCCGGCCGTTCGCCCTGGCCGGCGGCGGTGGCGCTGCTGTTCATCGGCCTCGGCGACATGAGCGGGAGCGGCTGGTTCGAGGGCGCGCCGCGCTGGCCCGGCTGGCTGGTCTGGGCCGCGCCGCTGGGGGCGGCCACGGCGCTGGCCTGGCGCTCGGCGCCGCTGGCGCACGCGGCGGGGATCGCCTCGATCGCGGCGGTCCTGTCGCTGGCCCAGATCGCGCCGCGCCATCCGGAGGCGCTGTTCCTCGCGGCGGCGGCCGTGCTGGCGGTGCTGGCGCTGGTTGCACGCGGCCTGCGGGACGGCCGCGAGGGGGTGGCGAGCCCGCTCTACGGCTGGTGGACCTGGGGCGCGCTGATCTGGTTCGGGGCCGCCGGCCTGGGCGAGGCCTTCCGGGGCGTGCCGCACGCGGTGGCCTGGCTGGCGCTCGCGGCCGCGGTCCTGGTCCTGGGCCGGCACGACCGGCACGCGGCGGTGACCGGGGCCGGGGTGGTCGGCCTGTTCGCGGCGGGGGCGAGCCTGCTGTTCAACCTGGGGGTCGGGCTGATGACCTCGGCGGCGGTGTTCGCCGCGTGCGCGGTCGCCGCGCTGATCGTGGCGCTGCTGCTGAAGCGGGGGCGGGCGGCGTGAGGTTCGGGACGCCCGCGCGGATCGTGACGGCGGCGGGGCTGCTGGCCCTGGCGCTGATCGGCCTCGTCGTGCGCGAGGGCGTGGCCCGGGCGCAGGGCCGGGAGGTGCGGCTGGCCATCGAGGCCTACGATCCCCGCAGCCTGCTGAGCGGGCACTACCTGCAGTTCCAGATCCAGGACCGCCCGGCCGGGGACAGCGCCTGTCCGCCCGGCGCCGAGGGCGACCCGCGGTCGCGGATCAGGGGATGGATCGCGCTTGTCCCGGCGGGCGGGCGCCACCGGGCGGCGGGATTCGCGGACAGCCGGGCGGGCGCCGAGCGGCTGGGCCCGGTGGCGGTGCGGGGACGGCTCACCTGCCTGCCGCGCGGGCGGCCGGGCCCGGAGGGGGCCCAGATGGAGCCCGAGATGACGGCGGTGCTGGACCTGGGCGTGGACCGCTTCCACGCCGAGCAGGATCAGGCCGAGCGGATGGAGGCGGCGCTGGTCCGGGGCGCCGAAGGGATGCCGGACGGGGAGACGCCGCTGGCGGTCGTCTCGGTGGGGCGCGACGGCAAGGCGCGGCTGAAGGCGGTGGTGATCGGCGGGC
>Ga0268287_100271_pt1 | contig 18319 bp, 24 predicted proteins | sample MetcocultureR3M_FD_191348 | JGI IMG/M metagenome (GOLD analysis project Ga0268287, IMG submission 191348) | Soil microbial communities from Anza Borrego Desert, Southern California, United States - Methanotrophic co-culture R3-M | ecosystem: Environmental > Terrestrial > Soil > Desert | place... | reverse complement strand
TAGATCACGGCCACCGACGCGGCGGGACATCTTCTCCGCAGCCGCAGACGGGCGATTAGCTCAGTTGGTAGAGCGCCTCGTTTACACCGAGGATGTCGGGAGTTCGAGTCTCTCATCGCCCACCATTCTATCCCCTTGAAATCGTTAGAACCCCTTGCGTTACAAGGCTTTTCGCCCATATTGACGTCACAAAACACGTCACAAAGTGGGTTCGATATGGCTGGCAAGCCGCAACATTGGAAAGAACGCAACGGGCGATATTCGGCCCGCGTCGTCATCCCTCCCCAACTCCGGCCATACCTCGACAACCGCGCCGAACTGGAAATCCAGCTTGGCGGCGATCGTCGCACGGCGCTTCGGAACCATGCCGCCGCCGTAGCTTCTATCCAAAGGCAGATTGGGATCGCCCGGCAGAAGCATGAGGCTGCGACCGGGCAACAGGCCAAACCAGCCCCCTACCCGCTTACTGTCCAGCAGATTGCCCTCCGGGACTATCAAAGCCAGATCAATTTTGATGCAGAGGTTAGGGCACACGACCCTCGATATTCCCAGATGGGAATCGATGCCGCCGAAGGTCGCCGGTTGCGCGACGGCTTCGCTGGGAAACTCACCGACGACGAATTGGAGGAGCTTGTGGGCGCACGGCTAGAGCGCGCCCGCCTTGCAGGCAATACTGACGCTGTGCGTGGGAAACCGGAATGGCGCGCATTAGCACAGGCCCTTTGTGTGTCCTCCTATGAAGCGATGCTTCGGCAAGACGAACGCGACGAAGGGAATTTTACCGGCCAGCCAACGCACCCGCTCATTGTCGAAGCCACTCATATATATAATGACGACCCGGACCCGATCACCTTCGACAATATAATAGACGACGAGGTGAAGCGCCGGGCGCGTGGTAAGAATGCCAAACCCCTACCAGATCGAACCATAAAGAAATATCGCGACCATTGCGCAGCCTTTGCGAAATGGCGAAAGAGCAAGAACGCCCTCACGGTCACGGCTGCGGAAGGCAAAGGCTGGATCGAATCATTGCAGGACACTGGCGAACTCAGCAACCGCACCGTTAAGGCCATGCTTCAGAACCTTCGCACCGTCATGAATTGGGGGCGGCAAAACGACCCCACGAATTTCTTCCCGGCTGGCAATCCCCTTAACGGCGTTAAAGCGCCGGACTATACAACCCTACCTTCATATCTCCGCGCCTTCACGATGGACGAAGCGAAGGTTGTCCTCACTGCCGCACGGAAAGAGGAAAAAGCCATGTTCCGTTGGATACCATGGCTTTGCGCCTATTCCGGTATGCGCGTCAGCGAGGCTGGCAATCTGCGCAAAGAAGATTTCTTTGAAATTGGTGGCCGGTGGTTCTGGAAGGTTACGACCGTTGGCGCTCGCTCTTTGAAGACGGCCAGCAGTGAGCGCCGCATTCCTGTCCATAGGGCTTTGATCGAAGAAGGCTTGATTGATTTTGTGAAAGCAGCGAAGCCGGGCCGTCTGTTTAAAGGCGGAACAAAGGATGCCGTTCTTATCCAGCCTCGCATTAGCACATGGGTTCGCGGCTTTATTCCATTCGACCAGCGACCGGACCTTTCTCCGAACCATGGCTGGCGTCACCTGTTCGAAGATTTTTGCCGTCGCGATCAGGTGCCGGAAGACGCTCGGAACTACATCACCGGACGCACGGACGGCGGATCGCAAGAGCTTTATGGCCGTAGTGAAGTGATGCTGCCTGGCCTTGCCGCCGCAATAGATCGAATCGCACCGATCCCGATTTGATCATTTTCATCGATGAAATAATGATAAATCATCATTTTTCGTGATTTAAAGGATTCACATCGGAATCTTCCTATGAGACAATATTCCTAGACGAAATAGGAATATTGTCCTGAATGGTTTTCTGGAACGAGGTAAAGGCCAAGCTTGGATGGGGTGAGCGCAAAGGCTACGCCCTGTCTCATTCTGCTATCTCGGAGCTGTTCGGCGTTAGCTCTACCGTTTCGGGCGTGAATGTCGGCGGCTTGTCGGCGCTTTATACTCCCGCCGTTCTTCAGGCCGTCCGATTGATTTCCGAAACCATTGGCTCGCTACCGGTGAAGCTCTACCGGGAAACCGGCGAGAAGAAGGAAGTCGCCAAGGGTCACAGCGCCTTCAAGATCGTCCACAACCGGGCGAACGAATGGACCGGCGCAGGCACATTGCGCACCCTCTTGACTGCCGACGCCCTGATTTATGGCAACGGCTTTGCCCGCGTCGTCCGTTACGATGACGGACGACCTTTCGAGCTTATCCGCCTGCTTCCCGGCACCGTGTCCGTTATTGAAGACACCCTTGCCGCCGTGCCGCCGATCTACCGGGTTTCGGAAAACAGCGGCTCCCGCGATTATTCGCATACCGAAATCCTTCATATCCCGTCCTTCCTGTCCCGTTCCCCGGTTTCGTTCGGACGTGAAGCCATTGGCCTTACGGCGATCCTCGAAAAGCACGGCGCGGCATTCTTCTCTTCCGGCGCAAAGCCTTCTGGCGTGATCTCGAATGAGAAGCCCCAGGGCGGCGAGGCTGGCGCGACGACCATCGCCAACATTCGCAAGAGCTTCCGGGAATGGCTTCGCGGCGGCACGTCCGACCCGCTCATTCTGGACAGCGGCTGGAAATACGAGTCTCCGGCCCTGACCTCCACCGACAGCCAGTTCATTGAAAACCGGCTGGAACAAATCAACGAGATCGCCCGCGTCTTCGGCGTCCCGCCGCACCTGCTTTACCAGCTTGATCGCGCAACATGGAGCAATGCCGAGACCATGGGGGCCACGTTCCTGCAATTGTGCCTCCGGCCTTGGCTGGACCGATGGCAGGAAGCCTTTGCTATCGCCCTTCTTACCGAAGAGGAGCAGGCGGATTTCTGGTTTGAGTTTGTCGTGGACGATCTCATGCGCGCCGACGCCGCCAGCCGCACGGCCAATATCACAGCGCTGATTACGGCGCGTGTCCTCACCCCGAACGAAGCACGCGCCATCCTCAACTATGCGCCGCTTCCCGGTGGCGACGAACTTATCAACCCCAACACGACCAGCAGCGCCGCGCCCGCACCGGCCACGGCGAAGGAGAACGCATGATCCGCGAAGTGATGAGCGGGTTGCTCATTCTCACACTACTGGCTGGGAGCCTCCCGGTCCTCAACGATATCCGTGCCGAAATTTGCGGCGCGGTGACGACACCCGACCATCTCGGTCGCGAGTTAACCCCGCTCGAAAATTTCGTCGCGGCCAACAGGGGTGCGAATTTTGGAGAGCTTTGTGAATGATCGAATACCGTGCCTTCTTCGGCGATGGCGAAAAGCTGTTTGCCTTCCCGAGCCGAGAACTGATTGAAGAACTGGAACGCAAGACCGGCCAAGGCGTCGGCGCGCTGTTCCGCCGTTTCCGCCAGTCCGATTACAGCTTTTCGGACGTGACCGAAATTATCCGGCTCGGCTTGATTGGTGGCGGTGCCGCCCCCGCCGAAGCTGACCGACTCGTTTCCGTCTATGCCATCGGGCGCCCGCTGGCCGAAGTCTTCGACGTTGCCGATGGCGTCATTACGGCCCTGTTCTTCGGCACCGAAGCAGTCAATGAGGCATTGAAGCAGGTGGCCGAATGAGCGAAGCCGCCACCCTCCCAGAAATCGAAAATCTCGAAATCAAAGCGGAAGTCTCGATTGACGACACCGGCACCGTGACCGGCATCGCATGGCCTTTCGGCAAGCCGGACAGTGTTGGCGATCTTATCGAACCTTCCGCCTTCAGCTTCGCGCCCGAAATTCCCATGCTCATGGAACATGACGGGCGGAAGGTTGTCGGCATCTGGAATTCCTATGCCGTCACCGACAAGGGCCTTGAGGTGAAGGGCCGCTTGTTTGTCGAAGGCGTGGACCCTGCCAAGGAAGCCCGCCGCTACATGAAGGCAGGCGTCATGCGTGGCCTGTCCATTGGCTATCGCCTCCACGAACACAAGGCCCGCCCTGAAGGTGGGCGTGTTTTGACCAATCTCACCATCACCGAAATCAGCCTTTGCCGCCGCCCGGTCCACCCTGACGCCGCCGCCGAAGTCAAATCCATCATCGAAGGAAATAGCATGGAAAACGAACTGAAGAACGAACCGGAAGTGAAGTCCGATCCGGTTGCCAGCGCCGAAGAGGTGAAGGCTATCAAGGAAGAAATCGCCACGATCAAGGCGAAGATGAACCGCCGTCCCGACGCCGCGAACAACAATCACCCGGCAGCCGAAAACGACAACGTCGAGCAGAAGGCGTTCGTTTCGTATCTTCGCCGTGGTGTTGAGCGTATCAGCCCGGAAGAAGTCAAAGCGCTCACGGTCTCGACCGACGCTAACGGCGGATACCTGGCCCCGGAAGAATTCGGCAGCGAGCTTATCAAGCTCCTGAACGAATATTCGCCGGTTCGTAGCTATGCCCGCGTGGTCAATATCTCGGCATCGGAAATCAAGTATCCGCGCCGCGCGTCCGGCACCGCCGCAACGTGGGTGGGCGAAACCGAAGATCGCACCGAAAGCGGCATGACCTTCGAACAGGTCACGTTGACCCCGTTCGAACTGGCGACCTTTACCGACGTTTCGAACCAGCTTCTCGAAGATAACGCCTATGGCCTCGAAGGCGAACTTCTCGCTGACTACGCCGAAAGCTTCGGCAAAACCGAAGGCTTGGCATTCGTGAAGGGAACCGGCACCGGCCAGCCGAAGGGCATCATGACCGCGACCGGCATCAAGGAAGTGAAGACTGGCATTGCCGATAACTTCCCGGCAGCGAACCCGGCAGACGTGCTTATCGGCATGTATCACGGCATTGCCACGACCCACGCAAATAACGGCGTTTGGCTCATGAACCGGAAGACGCTCGGCGTCATTCGCCAGTGGAAGGACGGCACGGGCCGTTACCTTGTGCTTGATCCGATCTCCGCAGGGGGCGCTTCCACGCTGCTTGGCCGTCCGATTGTGGAAATGCCCGACATGGACGACATCGGCGCGGGCAAGTTCCCGATCCTGTTCGGAGATCTCACGGGCTATCGGATTGTTGATCGCATCGGCCTGTCCACACTTCGCGACCCCTACAGCCTCGCCGGTAAGGGGCAGGTCCGGTTCCACGCTCGCAAGCGCGTCGGTGCGGACGTGACGCATCCGGACCGCTTTATCAAGCTGAAGATCGCCGCCTAACCATGAACAAGCGGCGCGCATATGAGGAAGTCACCATTGCGCACGGCGGCAACGCCGTGACGCTTCGGCCTTCCTTGCGCGCCGCTACCATTCTTGAAGAGCGTTTCGGCATCCCGGCATTGTTCCGGGCGCTGGACGATCTCAATCTTACGATCATCTCCGAAATCATCCTGATGTTGTCGACAAGCCATCAGGATGCAGCGGCCTTCCTGTCTTCACTCCGAGGAAGGCCGCTTCTCCCCTTTTTCCTGTCCGTTCGCGCCCCGCTGTCCGAACTCGTTTCCATGCTCACCCCGGCACCCGATCCGAAGGCGAAGCACAAGTCGACGACCGGCAAGCCCGTGACATGGGCCGAAGTCTTCGCCGCCCTCTATGACCGTGCGACCGGCTGGCTGGGCTGGACGCCCGAACAGGCATGGAATGCCACACCGACCGAAATCGACCGGGCTTATCGGGCGCACCTTGAGAAGCTGAAAGCCGTTCACGGCGGCACCAATGACAAGGAAGCGGACCCGGAACAGATTGAGCGCAATATTGCCGCTGGCCTCGACCCTGAATTTGACCGTGCTGGCCTTCACGCCCTTAAAGGCAGAGGGAAAGCAGCATGAGGAAGCCGCCCCGTATTTGCGTGTGCGGCAACATCGTTCCGCACGGCCAGCTTTGCGACTGCCAGCGCATTATCCAGCGTGAGCGCAAAGCCCGCCACGACGCCCGCCGCCCTTCAGCCCGTGCGCGTGGTTATGACCACGAATGGCGCAAAGCCCGCCCCGAATACCTTCAGGCGCACCCCTACTGTCGCATGTGCGGACGCCCCGCTTCGGTGGTGGATCACATCATCCCGCACCGTGGCGACAAGCGCCTGTTCTGGCACCGGGCAAACTGGCAACCGCTTTGCCAGCCCTGCCATGACAGCGTGAAGCAGCGGCAGGAGCGCGCATTGTCATGACGCCAGCCGAACGCGCCCGCCGGATCGATAAGGAAGAGTTTGAGGCCGAATGTGCAGCGATCCGGCAGCGCGCCTTTGCTTACGCCGAACAATGCCGCGCTGAAGCAAGGTCACAGGCCTGCGAGTGGATCACCGGCAAGCCAGCGGTCGCCGTTCCCTTCTCCCGTTCTGGCCGCCCCGAACATGCGCATACAGTCAATGGGGCAGCTCGCACCCTGAAGCAGTGGGCAAAGCATCTCGGCATCTCGAAAGTCACCCTGCTTCGCCGTCGCCGTGAACTCGGTTCTCTTGAGGCAGCTATCGCGATGGGCGGACCTCAGCGCCGCAGGCATGCCCCGGGGGTGGTCTCGAACTTTGAGCCTTCAGAGGGGACCGGCGCGGGGAGCACCGCGCAAGAGACACCGAATTTAACTTTTTCATAGGAAGCAGCCGAATGACGGACATCACGCCGGAACTGGCGAAACAGCATATGCGCATCGATCACGGCGACGAAGACGCCTTGATCATGCTCTACATCGAAGCCGCCGAACAGTATGTCGCGAACTACATCGGGAAGCCGCTGGCCGACTTCGACCCATTCCCGGCTGACTTGAAGCTGGCGATCCTCCGGCTTGTCGCCTTCTATTACGAGGTGCGCAACATCGCCACCTTTGGCCTTGCCAGCCAGATCGCCCCGCAAGGCGTTGCCGTGGTTCTCGATGCCTATCGTGAGAAGTGGTTTCACGATGGCGAATGACGGTCTCGACAACCTCATGTCGGCTTTTGATCGCGTGAAGGCCGCCCCCCGGAAGAGCATCAACACGGCGCTTATGTCGTCGGCGGAAGAACTCGCGTCGATGCAGCGCCACCTTGCGCCCGACGATCCCGCCACCGACGCGCCGGACCTCAAGACCTCTATCGCCGTGACCGGCCCCGGCCAGTCCACCCCTCCATATAGCCAGCCGGGCGGCTCCCGCGTGGCCGGTGAAAATGAGGTGATCGTGACCGCTGGCAATAGCGACGTGCGCTATCCGCACCTTGTCGAATACGGGACCAGCAAGGCCGAAGCGCAGCCGTTTTTCTGGCCTGCCGTCCGCCTTCTCCGCAAACGCCTTCAGCAACGGATTGACCGGGCTGGCCGGAAGGCCGTGCGCGATGCTTGGAACGGAAGGCAGTCATGATCGAACCTGTTCTTGCCCTTCAGACCGCCATCCGCACTCGGCTTATCAACAAGCCGGAAGTGGTTGCGCTTGTCCCTGCCGATCGTATCCGCGCCGGAAGCACCCGCCCGGACAAGACGCCTTGCATCACCATGAGCGACGGCAACACGACCCTTCACGGCAACGATTACCGCGCCCAGAGCGCGGCATGGGTTTATCTCGACCTTCACGTTTGGACGCTGGACGCGGGACAGGATGCCGCGAAGGAAATCGCCGGGACCGCCGCCGCCGCGCTGTCCAAATACAATCTGCCAATCGACGGCGGCTATTGCGACCATTTTCAGTTGATGGCGATCCGGCACGTTCGTGACCCGAACCCCGCCTATGGTCATGCTGTCCTGTCCGTCGAAGCCCTCATTCGGTGGATCGCCTGACATGCTCAACATCGGGAACATGGATCGCCGTATCACCATCGACCGGCAAACCGAAACCGTGAAGCCGTCCGGCGATGTGGTGAAGGAGTGGATGCCCGTGGCCGTGGTTTGGGCCGAAGTCCTTCAGCAATCGGCAACGGAATTCTTTACCGGCTACGGCGAGGCCGAAACCGGCACTATGATTTTCCGTGTCCGTTATCGCCCTGGCATCACGACCGCCGACCGCGTGACCTACAACGGCCAGTCCTACGGCCTGAAGGAAATCAAGGAAATCGGCAGGTTCGAAGCCCTTGAGCTTCGCGGCGAGGTGATCCGGTGACACACCTTCGCGGCGTGAAGCCTGCCTTGAAGGCCGATGTAGACGCATTGTCTAAAGCGCCAGCGGCACCCGCTTACTTCACCGCCTTTGCACGGGCGGAATGGAAGCGGGTTATGCCGCAGCTTATCGCACGCCGCATTGTCACGAAGGGCGATCTTGCCGGTATCGAAGCCTATTGTTGTGCGGCAGGCGCGGCGCGGCAGATTGCCGAACAGATGAGCGCCCTTCCAGTCCCTGACCTGAAGCTTGGCGGTTTGCAAATCCGATACATGCAAACGGCCCGCCAGCTTGCCGCCGAATACGGCCTGACGCCGACCAGCCGCGCCCGTGTCGGCGGTAACGTGCCGGATGACGAAGACGACGACAACCCGCTTGCTATCGGCAGGAACCGCCCTTGAGCAAGAGCGCGTTTCCGGCATGGATCAACGATAATTCCCCGATCCCGGACCCCCACGGTTACGGACAGGAAGCCGTTGACTTCATCCGGGCGCTCAAACACCCGGCCAGCAAGGCACCTAAGGGCCGTTTCCAGCTTTACGATTTTCAGGAGCGCATGACGCGCCGCATCTATGGACCCCGGAACCCGGACGGCTCCCGGATCGTGCGCACCGTCTTTCTTATGCTCCCGCGTGGCAACCGTAAGACCAGTATCGCCGCCGCGTGGGCGCTTCTCCATACCATCGGCCCGGAAGCGCGTCCGGCAGGACAGGCCATCTTTGCCGCGTCGGATCGCGAACAGGCCGGGATTGGCTTCAAGGAAGCCGCGAACATCGTCCGGGAAGATCGCCGCCTTGTCGCGGCAACCCGTATCTATGACGCCCATAATAGCGCCAAGAAAATCTTCTGCCGGTCAAACAAGGCCGAACTTTTGGCCGTGTCGTCGGACGGCGCGGCACAGCACGGCAAAACGCCGTCATTCGTCCTTGTCGATGAAATTCACGCTTGGAAGGGCCGCGATCTTTGGGAAGCCTTGAAATCGGGCATGGCGAAGGTTCCCGACACCCTTATGATTATCGCCACGACTGCCGGGCGTGGACAGGAGAATATCGGCTTCGAGCTTTACGACTACGCCCGGAAGGTAGCGACCGGCGAGATTGACGACTCCGCTTTCCTGCCGATCATCTTTGAAGCCGACCCGGGCGACGATTGGAAATCCGAAGACGTTTGGCACAAGGTCAATCCGGGCCTTGCGCACGGCTTCCCCGATCTTGGCGGCTTGCGCACCATGGCGAGGGAAGCAGCACATCGCCCCGCCGAACGGTTCGCATTCCAGCAATTCCACCTCAATATCTGGCAGGCCGCTTCGCGCGATCCCCTCTTTGATATGGCCATCTATGACGCCAGGCATGATCCGCACTTCGACCTGTCTGATTTGGAACCCCTGCCGTGCTGGCTTGGCGTTGACTTGTCACGCTCCGGTGACTTGACCGCCATCGTCGGCGCATGGCGTCACGATGACGGGCGCGTGTCCGTCCATCCGTGGTTCTTCCTGCCGTCCGATGGCCTTGAGGAAAAGGCCAAGGTGGAACAGGTTCCCTATCCCCGGTGGCGCGACGATGGCCTGTTGAACGTCATTGACGGCCCGGTGATCGAGCCCGACGCCATCGCTGACCAGATCATTGACCTTTGTGGCACCTTCGACGTTCGCGAAGTCGTCTTTGACCCGTCCCTTGCCGGGCCGATCATGGCGAAGCTTATGGATCACGGCATCAACGTGCTTCAGGTCCGACAGACGCCCGTGAACATGCACGGCCCGATTTGCGACCTTGAGCGCGTCGTGAATGGCCGTCGCATCAGGCACGGCGCGCATCCGATCCTTCGCCAGCACTTCGATAGCGTCGTGGTGAAGCGCGCCACCAATGCCGGGGAGCTTATCACCATGCATAAGGGAACCCGGCACAGCAACCATATCGACGGCGCGATTGCCTCAGCCCTGGCCGTTTCCCGTGCCGCCGCCAACGATAACCAGCGCTCGATTTTCGACCTCGATCCAGACGAATTTGACCGGCTTCGCGAAGCAGCCGAAGCCGCATAGGAGCCTCTCATATGGCAGACGACGAACAGCGCCTTTTGGTCTCGTTTGAGGCCCGCCTTACGAAATACGAACGCGACCTTGAACGCGGCAAGAACCGGACCCGCCGCGACTTCCGCCAGATGCAGAAGGACGCCGAACAAGCCGGTTCCGGCATCACGAAGGCCATGGACGGCGCTATGAAGAGCATCGGCGCTTTCGGCAAAGGGCTGGCCGGCGGGATCATCGGCGGGCTGGCGATTGGTGGCCTTGATGCCATCATCGGGCGGGTGGCCGATCTCACGAAGGGCGTTGCGAACATTGGTTCAGAAGCCAAGCGCGCCGGTTTGTCCACTGAGGCATTCCAAGAGCTTTCGCACGTCGCCAATCAGGCTCGCATTCCGGTGGACGCCCTGACCGAGGGTATGAAGGAGCTTTCCCTTCGCGCCGATGAATTCATTGTGACCGGCAAGGGCAGCGCCGCCGAAGCTTTTCAGCGGCTCGGCTATTCGGCGCAAGACCTCAAGAGAAAGCTGGCCGATCCTTCCGCCCTGCTTGTCGAAATCATCGGCAGGCTTGAGCAACTGGACCGGGCGGCGCAAATCCGTATTGCCGACGAACTGTTCGGCGGCACGGGCGGCGAACGATTTGTGGAGCTTCTGGACCGGGGAGCCGATGGCATCCGCGCCCAGATCAAGGAAGCGCACGACCTCGGCCTTGTCCTTGACGACGAGGTGATTCAGCGCGCCGACGAACTGGACCGGAAGTTTCAGGCGATCAGCAGCACGATCAGCACCTACACGAAACAGGCCGTGGTTGGCCTTGTCGGTGCAATGGATGATTTCTTGGACCGGTTCAATCGGATCGAAGAACAGACGACCCGGAACGTCCAAGGCGCGCTTGTCGGCGTCTATGACAAGCTTCAGGAGGCCAAGGATCGGCTGGCCGATCTTCAGCTTGAGAAGATCGCATTCCCCGGTGATGCCGCCATTGACCTTAATATTGATCGCCAGACCACCCTTATCGAAGAGTTGACCGGCGAGGCCATGCGCCTTCGCGACATCCTCGACAGGCGCAACGGCTATTCCGAGAACTTCATTTATCGCACGGGCGAGGAAGCACGCGGGGCAAAGCCGCCCCTCGACAACCTCAACAACGCCCTGTCCGGCACCGATACCGCCGCAGGCCGTGCCGTCGCAAATATCAAAAACTTCGGTGACGCTATCCGCGCCCTGAAGAACGAAGTCCCGGAACTGGCGAAGTCGCTGGCCGATCTCGACAAGAAAGCTCAGATCGAAGCCGTTTATCAGGAAGCTATCGCCCGTGCGCACGGACAGCGCGAAATCGCCCTGGCTAACGAAATGCGTGGCCTTGCGCTGGCATCCGCAAACCTCAAGAGCGCAACCGACGACCCGACGACTTACCTTTCTTCGGTTCTGGCTTCCGGCAAGGCTCAAAGTCATATCGACGGTATGGCGTCGGCGTTCGCGTCGAAGCTGGCGAAGATGATTGCCAGCATGCCGGACAACCTTAAGGGCAGCGTCACCATCAATTCGGGCTTCCGTTCGGTGGAACGACAGCAAGAGCTTTGGCTTGATGCCCTTCGCAAGTATGGGTCCCCGGAAGCCGCCCGGAAGTGGGTGGCACCGCCCGGCAACAGCCAGCACAACAAGGGCAACGCCGCCGACCTTGGCTATTCGTCCGAAGCCGCACGGCAATGGGTCCAGCAGAATGCCGGTAGCTTTGGCCTGTCCTTTCCGCTGGCGAACGAGAACTGGCACATTGAGGACGCCGACGCCCGAAACAAAGAAACCGCTGCCGAAATCGACCGGCTGACACAGGCCGCGACCCGGCAGGCCGATGTTTATGGCCAGATCACGCAGGGCGCGCGACAATACACCGATGCCCAGCGCTTCGAACAGCAAGCCCTTGCCATGACTGGCCAGCAGGCGGCGGCGCTTCGATACGAACAGGAAATGTTGAACGAGGCGGCACGGGCGGGCATTCAGCTTTCGCCCCAGCAGCGCACCGAAATTGCCCAGCTTGCGCAGGGCATGGCACAAGCAGAAATGGCGACCGGACGGCTCCGGGAGAAACAGGAAGGGCTTGCAGAAGCCGGGCATTTCTTCGGCCAGCAGATGACGGACGCCCTTGCGGGTTTGCTCTCCGGCACCATGACGGCGGAACAGGCTTTGCAATCCATGTTGCAGACCTTGATCAAAGTCGGCCTTCAGGCCGTGCTTATGGGGGAAGGTCCGCTTGCCGGTCTCTTCGGCGGCGGCGGCAGTTCAGGCGGCGGCTTCGGTGGCCTGTTCGGAATGTTGCTCGGCGGATTGTTTGGCTTTGCGGAAGGCGGATGGACCGGCCCCGGATCGAAGTATCAACCGGCTGGCGTTGTCCATAGTGACGAATTCGTCTTCAGCAAGAAGGCCACCCGTGCAATTGGCGTGAAGAATCTTGACGCAATGCACGAGGCGGCGAAGCGCGGCTATGCTGAAGGTGGCCTTGTTACCGCGACGCCGACGCTTACCACGCCTGATCTCGGCGGCGTGTTCGCCGCCCCGGTTCAAGCGATTTCGATTTCCGCACCCGTCACGGTCAACGGCTCGGCAGGCACCCCGGAACAGAATGCCGATCTTGCGGCCCGGATGGCTAAACAGCTTGAAGGAACCATGCGCGGCGTCGTGGCCGATGAAATGAGGAAGCAGACGCGGCCCGGCAACTTCGCGAACAGCCGAAGCCGCTAGTCGCCATCAAGAAAAAAGGCCAGCGCGATGCTGGCCTTGCTATAGAGAGAAAAGGTTACGTGTCCGTAACAGCTCTATTATAGCAGCCTTAAAGGGCCTTACTTCGAAAAAATGCACCTACATTGGCAATTAATCCGGTAGGCGGCAATCATTCTGCTATAATACACTTAGAGATGAGAAAGAGGCGCATTGCCCCTGCCTGAGCCTTGAACGGCTTTGCGTGGGGTCTTTGCATATCTAGCCCTATCTCATTCGGGTGATACCGGGAACATGACCGGCACCGTCAGTCAGCTAGAGACGACAGGAAGATTGAAGCGATCGCTCCCCGTTGGAGAACATCGGACGCCCGCCTTCAGTTGTTGCCTTCGGGTTAAGCCCGAGAAAGAATACCAAAAGACGGACGCTCTGAGAAAAGCCTAGATTGTGCAACCTCATCGTCCGGGCGCGTGTCGATTGAAGGTAAGTCGAGCGCGCTGATTGATCTTCGGATCATAACCGTTTCGGCACCGAAGGGTGCCGGGTTTCGGAACTTATGATTGGTCTTAGGGAAACCGCCAGTCGAGCTTTAGGCTCTATGTTCTTCACCACATCGCTAGACGCATGATGAAACCCCCTGCTTAAGACCGGCGCACAGGCGATTTGTCTATGCTTCTAAACCGTTGTCCTAAGCAGGGGGAAAGTCATCACTTCCGCATGTGTGATTGATCGAACCTGAACAGCTAAAACACTCCCGGAACGGAAACGAGAAAGACCAGCCAAGGCGAAGCCGAAGGCTGGCAAGGCCCGAAGGGCCGCGCAGGCGAGCGAAGCGAGCAAGGGCTGTAGACGCAAGATTTCGCAGGTATGCAATTTCACCGCCGCTATAACAGCCAGTGCGCGTGAGCGTGACACCTTGGAGTGAGGCCGGGACAGACTTCCTTTCGCTATCCCGACCTCACAGGAAGTAAGCACTTACTTATCTAAACCATTGTTATTGCTGGTCTATTATGTTTTCGTCCTAGACGCGCCAATCAAATCAGCCTACGCATTCACCTGCAAATCACTCGAGAAGGAACACCCCTGAAATGCCGTTGAAGCATACGAGTTTTATTCCCGCCGAAATGTATGATCGCCTGACCGCTGGCCTTGCCGCGGACATGTCGGCGCTTACCCCGGAAGTTGACGGCAGCACCGCCCATAAGGTCGCGGAAGTGCTTTCCCGCTACGGCCTGTATCCCGACGACATGATGAAGACGATCATTGACGACATGACCGACAACACCGCCCGGCAGATTGAGCCAGGTGTTCCGGCGATTACTTACCCCGTGGCGCTGACAAGCCAGAAGGAGGCCGCATAATGCGGACGGTGAAAGTTGATACCGATTTCGGAACCGTCGCGGCGACATGGGAGCGCGAAGGCAGAATGATCATCGTGCGATATGGCAACCGCACGAAAAAGGCGCAAGCCAGCGATGACGACGCGGCAAACGATATTGTCGCGCGGGATATCCTTCGCGGCTGGATCGCCGAAGACCTCCGCGAAGAATGATCATTCCAAGGCCCGCTAATCACGGCGGGCCTTTCTCGTTTCAGGAACCACCATGCAAAACCAGCCGAACAACCTCCCTTGGACGGAAGCCGATCAGGCATTCGTCAAAAAGATCAGCATCATCATAGAAGAGACGCTTCTTCAGGCGCGCAATGAACCGCAAGAGGAATGGGAGTTCGTGCCGGTCTCTCGGCGCGCCGACGAACTCGCCAGCGTGATTTTTTACGCCTACGAGAATCAGCGCAGGAGCGCTGCATGAGAAGTCGCGCCGAACGAAGACGCGACCGGCACCGCCAATGGTTCCATCAATACGAGGTCGAATACTTCATTCTGCGCGAATACCCCGGATGCCCGGAGTTTGCGGTTGTCCGCTTCGCCAGCCAGATTTGCATAGAGCCGAAGAGCTGGCACGGCGTATCAATCGACGCGGCGGTTGACCACGTAATTCAAAATACCCTTCGGCACGAACTGACGGATTATGATCAAATGCTTTTGGTTGGCGTTCGGCGGAAGGAAGCCCGGCGACGCGTCCAGCCGAAGGTGGACGCGATGATTGCGAGTTGGAAGAAGCGTGACGGATAGCGCTGCCGCCAGAGCCAAGACGCGTGACTGGCGAAGTTGCCGCTGCGCAGTCACTATTCACTTAAAATTAATTTCAAATACTCCCTCTGTTCGCATCGTGAACTCCCGGAACGGGAAGTGCAGATGAGCTGGGACATGGAACTTGTATTGATAATCTATCGCATAGGTCCCTTTGAAAACGAACCCTTCAATGAAGCCTACAGCTTCAGTGTAGCACTCCGCCGTGACTGGAAACGGTATTACTCCACCACCTGGGCTTAACATGCTGTCAGCGAAGCGCGTTCCAGCAGGCAAATGCATATTCATAATGTTCTGAAGCAGGGTCGGCTTCTCTATATCGATTGAAAGATATTCGTCGGACGTGCTGAACGTCAGGGGATATAGACCCATTGCTTTATGGAGTTCATCCATTCCGGCAAAAGCGGATTTAACCTCGACCAGCGCAACAATTAGTCCCTCGTTATTCCGCGAAACCGAACGTCCTGTCACGGCATTTGTCAGACCATCAAGCTTTCCTGCCATCGGAACCGGTATGCTTGTGGTGTTGCGACTGTAAATAATGTGACCACCCACAATCTCAGTGGATGAACCTAGTCCATGAGCGAGCGGCTTTCCGAGATCGATCTTAATTTGCGCCCTCTTTTTCATGGCTTCAGGACCAAGAAAATTTTTGAGTGCTGGCATTAGGTCATCGGTCTCTTCCTTCTGCCAAGTCAGCGCCGGGTTGTCGGGATTGCCGACACGATACAGCCGAAATTCGCGGCCATTGGTGAGAAGGTAGAACTCGGCGGCAATTTCGGGATGAGTGGCGTAGGTATGTCCCTGATAGCTGTCATCTTGCGACAGTGCGATAGACGGCTTTTTGGCTTCTACTACCCATCGAGCATAAGAGACGACCTCACAGACGAAATCTGGCCTGCCACGCAAGATTGGGTCCTTCTTCCCGTCTTTGTGACCGAGGAACGCTTTGTCATATTGAAGTGAAATCTGGCTCCGAAGGTTCGCCTCGGGACTACCTTGAGAATAGCCAAGCGCTCTACATAGCGGGCGGATTAGTTCGCCGGCTACGTCATCCTCGTTCATGCTTCCTATGTCATGCGGGGGAAAGATGCTCATGGTCAACCTCGAATCATCAGCATGATTTTAGTCGTGTTTGCAATCTATGGAGGTTTGATCTTAGACTTTCCCCAAAAAGCGAAAGATGTAGAGACGCAGACTATGGTTTCAGGCTACGACAAGACGCCGCCCGAAGATCGCTATGAGCCGCAGTTTGGCCCCGGAGCGAGGATAATCATTATCGGTTTTCTCGCCGTGCTGGCGTTCGTCTCGGTTGGATGGCTTTTGATTTGAGGTGATTGCGAGAAATGCCGAATGAAGTTGATCTTGCTACAGCGATAGCGACCGAAGTAGCCAAGCAAATCCCGGTGAAAGACGCTTATGATGACGCGCTTAAACCGGGCGCAAGGCAGATGGGCACACTAGTTGAAGATCTAACAAAGGTCATCTTACTCGGCCTCGCACCAGTCCAATTAGCGGCAGCGCTACAGGATCGCTATCGGGCATTTCTCGATAGGTCAGTCCGGCGCATCCCTGAAGCGGACAGGGTATTACCCGCTCCGCAAATTCTCGGCCCGGTGCTCGAAGGCATCAAATATGAGCCCGAAGACAGCCCTATCAGTGAGATGTTCTCTCAGCTTCTAAGTTCGAGCATGGACCGTGGCCGGGTGCAGGACGCGCACCCTGCATTCTCCCAGATCGTGCGCCAGCTATCGCAGGATGAAGCGGTCTTGCTCAACTCTATGTGGCGATTGCTCAAGGATGAAGGTCGATCATATCGGCAACAGTTCACGCAGGACCTCGATAACAATGCGAGGACGTTCAGCAATACCGTCATGGAGATTGATGAAGTGCCACGGGATAACCTGATGTTTCCCGAGAACGTCGAGTTTTACGGGCAGCATCTTTATGCGCTCGGCATTACAGCTTTTTACGACAGTGCGCGTCAGCAACCCCTCTGGAACGAGGGGCAAGATGACGATGCAACAGTAGACTATAATCGTGTGCAGGTCGGCGTGCGGATATTCAAAGAGCTTCGGTTCACGGACGTAGGGCGTAAGTTTATGGCGTGCGTCTCTCCATAGTTAAATAATTCGGCTCGCTTGACTCTCCACCAAATGAGAACACAATAGGAACAAATTCCCATTCTCAGGAGTTTCACAAATGCCCGCCGAAGCTCACCAGCCCGAAACCTCGCCGGTTGAAGAAGACCTTGCGCAAGCCGTCATAGATGCGCACGGTGGAGATGTTGTCGCCTCCACACCGTCATAGCCGGCGCCGCATTCCTCCATGACCAGCTTGAAACCGCTTCGGCCCTCATAGGGCGTGACCTCGTCCGCGGCTGGAAACCTGGGCTTGAGCGCGGCTAGCCCTCAAGCCTTCCGCTGTCCGGCGGCAACTTGCTTAGCCTTTACCCGTGCAACTCGCGCCGGACGCACGAACAGCCGATCTAATAGGTCTAACGTGAGATCTTCGAGTGCCTCAGCTTCTTCGGCGGTATATGGGTCAATTTCATGAGCCGCGTCGTTTCCGTCGACGGCGACGACATCAGCAAGCTCAACAATGTCGTCTTCGAGAATTTTAAGTTCGCCTAGTGCTTTGATGCGCGCCCGTAATGCGTCGGCCGGGTTTCGTCCTACTAAACGAGGATCGGTTGCGAATATATGTTTGGTGGAAACATCGATAGTTTTTCGAAACATCGCACCTGACGCATCAAACATTTGCATCCGGCGAGATTTAGCCGCCTGCGTGAAAATCTCCGATATGCGCTGGGGAACGTCATCACTTAACGGATCAACCGACACTATATTCAAAATTGGATCGTTAGCACAATACGCGCTGCGGTTATTATCTATATTTAGGGTATTACTTTTGAGATCTATTCCAGATTGAGCTTTGTAAATACTTATTTTGCTGCAATTATTGCAAGAAAAGGCTATCTCATAATCATTACCATCTCTTACCATACCTACAGACACTAGTTGGACCTTAGCAGTTCCGCACCGGATACAATTGCGCGTAGCAATAACAGTCATGGTTTTCTCCGAGTCTCTTTAGCTGACAGTCTAGCAATCAGGAGCTCAAGAACAACCACCACGATATCAACCTGTGGATAGCGACGACGGTCACAAAAATTCCACCGTCACGACGTCACAAATAAGATAAATCTAATTTTTATTTTTCTATTTAATTACAGAGATTTAGACGTTATACAGATGAGAGATTTGAGTTTTCGAGTCTCTCATCGCCCACCATTACATTGAAATCACGCTGTTCTTTCATCGCTTTTTCCCTCGTTTGTCTCATTCGGGCTTGCCGCTCCAGAAAGTGGGACATTTCTCAGTTTTTCGTATGCCTC
>Ga0268287_100269_pt1 | contig 18914 bp, 16 predicted proteins | sample MetcocultureR3M_FD_191348 | JGI IMG/M metagenome (GOLD analysis project Ga0268287, IMG submission 191348) | Soil microbial communities from Anza Borrego Desert, Southern California, United States - Methanotrophic co-culture R3-M | ecosystem: Environmental > Terrestrial > Soil > Desert | place... | reverse complement strand
TTCGACACCGAGATCGAGCTCGGGGTGGAGGCGCAGGAGGAGGCGGCCCGCCTGCACGTCTCGGCGCTGCGGGATCGCCTGGTGGGCCACTTCCTGGGCGTGACGGGCGACTCGGTGACCAAGGCCCGCGCCGAGCACGGCGGCCTGGTGGGGGCGGTGGACGCCCTGAACCGCGACGGACGGCTGGTGCCGGTCGACCCCTCGCGCCGCTCGCACTTCGAGGAGTTCATCGCCGCCTACCACGTGGGCGACCCGGCGGGCGTGGCCGACTCGTGGCGGCTGGGCCGGCGGCGCGAGCGGCTGTTCGCCGAGGCGCGCGAGCTCTCCGACCAGGCGCACCGGCAGTCCCAGGGCTAGACCGGCGGCGCTAGGCCACGTCGAAGTCCATGACCAGGGGCAGGTGGTCCGACGCCACCCGGGTCAGCGGATCGAACGGGGCGAAGACGTCGTGCACCTCGATCCCCGGGCTGACGAACACGTGGTCGATGCGCAGCACCGGCAGCGGAGAGGGGAAGGTGGAGGTCGCCGTCCGCCGTCGCGTCAGCCGCCGCGCGGCCTTAAGCCGGGCCGTCAGGGTACGATAGACCACCGAGGTCGCCGTGGCGTTGAAATCGCCCAGCAGGATCGCCGGCCAGCGGCAGTCGGGATGGTCGAGCCACGTGGTCCCGGCCAGGTGCGCGGCCTGGATCTGCTGCTCGCGCGGGATCAGGCCCAGGTGGGTGTTGATGATCTGCACGGGCTTGCCGCCGATCTCGACCTCGACCCACAGGGCGCCGCGCGGCTCCAGCGCCCGCATCCGGTCGTAGCCGGGCAGGGGGCCCACCTTCACCAGCCGCTCGGGATAGGCGGTCAGGATGGCGTCGCCGTAGCGCTCCTCCTCCACCTGCAGGGCGGCGTGGAAGTGGCAGGCCATCTCGAGCTGTTCGGCGATCTCGTGCGCCTGGTCGGCGTAGTTCGTGCGCCGCCGGCCGACGTCCAGCTCCTGCAGGGCCACGATGTCGGGGTTCAGCGCCGCCAGCACCGCGGCGATCCGGCTGACGTCCAGGCGACGGTCGTTCCCGACGCAGCGATGGACGTTGTAGGTGACGATACGTGGCATGGGGCGGGGGAGGTGTGGCCGCTGAATGCGACATTGGCAAGGTTGCCAACCCGCAGCGCTTGGTTTCAGTTGCGCTTGGAAACCTGGAGTTGCATCGCCGATGCCCGTCGCGCCGCCCGTGACCCTGCTCGCCGCCGCCCTGCTGCAGTCCGCCGCGAGCGCGCCTGCGCCCGAAGCCCGCATCGTCCGGCCGCCGGACCTGAACCTCCTCTACATCTATCCGCAGACTGCGCGCGCCACCGGCGTGGAGGGCAGCGGGACCGTGACCTGCGCCGTGTCGGCCGACGGCGCGCTGTCGGCTTGCCGGCCCGTGGGCGAGGAGCCGGCCGGCTTCGGGTTCGGCGTCGCGGCGGCGAACGTGGCCAAGCGCTACCGGGCCGAGCCCGCCGCTCCCGGCGCGGCCCTCCCGGCGGAGGCCACCTTCGCGATCGGCTTCCGGCTCCGGCCGGCCTGGGGGCCGTTGGTCCGCGTGGACGCCCACGACGGCTGGGCCGTACTGCAGACCCCTTTCGTCTGGCAGGAGTTCTTTCCCGACCGCCCCCGCAAGGAGGGCGTGGCCGGCGAGGTGGAGGTGAAGTGCGCGCCGGGCCGAAAGGGCAAGGCCACGTGCGAAGTGGTCCGCGAGACGCCCGAAGGCTACGGCTACGGCAAGGCGGCCCTGAAGGTGCAGCAGACCCTGCGCCTCAGCCCACCGCCCGGCGGCGCCCAGGCGACCGGCCGGGTCGTGCGCACGACCGTCCGGTTCGATCCCCGGCCCAAGGACTGAGTGATCGGCGATTACGTTATCGGTGTTTACGTTGACGTTAGCGTCATCTTTGCAGGCGGCGGAGGCGCGCGTATAGGGTCGCGCGAACCGGCGACGAACGCCTGCAAGGGAGATGGCCATGAACCTCGACTTCACGCCTGAAGAGAACGCCTTCCGCGAAGAGGTCCGGGCCTTCATCAAGGAGAACTACCCGGCCGAGCTGCGCAAGGCGCAGGACGAGCGGCGGCCCCTGACCAAGGAGGAGTATCTCCTGTGGCACAAGGTGCTGGCCAAGAAGGGCTGGGTCGCGCCGGGCTGGCCGAAGGAGCTGGGCGGCACCGGCTGGACGCCCACCCAGAAGTACATCTGGTCGGAAGAGACGGCGAAGGCCGACTGCCTGCCAACCCTGCCGTTCGGCCTCTCGATGCTTGCGCCGGTGCTTTATACGTTCGGCACCGACGAGCAGAAGAAGAAGTTCCTGCCGGGCATCTACAACGGCGATGTCTGGTGGTGCCAGGGCTACTCCGAGCCGGGCGCGGGCTCCGACCTTGCGAACCTGAAGACCCGGGCCGAGCGGATCACCGCCGATGACGGCAAGGAGTACTACATCGTCAACGGCCAGAAGACGTGGACCACGCTCGGCCAGTACGCCGACTGGGGCTTCTTCCTGGTGCGCACCGATCCCGACGCCAAGCCGCAGTCGGGCATCTCCTTCCTGCTGATCGACATGAAGACGCCGGGCATCACCGTGCGCCCGATCATCACCCTGGAAGGCGGCCATGAGGTCAACGACGTCTTCCTCGACAACGTGAAGGTGCCGGTCGAGAACCGCATCTTCCACGAGAACCAGGGCTGGACCTGCGCCAAGGCGCTGCTGGCGCACGAGCGCACCGGCATCGCGGGGGTCGCCCGCTCGAAGCGCAACCTTGAGAAGCTGCGCAAGATCGCCGGCACCGAGCGGTCCGACGCCGGCGGCTCGCTGATCGGCGACGCCTTCTTCCGCCGCAAGGTGGCCGAGCTGGAGATCGACCTGACGGCCCTGGAGTTCACCGAGCTGCGCACCCTGGCCGGCGAGTCCAGCGGCAAGGGCCCGGGCCCCGAAAGCTCGATCCTCAAGATCAAGGGCACCGAGATCCAGCAGCGCCTGCAGGAGCTGGCGCTGGAGGCGGTGGGCCACTACGGCGCGCCGTTCCTGCGCGACATGACCGGGCACAACCTGGGCATCGGTCCGGACTACGCCGAGGGCCTCGCGGGCGAGTACTTCAACGGCCGCAAGACCTCGATTTACGGCGGCTCGAACGAGATCCAGCGCAACATCATCGCCAAGATGGTGCTGGGCCTCTAAGCGCCTAAGATATTCACAGATTAGAAGATTTAAGACGGAGCAAGCGCCGTGGATTTCAGCTTCACCGAAGAACAGTCGATGCTGCGCGACACGGTCGCGAGCTACCTGGCCGACAACTACGACTTCGACAAGCGCCGGGCGGCGCTCGCCAAGGCGCCCCACTGGCGTCCCGACGTCTGGAAGGCCTTCGCCGAGGAGCTGGGCATCCTGGGGGCGCCGTTCTCGGAGGAGCTGGGCGGCCTGGGCGGCGGCCCGATCGAGAACATGGTGGTGATGGAAGAGCTGGGTAAGGCGCTGGTCGTCGAGCCCTACCTGCCCACGGTGGTGATCGGCGGCGGCTTCCTGAAGCACTCGGGCCACGCCGGCGCGGCCGACCTCATCGGCGGCATCATCGGCGGCACGAACATCTTCGCCTTCGCCTACGCCGAGCCGCAGGGTCGCTACAACATGGCCGACCTGACGACCACGGCGAAGAAGGACGGCGCGGGCTACGTGCTGAACGGCCACAAGGCGGTGGTGATCGGCGGCCCGTACGCCACCCACTTCATCGTCACGGCGCGCACCTCGGGCGGCCAGCGCGACGCGCAGGGCGTGTCGGTGTTCCTGGTCGAGCGCGGCGCGGCCGGCGTCTCGACCCGCGACTACCCGACCGTCGACGGCTTCATGGCCTCGGAGGTCTACTTCGAGAACGTCTCGCTGGGCGCCGACGCCCTGATCGGACCGGCCGACCACGGCCTTCCGCTGGTCGAGAAGGTGGTGGACGAGGCCATCGCCGCCACCTGCGCCGAGGCCTGCGGCGTGCTGCGCCGCCTGCAGGAAGGCACCGTCGAGTACACCAAGCAGCGCAAGCAGTTCGGCGTGCCGATCAGCTCGTTCCAGGTGCTGCAGCACCGGATGGTCGACATGTTCATCAACCTCGAGCAGTCGATCTCGATGACCTACATGGCCAACATCAAGCTGGCTGACGACGCCGAGCGGGCCAAGGCGGTTTCGGCCGCGAAGGTCCAGATCGGCAAGGCCTGCAAGTTCGTGGGCGAGCAGGCCATCCAGCTGCACGGAGGCATGGGCATGACCGACGAGATGGCCATCGGCCACTACTTCAAGCGCGCGACGATGATCCAGAGCGCGTTCGGCTCGGTCGACCACCACCTGGCCCGCTACGAGTCCCTGAGCCTCGGCCAGGCGGCCTAAGGGGCGATGACGGGTGGAGGGGCCGTCCTCCACCCGTTCGTCCCGGTGACGCCCGGGATTCTCTGACCGCCATTGCCCGCCGCCCCGGGGCGGCCTAACCGGAAGCGGACATGTCTTTCCGCGACTTCGGACTGTTGGCCCTCGTGTGCCTGCTCTGGGCCTCGAACAACATCGTCTCGAAGTACGTGATCGCGACGCTGGGCGTCCCGCCGCTGTTCTACGCCGCCGTGCGGTTCGGCGTGGTCGCGCTAGCGGTGTTCCCCTGGCTGTTCCCCATGCCGCGCCCGGCCTGGCGGCTGATCGTCGTGGCGCTGCTGATGGGCGGCGGCAACTTCGCCCTGCTCTTCATGGGCCTGCAGACCGCGACCCCGTCCGCCGCCGCGGTGGTGGGGCAGGTGGGCGTGCCGATGACCACCCTGCTCTCGGTGCTGATGCTGGGCGAGCGCATCCGCTGGCGGCGCGGGATCGGCATCGCGCTGACCCTGGCCGGCGCCCTGACGGTGATGTGGGATCCGGGCGGCTTCGCCCTCTCGGGCGGCCTGCTGTTCGTCGTCGCCTCCGCCTTCGCCGGCTCGCTGGGCGCGGTGATGATGAAGCAGATGGAAGGCGTGAAGCCGCTGCAGTTCCAGGCCTGGGTGGGCCTGGCCTCGGTCGCGCCGCTGGCCCTGCTGTCGGCCCTCCTCGAGCCCGGTCAGGTGGAGGCGGGCCTGCGGGCCGGCTGGCCGTTCTGGGTGGGGGTGGTCTATTCGGCCGTGGTGATCTCGGTCGGCGCCCACACGCTCTACTACGCCCTGATCCAGCGCTACGAGGCCAACCTGATCTCGCCGTTGACGCTGATGACCCCTCTGGCCACCATCGCGCTGGGCGTGGCGCTGCTGGGCGATCCCTTCGGCCCGCGCATGGCCATCGGCACGGCGGTGGCGCTCGCCGGGGTGCTGATCATCGCCCTGCGCCGCAACCAGGTGATGCCGCTGCTGCTCGCCGTCTGGAACCGGTCCCAATGACGCTCCCCATGACGCTCATCGAGGCGCCGTCGCCCAACTTCAACGCCCGCCTCGCCCCGCCGGACACGATCGTCCTGCACTACACGGGGATGGAGACGGGGCAGGCGGCCCTGGACCGTCTGCGCGATCCCGAGGCCAAGGTCTCCTCCCACTACCTGGTGGAGGAGGACGGCCGGGTCTTCCGCCTGGTGCCCGAGGAGCGGCGCGCCTGGCACGCCGGGGTCTCGTTCTGGAAGGGCCAGCGCAATCTCAACGACACCTCGATCGGCGTCGAGATCGTCAATCCGGGCCACGAGTTCGGCTATCGCCCCTTCCCCGACGCGCAGGTCGAGGCGGTGATCGCGCTGCTCGCCGACGTCCGCAGCCGCTGGATGATCGAGGACGGCCGCATCGTGGGCCACTCGGACATCGCCCCCGACCGCAAGATCGACCCCGGCGAGCTGTTCCCGTGGAAGCGCCTCGCGCAGGCCGGTCATGGCCTGTGGGCCGAGGCGGCGCCGGCCCCCGGCGCGCCGATCGGCGAGGGGGAGGAGGGCGCGGCCGTCTTCGCCCTGCAGGCGGGGCTCACCCGCCTCGGATACGACCTGCCGCCTTCGGGCCGGTTCGACGCCGACACCACGACGGTGGTCTCGGCCTTCCAGCGCCATTGGCGTCCCGAGCGGATCGACGGGATCGCCGACGGCGAGACCCGGGCGCGGCTGATCGCGCTGCTGCGGCTCTCGGCTTGACCGCGCCCTTGCGCCGGCCCATCTCTCCTCGCGGATCAGACGGCCGGGCGGTCGCGGCCCTCCTTCGGGCGGGTCGAGGAAAGTCCGGGCTCCACGACGGCATGGCGGCGGGTAACGCCCGCCGGGGGCGACCCCAGGGATAGCGCCACAGAAAGCAAACCGCCCGGCGAAGCCTCGTGCGGAGCAGGGTAAGGGTGAAAGGGTGGGGTAAGAGCCCACCGGGTCGCTGGTGACAGAGGCCGCATGGCAAGCCCCGCCAGGAGCAAGACCGAATAGGGATTCCGCGCCGGCGCCTCTCCTTCGGGAAAGGGGCCGGTAGGGCCGCCGCCGGCCCGAGGGATCCGGGTAGGTCGCGAGAACCGGTCCGCGAGGGCCGGTCCAGAGGAATGATCGCCGCGCTCCGCCCTCGGGCGGGGCGGCACAGAACCCGGCTTACAGGCCGTCTGATCCCCTTCCACAAGTCGAAGCGCCCAGTGCGCCGATCAGGCGGCGCGAGTAGTTCAGTGTATGTTCTGTGGATAACTAAAGAGCGTTAACCATACTTGGCTGCGAGGCTCTTGTTTCAGCCGCAAATAGTCATTTGGAGTCATTGTATCCCAATTAATCCCATGATACCCCAATCAACGTCTCGCTAACCAAAACCGCGTTGGGGCGGAGCGGTGGTCGGCGGACGCGGCAGGGGACCTGGGGCGGGATGTTTCTCTCGACCTTCGAGAAGCAACTGGACGCCAAGCGGCGCATCGTCGTGCCGCAGGAATTCCGCGCGCTGGCGGCCGGCCCCTTCGACGGCGTCTTCTGCTTCCCCTCCATCGAGGCCGACTGCATCGAAGGCGGCGGCAAGGCCCTGTTCGACCGCTACAACGGCGTGATCGAGGAGCTGGAGTTCGGCGATCCCCTGCGCTCGGCTCTGGAGACCTCGGTCCTCGGCGGCATGGCCAAGCTGTCGTTCGACACCGCCGGCCGCATCACCCTGCCCGAAAGCCTCTGCGACCTCTTCGGCCTGACCGACTGGGTCACCATCGTGGGGCTCGGCGACCGCTTCCAGATCTGGGAGCGCGAGGCTTTCAACGCCCACCGCGCCGCCCAGCGCGAGCTGGCCCGACAGGGGCTGGCCGAACTGCGCGCCCAGCAGCGGGCCGCACGCCTCGCCCACTCCGGACAGGGGAGCGCCGGATGACGACCCCGCACGTCCCCGTCCTGATGCAAGAGGTCGTGGACGCGCTCGCCCCTGCGCCCGGCCGGACGATCGTCGACGGGACCTTCGGCGCCGGCGGCTACACCCGCGCGATCCTGGCGACCGGCGCCTCGGTGGTGGCCTTCGACCGCGACCCCACGGTCAGGCGCTTCGCCGAGGGGCTTCCCGCCGACCGCTTCCGCCTGGTGGAGGCGCGCTTTTCCGAGATGGACGAGGTGCTGGGCGAGGGCGCCGCCGACGGCGTGGCCCTGGACCTCGGCGTCTCGTCCATGCAGCTCGACCAGGCCGAGCGCGGCTTCTCGTTCATGCAGGACGGGCCGCTGGACATGCGCATGGGCGCGAGCGGGCCCACCGCCGCCGACCTCGTGAACACCGCCGAGCCGGCCGAGCTCGCACGGATCTTCTTCGTCTATGGAGAGGAGCGCGAGAGCCGCCGCATCGCCCGCGCCATCGCGCGCCGGCGCGAGGAGCAGCCCTTCACCCGCACCCTGGAGCTGGCGGACTTCATCGAGAAGGCGCTGGGCGGCCGCCGCGGCGCGAAGATCCACCCGGCGACCCGGGCCTTCCAGGGCCTTCGTATCGCCGTGAACGAGGAGCTATCCGAACTGGAGGCCGGCCTTGCGGCCGCCGAGCGCGTCCTGAAGCCGGAGGGCCGCCTCTGCGTCGTCACGTTCCATTCGCTGGAAGACAGAATCGTGAAGAGCTTCCTCTCGGTGCGAGCGGGTAGAACGCCGGCGGGATCGCGCCACGCGCCCCCGGTCCGCCAAGGCCCGGCGCCCAGCTTCCAGCTCTTGTTCAACGGCGCCCGCGGGCCGTCCGAGACGGAGGTGGCGGCAAACCCCCGAGCCCGCTCGGCGAAGCTGAGGGCGGCCGTGCGCACCGACGCGCCGGTCTGGAGGGATGCGGCATGAACCTGCTGAACCGCCGCATTCGCGGTTTCCGGCTGGTGGACCTGGTCGGCGTCGGCCTGCTGGTGGTGGTGATCCTGGGGGTCTACCTGGCCAAGACCATGGCCGGGGACGAACGCGCCGAGATCGCCAAGATCGAACGCCAGATCAAGGCCGAGAAGGCCCGCATCCGCCTGCTGCAGGCCGAGGTCGCGCACCTGGAGCAGCCCGGCCGCATCGAGCGCCTGTCCGTCGAATACCTGAACATGGAGCCGGTCACCGTCAGCCGTGAGGCGACGGTCGAGCAGCTCATGGACATCGCCCGCGCCGGCCCGCCGAAGAAGGACAAGGCCCCGTCCGCCGTGGCCGCCATGGTGAACGAGAGCGACGCCACCCCCGGCGTGCCGCCGCCCCCGCCGCCGGAAGGCCGCAGCCTCCGGATCGCCGAGGCCGGGCGATGAGCCTGGGCCAGCAGGCCTTCGGCGGCTCGGCCGTCTCGCGCTGGTTCAAGGAGCGCATCTGGGGTCTCGAGCACGCCTTCGAGCGGGCTCGCGCCTCGGGCCGCGCCGAGGACGACACGCGCCTGCGCATCTTCTTCGTGCTGGTGCTGTTCGTGCTGGGCTTCGTCTGGCTGTCGGTGGGCGCTACGCGCGCGGCGCTCTTCTCGGACGCCCGGGGCGGCGGCCGCATCGCGCCGGCCGGAGTCTCCCGCGCCGATCTCGTCGACCGCAACGGCATGCTGCTGGCGGCCGACCTGCTGCACTACGGCCTCTACATCGATCCGCGCGAGATCTGGGAGACCGAGGAGACCCGCCGCCAGCTCCTGGCCGCCCTGCCGGGCCTCGACAGGGCGCGCCTCGAACGCGCCCTGCGCGGCCAGCGCCGCCTGTTCGTGATGGGCGCCCTGACGCCCGCCGAACGCAATCGCGTCCACGCCCTGGGCCTGCCCGGCGTCAGCTTCGAGCCCGAGCAGCGCCGCGTCTATCCGCTGGGCGCGAGCGCCGCCCACGTCATCGGCTTCTCAGACACCGGGGGCGAGGGCCTGTCGGGCGCCGAGGCCGCGCTGAACGAGGAGATCCGCGCCGCGGCCGGCGGCCAGGTCCCCCTGTCCATCGACCTGCGCGTCCAGGGCGCGCTGGAGGACGAGCTGTGGAAGGCCGTCCACGAGTTCACCCCGAAGGGCGCGGTGGGCCTCGTCACCGACGTGCACACCGGCGAGATCCTGGGGATGGCCAGCTGGCCGACCTTCGACCCGAACAAGCCCGGCCAGGCCACCGACTACGTGCGCACCAACCGCGCGGCCGCCTCGGTCTTCGAGATGGGCTCGACGTTCAAGGCGTTCACCGTCGCCATCGGCCTCGACGCCGGCGTCGCCACTCCGAACACGACCTTCGACGCGCGCGAGCCCTTCAAGCTGGGCTACCGGACGATCCACGACTACCACGCCGCCCGGAAGGTCCTGACCCTGGTCGAGGTGTTCCAGCACTCGTCCAACATCGGCACCGCCAAGCTGGCCGTGGGCATCGGCCCCGAGCGCATGGGCCGTTACTTCGACGGCCTGGGGCTGACCAAGCCCGCGCCGGTGGAGCTGATCGAGTCCGCGCGGCCCCTGACCCCGCGCAAGTGGGACGAGGACGCGGTGGCCTCCACCTCCTTCGGCCACGGCATCAACGTCAGCCCGCTGGCGCTCGCCCGGGCCATGGGCGCGATCCTGAACGGCGGGCGCCTCGTGCCGCTGACCATCCGCAAGCTGGAACCCGGTGCGGCGGTCGACGGTCCCCGGGTGATGTCCGAGCGCACGTCCCTGCAGATGCTGTCGATCATGCGCGCCAACGTGGCGGGCGAGGCGGGCAGCGGCCGGTCGGCCAACATCCCGGGCCTGTCGGTGGGCGGCAAGACCGGCACCGGCGAGAAGTACGATCCTGCGATCCGCGCCTACAACCACCAGCGTCAGGTCTCCTCGTTCGCCGCCGTGTTCCCCACCAGCGGCCCGGCCGAGGCCAAGCGCTACTTCGTGCTGATCCTGCTGGACGAGCCGCACGGCACCGCCCGCAGCGCCGGCTACGCCACCGGCGGCTGGGTGGCCGCGCCGGCCGCCGGCCGGGTCATCGAGCGCATCGCCCCGTTCCTGGGCGTCGAGCGCCAGCCCGAGCTCGCGGAGATCGCGCCCGCGGGCGCCGCGCCGATGGGAGAGGGCCAGTGAAGCGCCTCTCGGCCATCGTGAAGCGCGGCCTGCCGGCGGATCCCGAGATCACCGGCGTCACCGCCGACAGCCGCAAGGTGCGGGCCGGCACGCTGTTCGCCGCCCTGCCGGGCACGAAGGTGGACGGCGCCAGCTTCGCCGCCGCCGCGATCCAGGCCGGCGCCGCCGCGGTGATCGCCGACCGCGACCTCGGCCTGCCGGTCCCGACCATCGTGGCCAAGGATCCGCGCCGGGCCTACGCCCTGGCCGCGGCCGAGTTCTGGGGACGCCAGCCGCAGGTCTGCGTCGCCGTCACCGGCACCAACGGCAAGACCTCGGTGGCCAACTTCTGCCGCCAGATGTTCGCCCGCGCCGGCCGCACCTCGGCCAGCATGGGCACCCTGGGCGTCACCGTCTCGCGGCCCGACGGGACGCACGAGCAGCTCACGCCCCCCGGCCTCACCACCCCCGACGCCGCCGACGTCGCCGAGATGCTGGCGAGGATCGCCGGCATGGGCGTCACCCACTTCGCGATGGAAGCCTCCTCGCACGGGGTGGACCAGCGCCGGCTGGACGGGGTGAAGCTGACCGCCGCCGGCTTCCTGAACCTGACCCAGGACCACCTCGACTACCACGGCACGATGGAGGCCTACCGGGCCGCCAAGCTTCGCCTGTTCGAGACCCTGCTGCCGCGCGGCGGCACGGCGGTGCTGAACGCCGACTCCGACGCCTTCCCGGCCTTCGCCGCCGCCGCCGTGATCGCCGGCCAGTGGGTGATGCCGGTTGGCGAGACCGGCGCGACCCTGAAGCTGGCCAAGCGCGAGCTGCTGCCCGAGGGCCAGTGGCTGCGGATCATGGCCGAGGGCCGCTCTCACGACGTGCGCCTGCCGCTGGCGGGCGGGTTCCAGGCGTCGAACGCCCTGGTGGCCGCCGGCCTCTGCTGGGCAGCCGGCCTGACGCTGGAGGAGGTGTTCGCCGGGCTGGAGGCGCTGGAGGGCGCGCCGGGCCGGCTGCAGCGCGTGGGCCAGGGCGCCCGCGGCGGCGAGGCCTATGTGGACTACGCCCACACGCCCGACGGGCTGGAGACGGTGCTGAAGGCGCTGCGTCCCCACGTGCGCGGGCGGCTGATCGTGGTGTTCGGGGCCGGCGGCGACCGCGACCGCGGCAAGCGGCCGCTGATGGGCAAGGTGGCGGGCGAGCTGGCCGACGTCGCCATCGTCACCGACGACAACCCCCGCTCGGAGGTCCCGGCGGCGATCCGCGCCGAGGTGCTGGCGGGCTGCCCGGGCGCGGCCGAGATCGGCGACCGCCGCGAGGCGATCCGCGAGGCCGTGGCGATGCTGCGCGACGGCGACATCCTGGTGGTCGCCGGCAAGGGCCACGAGCAGGGCCAGATCGTGGGCGGCGTGACCCACCCCTTCGATGACGTGGCCGAGACGGCCCAGGCGCTGGAGCTGGTGCATGGCTGAGCCCCTCTGGACCGCCGAGGAGATCGCGGCCGCGACCGGCGGCAAGCTGGCGGGCCAGGCGTTCCGCGCGGGCGGCGTCTCCATCGACACCCGCACGATCCAGCCGGGCGACCTGTTCGTGGCGCTGGCCGGCGTGCGCGACGGACACGAGTTCGTGGAGCAGGCCTTCGAGAAGGGCGCGGCCGGCGTGATCGCCTCGCGCCAGGTGTTCGGCCCGGCGGTCATGGTCCCCGACACCCTGCAGGCGCTGGAGAAGCTGGGGGCCGCCGCCCGCGAGCGCGCGCCGCAGGCCCGGCGCGGTGCGGTCACCGGCTCGGTCGGCAAGACCAGCGTCACCCAGGCGATCATGGCCGGCCTGACCCTGGCCGGCCCGGCGCATTCGTCGGTGAAGTCCTACAACAACCACATCGGCGTGCCGCTGACCCTGGCGCGGATGCCGCGCGGAACCGCCCGCGCGGTGTTCGAGATCGGCATGAACCACGCCGACGAGATCCGGCCGCTGAGCAGGATGGTCCGGCCGCACGCCGTCGTGATCACGACGGTGGGGCCCGTCCACACCGAGAACTTTCCCGACGGCGAGGCGGGCGTGGCGCGCGCCAAGGCCGAGATCTTCGAAGGGCTGGAGCCGGGCGGCGTGGCCGTGCTCAACGCCGACAACCGCTGGTTCGACCTGCTGAAGGGCGAGGCCGAGCGGGCCGGCGCGACGGTGCGCACGTTCGGGACGGGCGAGGCGTGCGACGCGCGGCTGATCGACTTCCAGGTTCCCGCGGGCCACGCGGTCGTGCAGGCCCGCCTGCACGGCAAGGCGCTCGACTTCCCGATCCTGCAGACCGGCCTGCACTGGGGCCTGAACAGCATGGCCGTGCTGCTGATGCTCGAGGCGCTGGGCGTCGACCTGGACGATGGTCTCGCCGCCCTGGGCTCGTTCGAGCCGCTGGCCGGCCGCGGCGCCGAGAAGCAGGTCCGCAAGGGCGCCGGCGCCTTCACGCTGATCGACGAGAGCTACAACGCCAACCCGATCTCCATGGCCTCGGCCATCGCCACCCTGGGCGCGCGGGAGACCGCCGGTCGGCGCATCGTGGCCCTGACCGACATGCTCGAACTGGGGCCGGAGGCTGAGGCCTTCCACCGCGGCCTCGCCGAGCCGCTGGAGGCTGCGGCGATTGACCTCGTCTTCTGCGCCGGCCCGCTGATGAAATCCCTCTGGGACGCCCTTCCGCCGACTCGCCGCGGCGGCTACGCCGAGTCCGCGGCCGAACTCGCGCCGCAGGTCGTCCAGGCCGTAGAGCCCGGCGACGTGGTGATGGTGAAGGGGTCGAACGGATCGAAGGCGGGCGCGATCGCGGCCGCCCTGTCCGCGCTCGATTCCCGGTCGGGGGAGGGCGCCTGATGTTCTACTGGCTGTACGAACAGTTCGCGGCGTCGGGCTATGTCCCGATCCTCAACCTGCTGAAATACCAGACCTTCCGGACCGGCCTTGCGATCTTCACGGCCCAGTTCGTGGTCGTGGCCATGGGCTCGCGCTTCATCCGCTGGATGCAGGCCAAGCAGGGCAAGGGCCAGCCGATCCGCGCCGAGGGCATAGAGCGCCACGTGATCGAGAAGGCCGGCACGCCGACGATGGGCGGGGTGATGATCCTGGCCGGCCTGCTGGTGGGCACGCTGCTGTGGAGCGACCTGTCGAACCCCTACGTCTGGGCGGTCGTGCTGGTCACCGCCGGCTACGGCCTGCTGGGCTTCACCGACGACTACGCCAAGGTCACTCGCCAGACGACGGCGGGGGTCTCGGGCAAGATCCGGCTGGCGCTCGAGGCGTTCATCGCCATGGCGGCGGTGCTGATCATCATCGTCTTCGCCCAGAAGCCGCCCGAGAACCCCGAGCTGCTGACCTCGGTGACCTTCCCGATCTTCAAGCAGTACTTCGTCGACCTCTCGTGGGGCTATCTGCTGTTCGGCGCCTTCATCATCGTGGGCGCGGCGAACGCCGTGAACTTCACCGACGGCCTCGACGGCCTGGCCACGGTGCCGGTGATGATCGCCGCGGCGGCCTACGGCCTGATCGCCTACCTGGTCGGCAACTACGTCTTCTCGAACTACCTGCAGCTCCACTTCGTGCCGGGCGTGGGCGAGATCGCGGTCTTCTGCGGCGCCCTGATCGGCTCGGGGCTGGGTTTCCTCTGGTACAACGCCCCGCCGGCCAAGATCTTCATGGGCGACACCGGCTCGCTGGCCCTGGGCGGGGCGGTGGGCGCGGTGGCCGTCGCCACCCGGCACGAGATCGTGCTGGCGATCATCGGCGGCCTGTTCGTGGCCGAGACGCTGTCGGTGATCATCCAGGTCGCCTGGTTCAAGCGCACCGGCCGGCGGATCTTCCTGATGGCCCCGATCCACCACCACTTCGAGAAGCTGGGCTGGTCGGAATCGACCGTCGTCATCCGCTTCTGGATCGTAGCCATCATGCTGGCCCTCGTGGGCCTCGCCACCCTGAAGCTCAGGTAGGGGAGGACGCGCGGTCAGATGATCCCGGTCAGCGGCTTCGAAGGAAGGACGGTCGCCGTGTTCGGCCTGGCCCGCACGGGCCTGGCCGCCGCGCGCGCGCTCGTCGCCGGCGGGGCCAAGGTGGCGCTCTGGGACGACAAGCCGGCCGCGCGAGAAGCTGCGCAGGCCGAGGGCTTCGAGCTGACGGACCTCAGCCGGGCCGACTGGCGGGAGTTCGCCGCCGTCATGCTCTCGCCGGGCGTGCCGCTGACCCATCCGGCGCCGCACTGGACCGTCGAGCGGGCCCGCGAGGCCGGGGTCGAGATCGTGGGCGACATCGAGCTCTTCGCCCGTACCGTCAACGCCGCGCCCGAGCACAAGCGGCCGAAGATCGTCGCCATCACAGGCACCAACGGCAAGTCCACGACGACGGCGCTGATCGGCCACATCTGCGCCGAGGCCGGCCGCGACGTGCGCATCGGCGGCAACATCGGCTACGGCGTGCTGGGCCTCGAGGACATGCACGGCGGGGCGGTCTACGTGCTGGAGCTGTCGTCCTACCAGCTGGACCTGACGTCCTCGCTGCACGCCGACGTCACCGTGATCCTGAACATCTCGCCGGACCACCTCGAGCGGCACGGGACGATGGACGAGTATGTCGCCGCCAAGCGCCGCATCCTGCTGAACCAGGGCAAGGGCGACACCGCCGTCATCGGCGTGGACGATCCCTGGGGCCAGCGGATCTGCACCGAGATCACCGCCGCCAACCGCCGCACCATCGTGCCGGTCTCGGCGTCCAAGGCCATGAGCCGCGGGGTCTACGCCCTGGACGGCCTGCTCTACGACGCCACCGGCGAGCGCGCCCAGGAAGTGGCCGACCTGAAGCGGGCCCGCTCGCTGCCCGGCCGCCACAACTGGCAGAACGCGGCGGCCGCCTACGCCGCCGCCAGGGGGCTCGGGATCTCGGGCGAGGAGGCGGCCCAGCACCTGATGACCTTCCCCGGGCTCGCGCACCGGATGGAGACCGTGGCGGTGCTGGGCAAGGTCCGCTTCGTCAACGACAGCAAGGCCACCAACGCCGACGCCGCGCGGCAGGCGATGTCCAGCTATCCGAAGTTCTACTGGATCGCCGGCGGCCTGCCGAAGACCGGCGGCATCGACGGCCTCATCGACCTCTTCCCACGCATCGAGAAGGCCTACCTGGTGGGCGAGGCCGCGCCAGCCTTCGCCGACGTGCTGCGCGGCAAGGCGCCCGCCGTCGAAAGCGGGACCATCGAGGCCGCCGTGCGCCAGGCCTACGCGGACGCCCGGGCCGCGGGTCAGGAGGCGATCGTGCTGCTGTCGCCGGCCTGCGCCTCGTTCGACCAGTTCGCCGACTTCGAGGAACGCGGCGAGGCCTTCCGCGCCGCCGTCCAGAAGCTGGCCGACGGCCAGGCGGACGCCGCATGAGCCCGGTGAACAACGTCTCCCAGGCCCACGCCTTTCCGCGTTCGGACCGCTCGCCGCTCGGCGTGTGGTGGTGGACGGTGGACCGCTGGATGCTGGGCGTGGTCGGCGTGCTGATCTTCATCGGCGTCCTGATGTCGTTCGCCGCCAGCCCGGCGGCCGCCGCTCGGATGAACGTGGGCGATCCGTTCCACTTCGCGGTGCGCCAGTGCGTCTTCGCCGCCGCCTCGGCCTTCATCCTGGTCAGCGTCTCGATGCTGGACGTGAAGGGGATCCGCAGGGCTGCGTTCTTCATCTGGCTGTTCGCCATCGCGGTGATGATCGCCCTGCCGTTCATCGGCCACAGCGCCAAGGGCGCGACGCGCTGGATCGAGTTCGGCGGCTTCACCTTCCAGCCGTCCGAGTACATGAAGCCGGCCCTGATCATCCTCGTCTCGTGGATGTTTGCCGAGGGGCAGAAAGGGCAGGGCGTGCCCGGCGTCTCCATCGCCTTCGGTCTCTACGTGGTCTCGATCGGCCTCCTGCTGATCCAGCCCGACATCGGCCAGACGGTGCTGATCACGGTGGCCTTCGGGGCGGCGTTCTGGATGGCCGGCGTGCCGCTCTCGTGGGTGATGCTGCTGGGGGCGCTGGCGGTCGCGGGCCTGTCCTCGACCTACTTCCTGTTCCCCCACGTGGCGAGCCGGGTGGACCGCTTCCTCAGCCCCGAGAAGGCCGACACCCACCAGGTGGACCGCGCCGCCGAGGCGATCTCGGCCGGGGGCCTGTTCGGCCGCGGCCCGGGCGAGGGCGTGATGAAGCGCCACGTGCCCGACCTGCACACCGACTTCATCTATTCCGTGGGCGCCGAGGAGTACGGGCTGATCTTCAGCCTGCTCCTGATCTCGCTGTTCGCCTTCGTGGTGATCCGCGGCCTCTACAGGGCCATGAAGCTGACCGATCCGTTCGAGCAGGTGGCCGCCGCCGGCCTCTTCGTGCTGGTGGGCCAGCAGGCGATCATCAACGTGGCCGTGAACCTGAACCTCATCCCGACCAAGGGCATGACCCTGCCGTTCATCAGCTATGGCGGCTCGTCCATGCTGGCGATGGGCCTGACGCTGGGCATGGCGCTGGCGCTCACGCGCCGCCGGCCGGGCGCCTACACCCCGACCGAGGGCCTCGCCAAGGCGGGCGCCTTCGCCTAACCCTTTGGGGGATCATGCGTAAGACAGCAGTCGTCGCCGCCGGGGGCACCGGCGGCCACCTCTTTCCCGCCCAGGCGCTCGCCGAAGCCCTGATCGCCCGCGGCTGGCGGATCGTGCTGGCCTCGGACGAGCGGGTCGCGGGCCTGGCCCAGGACTTCCCGGCCGAGCGCCGCATCGGCCTCTCGGCGGCCACCTACCGGCCGGGCGACCCGGTGGGCATGATGCGGGCCGGCTTCGCCGTGCTGCGCGGGGCGATGCACGCCCGCGCCGCCTTCCGCGAGATCGGCCCCGACGTGGTGGTGGGCTTCGGCGGCTACCCGTCGGCCCCGGCGCTGGTGGCCGCGATCCTGGACCGCCGGCCGACGGTGATCCACGAGCAGAACGCGGTGATGGGCCGGACCAACCGCATCCTCGCGCCCCACGTCCGCACGGTCGCCTGCGCCTTCCCGACGCTGAAGAAGGCCCCGCCGAAGGTGGCCGGCCGCGCCGTCGTGGTCGGCAATCCGGTGCGCCCGCCGATCCGGGCGCTGGCCGACGTCCCCTACGTCCCGCCCGAGCCGAACGGGCCGGTGCGCCTGCTGGTCACCGGCGGCAGCCAGGGCGCGCGCCTGCTGTCGGAACTGGTGCCCGAGGCCGTGAAGGCGCTGCCCGAGGACCTGCGCCGCCGGCTGACCGTCCACCAGCAGACCCGGCCGGAGTCCATGAACACCGCCCGCCGCGCCTACCGCGACGCCCTGGTGGACGCCGAGATCGCCCCGTTCTTCCGCGACATCGCCGGCCGCCTGCGCGAGGCTCACCTGGTGGTCGGCCGCGCCGGCGCGGGCACCGTCTGCGAGTTCGCCATCGCCGGGAAGCCGTCGATCCTGGTGCCGCTGGCCATCGCCCTCGACGACGACCAGGGGCAGAACGCGCGCCTGCTCGCCGACGCCGGCGGCGCCGAGGTGGCGCGCGAGAACCAGCTCACCGTCGACACCATGGCCAACGCTCTCGAGAAGCTGCTGACCAACCCCGCCCGCCTGCAGCGCATGGCCGAGGCCGCCCGCTCGGTGGCCATCCCCGACGCCGCCGAGCGCCTCGCCGACGTGGTGGAGCAGACGGCGCGCGGCCGCTGATCCGCGATGACCAACGCGCGGGGGCGTATATTTCCCCCGCCGCGCCGATGCGCTAGCAGGACTCCATGAATCGCCGCCCCGTCCCCTTCGAGATCGGCCCCGTCCACTTCGTGGGGATCGGCGGCATCGGCATGAGCGGCATCGCCGAGATCATGCTGCGCACCGGCTACCAGGTGCAGGGCTCGGACGCCAAGCCCTCGGCCAACACCGAGCGGCTCGAGAAGCTGGGCGCGAGGATCTTCATCGGCCACGACGCCAAGAACGTCGAAGGCGCCTACGCCATCGTCTATTCGACGGCGGTCAAGCCCGACAATCCCGAGATGGTGGAAGGCCGCGCGCGGCGTCTGCCGCTGGTCCGCCGGGCCGAGATGCTGGCCGAGCTGATGCGGCTGCAGTTCTCGATCGCCGTGGGCGGCACGCACGGCAAGACCACCACCACCTCGATGGTGGCCGCCATCCTCGACGCGGGCGGGCTCGATCCGACGGTGGTCAACGGCGGCATCATCAACGCCTACGGCACCAACGCGAAGGTGGGCGCCGGCGACTGGATCGTGGTCGAAGCCGACGAGAGCGACGGCACCTTCCTGAAGCTGAAGTCCACCGTCGCCGTGGTCACCAACATCGACCCCGAGCACCTCGACCACTACGGCGACTTCGAGGCGGTGAAGAAGGCCTTCCAGGACTTCGTCGAGAACATCCCGTTCTACGGCTTCGCCGCCGTCTGCCTCGACCATCCGGAGGTCCAGGCCATGACCGCGCGGGTCGAGAACCGCCGGCTCGTGACCTACGGCGTGAACCCCCAGGCCGAGGTGCGCGCGCACAACATCCGCATGGGCCCCGAGGGCGCCC
>Ga0268287_100266_pt1 | contig 19567 bp, 21 predicted proteins | sample MetcocultureR3M_FD_191348 | JGI IMG/M metagenome (GOLD analysis project Ga0268287, IMG submission 191348) | Soil microbial communities from Anza Borrego Desert, Southern California, United States - Methanotrophic co-culture R3-M | ecosystem: Environmental > Terrestrial > Soil > Desert | place... | reverse complement strand
GTCGGCCTTCTCGGCGGGGGCGAGGCGCATGACCTCGGCCTGGTACTTCTCGTCGTCGCCCAGGGCCAGGAGGGGGGCGGCGTCGGCGCAGGCTTCGAGGAGCGGCTCGACCCACTTCATCTCGGCCTTGTGGAAGTCGGAGAGCACGTGGCCGTGCACCAGCTCCTTCTGGCCCGGATGGCCGGTGCCCAGGCGGGCGCGGCGGAAGTCGGGGCCGATCTGGCTGGCGACCGAGCGGATGCCGTTGTTGCCGGCCGCCCCGCCGCCCGTCTTCATGCGGAAGCGGCCGGGGGCCAGGTCGATCTCGTCGTAGAAGACCACCACGTCGGAAGGCTGGAGCTTGAAGAACTTCATGGCCTCGCCCACGGCGCGGCCGCTCTCGTTGTAGTAGGTCTGCGGCTTCAGGATCAGGGTGCGCACCGGCCCCTGGGGCGTGTCGATCGCGCCCTCTGCGGCGAGGCTGCGGAAACGCGAACGCGCCGCGGGGAAGCCCCAGCGGCGCGCGATCTCGTCCACGGCCATGAAGCCGATGTTGTGGCGGTTCTTGGCGTAGGTCGGGCCGGGATTCCCCAGCCCCGCGATGAGCAGCATCGGCCGGCGGGAGGAGGACTACTCCTCGCCGCCCTCGGCGGCGGCTTCGCCCTCGGCGCCTTCGGCGGCCTCTTCAGCGACCTCGGCCATGGCGCCGGCGACGCTGGCGACCACGGTCTCGCCGTCCACGGCGGCTTCCGCCTTCGCCGGCAGCTTCAGGTCGGCGACGCGGATGGTGGCGCCGATCTCGAGGCCGGTCAGGTCGAACACGATCTCTTCCGGGATCGAGTCCGCCGGGCAGGAGACGGTCAGGGTGTGCAGGGCGACGTTCAGGGTGCCGCCGCGCTTCAGGCCCGGCGAATCGTCCTGGTTCGTGAAGTGCACCGGCACTTCGATCTTGATCTGCTGGTGCTCGTCGACCCGGTAGAGGTCGAAGTGCTGCGGCTCGTCGGTGACCGGGTGCATGTCCACGGCCTTGGCGATGACCGGCTGGGTCTCGTTCCCGTACTTCAGGGTCACGAGGTGGCCGAGCAGCTTGCCGGTGTAGAGCGCCTTGCGGAACTCGTTGGCCCGCACGGCGATGGCGACGGGATCCTTGTCGCCGCCGTACAGCACGCCGGGGACCATGCCCGAGCGACGGGTGTCACGCGCGCCGCCGGTGCCGGTCCGCTCGCGCACTTCAACGTTCAAAACGATCTCGGCCATGGCCTTGCCTCAAAACGAAGCCGCCGCGCTGCTAGAAGCGCGGCGACGGAATTCCGCAGACCCCTAGGGGTCGAAAGGTGCGCGTAGATACACAAAAGCCCCGGCCAGTGCAACGGCCGGGGCCTTGAAAAGTCGGACCTCGGCGCCTCAGCGCGTGGAGGTGGTGGGTCCGGCGCCGGCCGGGGCGGTGGAGGCCGCCGTCAGCCGGGTGGGCGCCTCGACGGGCTCGGGCGCCCCGACGCTCTTCAGCACGCAGCGGCCGGTGTCCATCAGGCTGTGCACGCCCAGGCAGAACACGTCCTCGTAGTGCGGCTTGGAGACAGCCAGGCACTGGTAGAGGTTGAGCTTGGACATGTTCAGGCAGCTGGCCGCGTTGGGATCGGCCAGGATCGGCATCACCTGCTCGAGGCTGGCGTCGTCGGCGTAGCCGAGGGCCGCCAGGGCCGCGACCGCCATCGAGCGGATCACCACCGGCGTGTAGGGCGGGGCCGCCGCCTGGCCGGTGACGCCGAGCGAGCCGGTGGACAGGATCGCCTGCTGCAGGCGGGCGGTCTCGGCGGTGTCGCCCATGACGGGCGTGGCGGAGAGCTGCTTGGCGAGCGCGAGGCGGGCCTGCCGGCCGGCGACGTCCTTCTTGGACCAGGCGGCGCGCTGGACGTCGTAGGCGGCCTGGCGCACCGCCTTGCCCTGATTGAACAGCCTGGCGCCGTCCTCGGCGAGGGCGGCCTTGACGAGGCCCGCGGCTCCGGCCGAGCCGCCGATGCCGATGACGTAGGCCGGGTCCTTCATGATCTCGTAGGCGATCGTGCGGCGCTGGGTCGGGTCGGTCGCATAGGCGCGCACGCCGGCCACGAAGCCGGGATCCTGCAGGGCGACGACCGCGCCGTAGGCGATGGCGCCGCGCAGAAGCTGCTGCGGCTCGTAGGCCGCGCCCGTGCGCACGCCGTGGGCCACGGCCTCGCCGTCGGCGAAGGCGGGCGCGATCGCCGAGGCGGTGGCGACGTAGCGGCGGTAGGCGCTGGCCTGCTCGACCACCTTCGGCGAAAGACTGACGACCGGCGCGGCGGGAGGCGGGGCGACCGCCTTGGGCGGCTCGGCGCAGCTGGCCAGGACCGCGGCCGCGGCGAGCGCGCCGGCGGCGAGCGCCCGGCGGAGCGGCTGGCCAAACGGGATGTGGCCGAATTGGACGATGGACGGCATCGGGAGGCCTCCCCCTCTTACGAGTGGACGAATCTTAGCACCTGCCCCCCGGCGACCGTGCCCTAACTTGGTAAACTCTTGCTGAGCAAGCCTGGCCGCAGAGGATCCTAGTCGAACAGTTTCGACACGGACTCCTCATTTGCGATGCGGCGGATCGCCTCGCCGATCAGGCCCGCGCAGCCGACGGTGCGGATCTTGTCCACCCCGGCGACCTCCTGCGAGGCCTCGATGGAGTCGGTGATGACCAGCTCCTTGAGCACCGAGTTCTTCACCCGTTCGGCCGCCGCGCCCGAGAGGACGCCGTGGGTGATGTAGGCCGAGACCTCGGCCGCGCCGGCGTCCATCAGCGACTGGGCCGCCGAGCAGAGCGTGCCGGCCGAATCCACGATGTCGTCGAAGATGATCAGCCGGCGGCCGGTGACGTCGCCGATGATGTTGGCCACTTCCGACTTGCCGGGACCCGAGCGGCGCTTGTCGACGATGGCCAGCTCGGCGTTCAGGCGGCTGGCGACCGCCAGGGCCCGGACGACCCCGCCCACGTCCGGCGAGACGATCAGCAGCTCGTCGGCCTTGGCGTAGTTGGTCTTGATGTCCTGGGCCATCAGCGGCGCCGACTGCAGGTTGTCGGTGGGGATGTCGAAGAAGCCCTGGATCTGGCCCGAGTGCAGATCCATCGTCAGCACCCGGTCCGCGCCGGCGCGGGTGATCAGGTTGGCCACCAGCTTGGCCGAGATGGGCGTGCGGCCGCCGGTCTTCCGGTCCTGCCGCGCGTAGCCGAAGTAGGGCATCACCGCCGTGATCCGCCGGGCCGACGCGCGCTTCAGCGCATCGATGCAGATCAGGAGCTCCATCAGGTGGTCGTTGGCCGGATAGGCGGTGGACTGCAGGACGAAGACGTCCTCGCCGCGCACGTTCTCGTCGATGGTCACCCAGACCTCGTTGTCCGGGAAGCGCTTCACCTGGGCCTTGGTGAGCGGCAGGTCCAGGTGGGAGGCCACGGCCTGCGCAAGCGTGCGATTCGAGTTGCCGGCCAGCAGCTTCATCGGACCCCCATTTGGCTAGTTGCCGGGCTTGTAGCAGCGGAAGCGGCGGAGTCCAGCTAGGCGAGCACGATCGCCGAAAGGAGGCGGCCGTAGTCGGGCTCGCCCGCCTTGAAGGCGCGGCGGTTGGAGAAGAACAGGTCCTCTTCCGCGCAGGTGTCGCGGCCGATCCACTCGCAGGCCCCGATGCCGGCGGCCCGGAGGCGCGCGAGGACGAAGCCCGGCAGGTCGAACTGGCGCTTGTCGGGCGTCTCGCCCGCCGTGAAGAAGCGCGCGTAGGCCGGATCGGCCTCGGTGAAGCGGGCGACGTACTCCAGGCCGACCTCGTAGCTGGCCGGGGCGATGCACGGGCCGACGGCGGCGCGGATGCGCTCGCGGCGGGCGCCCAACGTCTCCATGCGGGCGATGGCGGCCTCGGCGACCCCGGTCAGGGCCCCCTTCCATCCGGCGTGGGCGGCGGCCACCACCCGCGCTTCGGGATCGGCCAGCAGGATGGGGGCGCAGTCGGCCGAGAGCGCGCCGCAGATGACGCCGGGCGTGGCGCTGACCACCGCGTCGGCCTGGGGCGGGCCGGCCGGCCAGGGGCCGTCGGCGACCAGGGCCGTGGGCGAGTGGACCTGGTAGGCGGTGACCAGCTCGCCGCCGAGGCGGGCCGCGCACCGGCGGCGGTTCTCGGCCACGGCGGCCGGGTCGTCATTGGAGCCGACGCCGACGTTCAGCGAGGCGTAGATCCCCTGCGAGACCCCGCCCTGGCGGGTGAAGAAGGCGTGGCGCACGCCCGGCAGGTCCAGCAGCGGCGAGGTCAGGAGGGGGAGGTCGCTCATGCATCGGCCTCTTCGAAAGCCGGCGGCGTCCAGCCGGGGGAGTGCAGGCAGCAGGCCTTGAAGAGCTCGCCCATCTGGTCGGCGGCCACGAGGCGGTTGAGCTGACGGCCGACGACCGGCGCCTTGTCGGGGCGGGCGCGCACCAGGGCCTCGGCGCGCTCGCCGATCCCGAGCCGGGCCAGGAACTCGGCCTGGGTGAGGATGGCGGCCTGCGCGCCCTCACCCTCCGCGGCGGCCATCACGGCGGGGAAGTCGGCGTGGACGGTGAGGTCCGCCTCGCCGGGGCAGGCGAGGGGATCGACCCGCTCGTGCCGGCGCAGGGCCTGGAGGGTGTCGCCGAAGCCCGGCCGGGCGCGGCCGTAGTCGATCAGCAGGGCCGCGCCGCCGTCGCGGACCACGCGGGCGCCGATCTCGGAGCCCAGCGCCTCCTGGGCGGCGGACTGCTCGAACACCGCGCCCTCGCGGGCGTCCGGCAGCAGGGTCCCGGCGGGGGTGGCGACGCGGCCGAAGGCCAGCCGCCCCCCGGAGCCCCCTTGGTCGGCGAGGCCGACCACCTGCTCGGCCCAGCCGGTGGCGGTGCGCACGAACTGGCGCACGGGCAGGCAGTCGAGGAGCTCGTTGGCGAACAGGATCAGGGGCGCCTCGCCCGGAACCTCGGCGAGGGATGCGGCCCAGCGGGGGCCATCGCCCAGCCGTTCGCGCTGGCGCGCCTTCAGGGGCTCGGACGTCTCGACCAGCCAGACATCGGCGGCGTCGAGGAATCCGGGGGCCATGCGCGCGGCGCGCAGGACGTCGCCCATCAGCGTGCCGTCCCCGGGGCCCATCTCGACCAGCCGCACGGTCTCGGGGCGGCCCATCAGCTCCCAGGAGACCGCCGCCCAGACGCCGACCAGCTCGCCGAACATCTGGCTGACCAGGGGCGCGGTGACGAAGTCGCCCCCCTCGCCCAGCGCCGGCCGGGTGGCGTAGTAGCCGAACTGCGGATCGTGCAGGCAGGCGGTCATGTACTGGGCCACGGTCAGCGGCCCGCCGGCGGCGATCTGGGCGGCCAGCTTCTCGGCGAGGTTGCGGCTCACGCCGGCTTGTCGGCCGGGGCGAGGGCGGGGGGCGTCTCCTCGCGCATGCCGCGCCAGATCAGCCACAGGCCGAACAGCAGCATCGGGATCGACAGGTAGATGCCCATGGTCAGGCCCAGCGGCAGGTTCTCGAGCCCGGCGTCCGGCTGGCGCACGTTCTCGAGGCTGATGCGGAACACCGCGTAGAAGGTGGTGAAGAGGCCCATCACCACGCCGCGGCGGTTCAGCAGCTTCGCCCCGTGGGTGGCCCAGCGCAGGATCAGGAAGAGGACGATCCCCTCGAGGGCCGCCTCGTAGAGCTGGCTGGGATGGCGCGCCACGTCGCCTGCCGGGCACCAGCCCAGGGTCTCGCGGATGCGCTCGTTGCAGAAGACGACCCCCCAGGGCGCGTCGGTGGGCCGGCCCCACAGCTCGCCGTTGATGAAGTTGGCCACCCGGCCGAAGAAGAGGCCGATCGGCACGACCGCGGCCACCAGGTCGCCGAGCCGCCACAGGTCGACCTTGTTCCGCATGGCGAAGAGGATGATCGCCAGGAAGACGCCGATGGCGCCGCCATGGAAGCTCATGCCGCCGTTCCAGATCTGCAGGATCTGCAGCGGATCGGTCCAGATGATCTGGGGCGTGTAGAAGAGGACGTGGCCCAGGCGCCCGCCGACGATGATCGCCAGGGTCACCCAGAGGATGAAGTCGTCCACCTGCTCGGTGGTGACGGGCGGCGGGCGGTGAGTCCAAAGCCGCGGGTTCTTCACCATGGCCACGGCGTAGCGCCAGCCCAGCAGGATGCCGGCGACATAGGCCAGGGCGTACCAGCGGATGGCGAGGGGGCCCAGCTGGACCAGGACGGGATCGAAGTCGGGAAACGGCACGGTTGGGCGGCTCCAGCGTTCAGGTGTGGAGAGTTAGACGAGAAGCCCTTCGCTTTCGACCCCCGAAGGGCCATATAGGAGCCGAGAAGGCCGCCTTCCGCGGTCTTCCAAGATCGAGACGAATGCAGACCCAGAACCCGATCCTCGACGAGCTCGCCAAGCTGACCACCGCCGCCATGGGCATGGCCCAGGCCGCCGGCGACGAGGCGAAGGCCGCCTTCCGCAGCCAGGCCGACCGCGTGGCCGCCGAGCTCGACCTCGTACGCCGCGAGGACTACGACGCGCTGAAGGCCGAGCTGGCCGCCCTGCGCGCCGAGGTCGAGGCGCTGAAGGCGGCGCAGGCCGCCGCGGCTTCGCCCAAGCCCCGCACGCCCAAGGCGGGCGGCTCCAAAGCCGACCCGGCCTGAAGCCTGTGCACAACCCGCCCATCCGGCCCGGTTCCTGCAAGAAGCAGGTGACGGCCGGGCCGCGAAGCAGCTTACTTTCAATATCGCAGGCGATTCGGGGGCCGACCTCGGCTCCCAGCCCGCTGCGAAAGGGGTCTTGATGGACACCTCCCAGACGGACGAAACCGTCCTCCTCTCCAACGATCCGCTCGACGTGGTCGAGCACGTGCTCACCGCCGAGAACCTGCCCTTCGACCGCACCGAGGACGGCGACCTCGCCTTCTCGCTGGCCGGCGACTGGAAGGACTACGAACTCTGGTTCGCCTGGCGGCCCGAAGGCGACACGCTGCAACTCTGCCTCTCGATGGACCAGTCGGTCCCGCGCGAGCGCCGGACCGCCGCCCACGAGCTGATCGCCGCCATCAATCCCCGCGTCTGGCTCGGCCACTTCGAGCTGTGGGAAGACGGCGAGATCATCTTCCGCCACGGCATGGCGCTGATGACCGGCGAACAGCCCAGCCTGGCCCAGGCGGCGGCGATGATCGACGTGGCGGTGGAGGCCGGCGACCGGTTCTATCCGGCGTTCGACTTCATGCTGCGCGGCGCCAAGTCCCCGCAGGAAGCCATCGCCGCCTGCATGTTCGAAACCGTCGGCGAGGCCTGATCCCTCCGCCTTGTCATCCCGGAAGGCCGGCGAGACCGGGATGACAGGCTTTGTGTTGGCGGCGGGGCCCCGCTAGGTTCGCGCCCGATGATCGCACCGATACTGATGCTGGGCGCGGGCCGGATGGGCGGCGCCATGCTGGAGGGCTGGCGCGCGGCGCAGGCCTTCCAGCCCTCCGACCTGATGATCCGCGACCCGAGCCCCGGCCCGGCGGCCCTCGCCGCCGCCGAGGCGGGCGCCATGCTCAATCCTCCCGACGCCGAGCTGGCCCGCGCCCGCACCGTGGTGCTGGCGGTGAAGCCGCAGCTGTGGCGCGAGGCCGCCGCCGAGACCGCTTCGTGGCTGGCCGAGGACGCGGTGATCGTCTCGATCGCGGCGGGAGTGAAGGCGGCCGAGATCTCCCGCGAGTTCGGCGGCCGGCCCGTCGCGCGGATCATGCCGACGACCGCCGCGGCGATCGGCCGGGGCACGGCCAGCGTGTACGCCGACGATCCCGCCGCGCTGTCCCGGGCGCATGCGCTGTTCGAGCCGCTGGGGACGGTGGTGGACCTGGCCGACGAGGCGCACATGCATGCGGCCACCGCGGTGTCAGGCTCGGCGCCGGCCTATCTCTACGCCTTCATCGAGGCCCTTGAGGGGGCGGGCGCGGCGGCGGGCCTGTCGCCCGAGGACGCCCGCGCGCTGGCCCGCTCGACCATCATCGGCGCGGCGGCCCTGCTGGCGGCGACGGACGAGGACCCCGCCGAGCTGCGCCGCCAGGTGACCTCGCCCGGCGGCACGACCGAGGCGGCGCTGAACGTGCTGTTCCAGGGCAAGGGCGGCCTGCCCGACCTGCTGCGCGAGGCGGTCACGGCGGCGGTGCGGCGCTCGAAGGAGCTGGGGGCCTAGCCCTTCCGCCAGGTCTGGCCCTGGCAGACCATCAGCACGCAGCCCTCCACCCGCAGCGTGCCGTCGGGATTGAGCCGCAGTCTGGAATCGTAGGTCTTGCCGCTCTGCGGATCGTAGATCTTGCCGCCCTTCCAGCGGCCGGGGCCGTCGGCCTTGAAGTCGCGGATCATGGTCAGGCCCAGCACCGGGCGGCCGCGCAGCGCCGGGTCGGGGTTGGCGGTGTCCTTCACGTCCGGCTGCTTCAGCCAGGAGACCTGGCCGCAGAGGCGGTCGGTCCTGGCGGGGCAGGGGCCGATCCTGACCTTGGCCGTGCCGGCCTGGGTGAGCCACTCGCCCTCCACGGGCCCGGCCGCGAGGGCGGGCGCGCCGGCGAGGGCGAGGGCTGAGGCGAGCGCGGAGACGGCGAGGGCGGCGCGCATGGGGATATCCTCCGTTCGGCGCGAGAGCCTGACCCGTCTTCGGGGCGTTTTCTAGCCCGGCAGGCGCACGACGGCGCGCAGGCCGCCGAGGGGCGAACGGTCGAGGGTGATCTCGCCGCCGTGGCCGCGGGCGACGTCGCGGGCGATGGCCAGGCCCAGGCCCACGCCCTTGGTGTTCTGGTTGCGGGACTCGTCCAGGCGCGCGAACGCGCGGAAGGCCTCCTCGTAGCGCTCGGCCGGGATGCCCGGGCCGTCGTCGTCCACGGTGATCTCGATGCCCCCCTGCACCCGCCGGCGGGCGGCCACCTCGACCCGCTGGCCGTGGGCGGCGGCGTTCATGATCAGGTTCGACAGCGCCCGCTTCAGCCCGTTCGGCCGCACGGCGGCGGTGAGCCCGGGGTCGACCCGCACCGCGACCTCGGCCCCGGCGCGGACGGCGCCCTCGCTGACCTCGGCGATCAAGTCGCGCAGCGGCGTGGGCTCCAGCGCCTCGCCGCCCTCGCCGCGGGCGAAGGCCAGGTACTCGTCGATCATGTGCTCCATCTCGGCCAGGTCGCGCTTCATGTCGGCCGTGGCGCGGGTGGGCTCGGCCAGGGCCAGGGCGAGCTTGAGGCGGGTGAGCGGCGTGCGCAGGTCGTGGCTGACGGAGGCCAGCAGGGTGGTGCGCTGGTCGATGTGACGCTGGATGCGGGCGCGCATGTCGAGGAAGGCGCGGGCGGCGCGGCGGACCTCCTTGGCGCCCTGGGGCTTGAAGCTGGGCTGGTCGACGCCGCGCCCGAAGGCCTCGGCGGCGTTCGCCAGCCGCTCGATGGCCCGCACCTGGTTGCGGATGAACAGGATGGCGAGCGCCGTCAGCAGCACGGTGGCCACGGTCATCCACAGGACGAAGATGTGGCCCTGGGTGGCGAAGGCCCGGTCGCGGGGCGCGAGGATGCGCATCACCCCGCCCGGCACGTCCACGCGGATGTCCACGTAGGCGGGGTAGCGGGTGGTGTCGAACCAGTAGGGATCGTCCAGCCGCTCGGACAGCGCCCGCTCGAGCGAGCGGTCGATGGGGGCGAAGAACGGCCGGAACGGGGCCGGCGCGTCGCGGCGCCGGGCCGGCAGCTCGCGCCCGGGCTGGAGGGCGACGGACAGGCCCATGGAGTCCTCGGCCCGCTTGGACAGGCGGGCGAAGCTCTCGGGCCGCGGGTCCTCCTTGTAGCTCTCGACCGCCCAGGCGATGTCGCCGGCCAGGCCCTCGGAGAGGCGGCTGGTGACGGTCTGCCAGTGGGCGTCGAAGAAGACGTAGGTGACCGCGATCTGCATCAGGGCCACCGGCAGGACGATGATCAGCAGGCTGCGGCCGAACAGCGTGGTCGGCAGCCGCTTCTTCAGCCAGCGGCCGAAGGCGCGCAGCGGGGTCTGCGGGCGCATCAGTCGGGGGCCAGGCGGTAGCCCACGCCGCGGACGGTCTGGAGGTAGCGCGGGGCCTTGGGGTCGTCCTCGATCTTGCGGCGCAGGCGGGTCACCTGCACGTCCACGGCGCGGCCGGAGGGGTCGACCGAGCCGCGGGCCAGCTCCAGCCGGTCGACGGCCTCGTGCGGGGTGCGGGCGAGCTGGCGCAGCAGGGCGACCTCGGCCTCGGTGAGGCGCACCGGCTCGCCGTCGCAGGTGAGTTCGCCGCGCTCGGGATCGAAGGCGCAGCGGCCGAGCGAGAGCACGCCACCGGGCGTGGGCCGGTCCTGCGCGCGGCGCAGGATGGCCTCGATGCGCAGCAGCAGCTCCTCCGGCTCGAAGGGCTTGGGCAGGTAGTCGTCGGCGCCGGTGCGCAGGCCCTCGATGCGGTCGCCGGCCTCGGCGCGGGCGGTGAGCATCAGGACGGGGGTCTTGCCGGCCGCGCCGCGCTGCTCGCGCAGCCAGCGGGTCAGCGAGAAGCCGTCCTCCCCCGGCATCATCACGTCGAAGACCGCGAGGTCGAAGTCGAGGGTGGACAGCAGCCGGCGGGCCGGCGCGCCGCCGGCCGCGGCGGTGACCCGGAATCCGGCGCGGCTGAGGTACTGCTTGAGCAGGTCGCGGATGCGGTCGTCGTCGTCCACCACCAGCAGGTGGCGCCCGCGCGCGGCGGCCTCGCCCAGGCTCATGCGGGGCCTCCGCCGGTGTTGGGGCTGCGGGTGCGGCCGCCGGCGAGGGCGGCCAGGATGCGGCGGGCGCCGGCCACGCCGTCGAGACCCCCGGCGCGGTAGGCGCGGCCGATCAGCCCGCGCAGGCGCTCGCTGACCGCGGCCTCGAAGGCCAGCCCCTTGTCGGTCAGGACGGCGGTGCGGCGGCGGCCGTCGAGGTCGCCGGCGGCCTTCTCGACCATGCCCTTGGCGGCGAGGTCCACGAGGATGCGGCTGGCCGCCTGCTTGGACAGGCTGGTGAGGTGGGCCAGCTCCTGCACCCCGATGCCCGGGCGGCGGCGCAGCAGGAAGCAGGCCCGCCAATGCGAGCGGCCGAGGCCCTGGTCCTCGGCGTCCAGCCCCTGGTCCACGGCGGCCCACAGCGCCGCCTCGGACAGCATCAGCAGCTCGAGCCCGGCGTCGAGCTCGTCTTCGCGGAGGATCAGCCTTGGATCGGCGGGCGCGTTCACGCCCGCACCATACGTCGCGCGCCCGGCCCGGCGCTAGATTAGGCGAGCCAGGTGTAGGGCCGCGGATAGGCCTCGCCGCGCGACAGATAGATGACGCCCACCACGCAGCGGATCGCGTACCAGACCCCCAGCAGGGCGAAGATCGCCCAGCCCACGAACACCAGCGGCAGACCGATCAGGACGAAGCTGAGCGGCACGCCGACGACGAACAGCAGGGCGCCGATCACGCACCAGGCGATCCCGATCCAGAACGTGCGGATGAGGAAGGTGTAGTGGGTGCGCATCCGGGGGCCCGCGCCGTCCCGCTGGGCATAGGCGATGATCAGGCCGATGATCGCCGTGACCCCGGTCGCGAAGGCGAGCAGGTAGAGCCCGTAGGCCACCGCCGGCATGGTGCGGTCCTCGGTCGTTCCGTAGTCCAAGCCTTCGGTCATGGCGAAGCCCTCCGTCCCTGTCGGGGATCATGCCCTATTCACGTGGGAGGGAAAGGGCCTCGTCGAAAGGGGCGGGCCTCAGCCCCGCTCCACGGTGATCTCGACGCCGGCGCCGACGGCGTGGGGGGCAAGGGCCAGGGGCTTTTCGATGCGCACCCGGGCGCGGACGACGCGCGCGTCCTCGAGGCAGCGGGCGGCCAGGCGGTGGGCGAAGGTCTCGACAAGGTCGATGTGGCCGGCCTCGGCGATGTCCTGGGCCGCCTTCAGGATGGTCTCGTAGTTGACGGTGTCGGCCAGCCGGTCCGTGTCGGCGGTGGGGACGTCCAGCTCGACGTCCACGATCAGGGGCTGCACCCGGCCGATCTCGTGGCGATAGACGCCGATCTGCGCCTGGACCTGCAGGCCGGTGACGAACACCTTGCTGGCGCTGAGGCGGGCGCCGCTCACGACAGGTGTTGTCCGGAATCGACGGCGATCATCTGGCCGGTCACCGAGCCGGCGTCGATCAGGTAGCGCAGGGCCGCGCCGATCTCGGCGGGCGGCACAGGGCGGCCGAGCAGGGTGGACGCGGCCTCGGCGTCGAAGGCGGCCTGGTCCTGGTGGATCGACGGCAGGGTCGGGCCGGGTCCGATGCCGTTCACCCGGATGCGCGGCGCCAGCGCCACGGCCAGCATGCGGGTGGCGTCCCACAGGGCGGACTTGCTGAGCGAATAGGAGAAGAACTCGGGGCGCGGGTTCAGCACCCGCTGGTCGAGGACGTTGACGATCAGGCCGTCGCGGTCGGCCGGCAGGCGGCGGGCGAAGGCCTGGGCCAGCACCAGCGGCGCGCGCAGGTTGGTCTCAAGGTGCAGGTCCCACGAGGCGCGGTTCATGTCCGCGAAGGCGTCGTTCTCGAAGACGCTGGCCGAGTTGACCAGCAGGGTCACGGGGCCGAGCTCGGCCTCGGCCTCGCCGACCAGGGCCACCGTCGTGGACTCCTTGCGCAGGTCGCAGGCGAGGAGCGCGGCGCGGCGGCCGCAGGCGCCGACCTCCTGGGCGGCCGCCTCGGCGGCGTCGTCCACCGCGCGGACGTGGATCGCGACGTCATAGCCGGCCTGGGCGGCCGTCGTCGCCAGCACGCGGCCCAGCCGCCGCGCGCCGCCCGTCACCAGAGCCGCGCCGCGGCTGGCCACCGGGGACGGTCCTTCGGCCTCAGTCGATGCGGCCGAACTCGTAGACGTTCAGCGCGATCATCACGAGGAGGAAGATGCCGATGGCGTAGATCCCGATCACGGGTCGTCTCCAAAGCTAGGGGTGTCGGGGCTTTACCGACCGCCGCCGTCCGCGGCAAGCCGACTTGTCGAACGGGGGAAGAGGGGCTCAAGGTTCCGGCCGGACCCCCGCGGAGGAGACGCCGATGCCGCTCGCCCCGATCCCGACCGCCGCCTTCGAGAAGATCGCCCTGGGCATCGACCGGCCCGAGGACGTGGTGGTGGGTGCGGACGGCCGCGTCTTCGCCTCGGACCACCGCTGCGCCGTGGCCGAGATCCTCCCGGGCGGCGCCTTCAAGCGGATGGGCCCCAAGGGCGGGGCGCCCAACGGCATCAACATGGACGCCGAGGGCCGCATCGTGATCGCCAACTTCGGCATCTACGACCGCGAGGACGGGCCGCTGCAGCGGTTCGATCCGGCGAGCGGCGTCCACGAGACCCTGCTGAGCGAGGTGGAGGGGCGTCGGCTGACCTCGGCCAACTATCCGGTGATCGACCGGGCGGGGAACATCTGGTGCGCCAACTCCACCCATGCCGAGACCTGGCCCCAGGCGCTGGACGGCCGGGCGGATGGCTTCATCTTCGTGCTGCGGCCGGACGGGTCGGCCCACGTCGTGGCCGAGGGGCTGAAGTTCCCCAACGGCCTGGCGCTCTCGGCCGACGAGACGCACCTCTTCTGCGCCCAGACCAGCGGCGCCGACGTCCTGCGCTTCCCGGTGCTGGACGGCGCCCGGCTGGGGCCCGGCGAGCGGTACGGGCCGGTGCTGGGGCGGCTGATGCGCCCCGGCGAGGACGTGGAGAACCATGGCGGCGACCTCGGCTACACCGACGGGGTCGGCTTCGACGCCGAGGGGAACCTGTGGGTCTGCCTGCCGGCGGCCAACAAGGTGGTGGCGATCACCCCGGCGGGCGAGGCGGTCCCGGTGATCCACGATCCCAGCGGCAAGACCGTGAACCATCCCACCAACGTGACCTGGGGCGGGCCGGACCTGAAGGACCTCTACATCGGCTCGATCCGGGCCGATTATGTGCTGAAGGCGAGGTCGCCGGTTGCGGGTCAGCCGCACATTCACCAGCTGTGACGTGGCGTCAGGGGCTTTCGCCCTGATCGCCGATCATTAAAATGAGCGTTTGAAAGTCGGGGACAGCACGCCCGACGCGGACAAGGTCCAGGAGGACGGCATGCGCGAGTACCTGAAGTTCTACATCGACGGCCAGTGGGTCGATCCCGTCGAGCTGAAGACGCTCGACGTCGAGAACCCGGCCACCGAGCAGGTGGTGGGCAAGATCGCGCTCGGCTCGGCCGCCGACGTGGACAAGGCGGTGAAGGCCGCCCGCCGCGCCTTCGAGAGCTGGTCGCAGACCAGCCGCGAGGAGCGCCTGGAGGTGCTGCAGCGCATCCTGGCCGAGTACCAGAAGCGCTTCGGCGACCTGGCCACCGCGGTCACCGAGGAGATGGGCGCGCCCGCCTCGCTGGCCCAGCGCGCCCAGGTGCCGGCCGGCATGGGGCACCTGGCCACCGCCGCCAACATCCTGAAGGACTTCAAGTTCGAGGAGGACCGCGGCGAGACCCTGATCGTCAAGGAGCCGATCGGCGTCTGCAGCTTCATCACCCCCTGGAACTGGCCGCTGAACCAGATCGCCTGCAAGGTGGCCCCGGCCATCGCCACCGGCTGCACCATGGTGCTGAAGCCGTCGGAAGTGGCGCCGTTCAGCGGGCACATCTTCGCCGAGATCATGCACGCCGCTGGCGTGCCGGCCGGCGTCTTCAACATGGTCCACGGCGACGGCCCCGGCGTGGGCGTGGCGCTCAGCGTCCATCCGGAAGTGGACATGGTGTCCTTCACCGGCTCGACCCGGGCGGGCATCGAGGTGGCCAAGAACGCCGCCCCGGGCGTCAAGCGCGTCCACCAGGAGCTGGGCGGCAAGAGCCCGAACATCGTGCTGGACGACGACGCGTTCTCGAAGAGCGTCGCCCGCGGCGTGATGCACGTGATGAACAACTCGGGCCAGAGCTGCAACGCCCCCACCCGGATGCTGGTCCCCTCCAAGCGGATGGACGAGGCGATGGCGGTGGCCAAGGCCACGGCCGAGCAGGTCAGCGTCGGCGATCCGAACGGCAACGCTCAGATGGGCCCGGTCGTCTCCAAGGTGCAGTGGGAGAAGATCCAGTCGCTGATCCAGAAGGGGATCGACGAGGGCGCGACCCTGGTCGTCGGCGGCACGGGCCGTCCCGAGGGCCTGGACAATGGCTACTTCGTCAAGCCGACGGTGTTCGGCAACGTCACCAACGACATGACCATCGCCAAGGAGGAGATCTTCGGCCCGGTCCTGTCGATCCTCGGCTACGAGAGCCTCGATCAGGCGGTCGCCATCGGCAACGACACCGAGTACGGCCTGGCCGGCTATGTGAACGGCGCGGACCTGGCCAAGGCCCGGGACGTGGCCCGCAAGATCCGCGCGGGCCAGATCTCGATCAACGGCGCCAGCGACATGACCGCCCCCTTCGGCGGCTACAAGATGAGCGGCAACGGGCGCGAGTGGGGCGACTACGCCTTCCACGAGTTCCTCGAGACCAAGGCGATCATGGGCTACGCGCCCAAGGCCGCCGAGTAGGCGCCGGACGACAGGAAGGGGCCGCCGGAGAAGCGGCCCCTTTTTCTTTCGAGGAGACCCCATGGGCGTGATCGACCCCGACTTCCAGACCATGCTGGAGGCCCTGGCCAAGCAGGCGGCCGAACAGCCGATGCCGCCGCTGGACCAGCTGCCGGCCGAGATGGTGCGCGCCGGCTACCGGATGCAGCGCCAGGCGCAGGATCAGAACGCGCCCAGGGACCTGGACGTGCGGGACTTCGCGATCCCCGGGCCCCACGGCGAGATCCCGGTGCGGCTGTACGAGCCGCACCGCCTGGCCGCGCCCTCGGGCCTGCTGGTCTATTTCCACGGCGGCGGCTGGGTGATCGGCGACCTCGACACCCACGACGGCCACTGCCGCCGGATGGCCGCCTGGGGCGGCTGCCGGGTGATGGCGGTCGACTACCGCCTGGCCCCCGAGCACGTCTTCCCCAAGGGCCACGACGACGCCCTGGCGGCGACGACCTGGGCCTTCGACCACGCAGGCGAGATCGGTGCCGATCCGAAGCGGATCGCGGTCGGCGGCGATTCCGCCGGCGGCAACCTCGCCGCCTCCGTCGCCCTGGACCTGAAGGACGATCCGGCGCGGAAGCTGGCCTTCCAGCTGCTGCTCTATCCGGCGACGACGGACGAGTGGGCGACCCCTTCCCGCAAGACCCTGGACGGGCCGCTGCTGACCTTCGAGGCCATGCGCTGGTTCGAGAAGAACCTCGCCGCCGCGGGCCATCCGCAGGCGCACCGCCTCTCGCCGCTGAACGCCAAGGACGTGGCGGGCGCGGCGCCGGCGCTGGTGGTCACGGCCGGCCACGACTGCCTGAAGGACGAGGGCTTCGCCTACGCCGAGAAGCTGAAGGCCGCGGGCGTCGCAGCGCGGCACGTGGAGTATCCGGCCCTGCCGCACGACTTCTACGTCATGGCCGACGTCTCGCCGGCGGTGGCCGCGGCGGCGCGCGAGACGGCGGACGCGCTGAAGGCGGCCCTGGCCTAGATCGCGGGCCTTAGTCGTCCGGCGGGCGGCGGCGGTCGGAGACGGCCAGCGCCGCCATGCCGAGCAGGGCCGAGGCCAGGGAGCCGGCGACCACGCCGATCCGCACCTTGGCCTGGGAGAGGGCGTCGCCCGGATCGAAGGCCAGCTCGCCGATGTAGAGGCTGAGCGTGAAGCCGACCCCGCACAGGACGGCGACGCCGTAGAGGTCGAGCCACTTGGCCCCCATCGGCCGGCGGGCCCACTTCAGGCCGATGGCCAGGGCGGCCGCCCCGAACACCCCGAGCTGCTTGCCGAGCACGAGGGCCAGGCCCAGGCCCAGGGCGACCGGGGCGGTGGGCGTGTCGGCCGGCAGGTCGCGGACCGAGAAGCCCGCCGCGGTGAGGATGAACAGCGGCAGGACCAGGAAGGCCACGTAGGGGTGCAGGGCCGCCAGCAGCTGATCCAGGACGCCGGGACCGCCGGGGCGCTTGGGCTGCAGCGGGACGACGGCGGCGGCCAGGACCCCGGCCACCGACGGGTCGAGGCCCGACTTCACCACGAAGCCCCAGAGCAGCAGGAAGCCCGCCGTCCAGAAGGCGTAGGGCGCGGCGCGCCAGCGAGCCATAGCGGCCAGCACCAGGAAGGTGGCGAGCGCCCCGCCCAGCATCGCCGGACGCAGCGTCTCGGCGAACACCACCGCGATCATCGCGACGCTGATCAGGTCCTGGATGATGGCCACGGTCAGCAGGAACACCCGCAGCGGCTGGGGCAGGCGAGGGGCGGCGATCGCCACGAGAGCCAGGGCGATGGCCGCGTCGGTGGGCACGGCCGCCGGCCAGGCCAGGGCGACGCCGTCCTCGCCGGCGTTCACGGCCAGGAAGATGGCCGCCGGCGCGAGCACGCCGCCCAGGGCCGCCAGCACGGGCAGGGCCAGCCGCCGGGGGTTGGAGAGCTCGCCGCGGACGATCTCCTGTTTGATCTTCAGGCCCATGACCAGGAAGAAGATCGGCATCAGGGCCGTCTTCACCCAGGCGGCGAGGGTGAGCGTCTCGGCGAAGGGGCCGATGCGGACCGGGATCGCCCGGCCCACGAAGGCGGCGTACTCGGCCGCCCAGGGCGAATTGGCCCACAGGATCGCGAAGGCGGCGACGAACGCCAGCAGCAGCCCCGATCCCGTCTCCGTCCTGAGGAATTCGAGCGTCGAGCGCGTGGCCATGCGCCTGCCTAACAGGGCCGCCGCGCGGAATCGAGGGTGGAGCTTGCCGCCGCCGCCCCGCTAAGCTGCGGGCCGGAGGATCCCCCATGCGACTCGCCGCCCCGCGCATCCGGCCCCTGGCCGACGACGAGCTTTCGCCCGAGCAGGCGGCGGCGCTGGAGCCCGTGCGCCAGGGCAAGCTGGGCGTGCTGAACATCTTCCGGACCCTGGCCCATGCGCCCAAGGCGCTGGCGCGGTTCAACGAGTGGGGCGGCTACGTCCTGTCGCGGCGCAACGACCTGCCGGCGCGCGAGCGCGAGATCGTCATCCTGCGCACCGGGTTCCTTTGCCGGTCGGGCTACGAGTTCGTGCAGCACACGCGCATCGGCCTGGACTGCGGCCTGACCGAGGACGAGGTCGCCCGCATCAAACAGGGTCCGGACGCCGGCTGGAGCGCGGCCGACGCGGCGCTCATCCGCGCGACCGACGAGCTGCACGCGGACCAGTTCGTTACCGACGCCACCTGGTCGGAGCTCGGCCGTCACTTCACCGACAAGCAGCGGATGGACCTGGTGTTCACCGTCGCCCAGTACACCCAGGTCTCGATGATCCTGAACACCTTCGGAGTGCAGCTCGACGAGGGCCAGACGCTGGACCCGGACCTGAAGGCGTTCTGAAGTCCGGGGCAGCGCAGCTCCACAATTCGTGAGCCGCCGGCGGCCGATTGGCGTTGGCCGGGCGGATGCGCGCGGATATTCAGGCGCCATGTCCTCCGCTGAACGGCCGCAACGCCGCACTTCCGCCTTCCGCGAATTCTTCAATCAGGAAGCCTCCGGCGGCTACGTGCTGATGGCCGCCGCCGCCGTGGCGCTCGTCATCGCCAACTCGCCTCTGGCCGGGCCCTATTTCGCCGTGCTGGAGACCAAGCTCGGCTTCGCCCTCGGGCCGCTCGCCCTGAACGAGACGGTCCTGCACTGGATCAACGACGGCCTGATGGCCCTGTTCTTCCTGCTCGTGGGCCTCGAGATCAAACGCGAGGTGCTGGACGGCGAGCTGTCGCGTCCCTCGCGCGTCGTCCTGCCCGGCCTGGCGGCCCTGGGCGGGGTGGTCGTTCCGGCCGTCATCTATGCGGCGCTGAACATGGGCGATCCGGAAGCGTCCCGCGGCTGGGCCATCCCGGCGGCCACGGACATCGCCTTCGCCCTCGGGATCCTGGCGCTGGCGGGCGACCGCGTGCCGGCGTCGCTGAAGATCTTCCTGACCGCGCTGGCGGTCCTGGACGACCTGGCGGCCATCCTGATCATCGCGGTGTTCTATACCGCCGACCTGCACCTGGGCGCGCTCGGCGGCGCCGGCGCGGCCCTGGCGCTGCTGGTGGCGATGAATCGGCTGAAGGTCCGCCGCCTGTGGCCCTACCTGCTCACCGGCCTCGTGCTGTGGTGGTTCGTGCTGGAGTCCGGCGTCCACGCGACCCTGGCCGGGGTGGCGCTGGCCATGACCATCCCGCTGGACCGCACGCCCGCCCGGCCGGACGCTCACAGCCACAGGACCTCGCCCGCCCACCGCCTGGAGCACCTGCTGCACAAGCCGGTGGCCTTCGCGGTGGTGCCGATCTTCGGCTTCGCCAACGCGGGCCTGCCGCTGGCCGGGATCACCTTCGAGATGCTGACCGACACGGTGATGCTGGGGATCGCGCTCGGCCTCTTCATCGGCAAGCAGATCGGCGTCTTCCTGACCGCGCTGCTGGTCATCCGGCTGGGCTGGTCCGACATGCCGCGGCACGCCTCGCTGGGCCAGCTCTACGCGGTCTCGGTGCTGTGCGGCGTCGGCTTCACCATGAGCCTGTTCGTCGGCAACCTGGCCTTCACGACGCCCGA
>Ga0268287_100264_pt1 | contig 19585 bp, 17 predicted proteins | sample MetcocultureR3M_FD_191348 | JGI IMG/M metagenome (GOLD analysis project Ga0268287, IMG submission 191348) | Soil microbial communities from Anza Borrego Desert, Southern California, United States - Methanotrophic co-culture R3-M | ecosystem: Environmental > Terrestrial > Soil > Desert | place... | reverse complement strand
AAGCAGGGGAAGGTCGACCCGCTGATCGGCCGGATGGCCGAGGTCGAGCGCTGCATCCAGATCCTGTGCCGGCGCACCAAGAACAACCCGCTGCTGGTGGGCGACCCCGGCGTCGGCAAGACCGCCATCGCCGAGGGGCTGGCGCGCAAGATCGTCAACAAGCAGGTCCCCGAGGTCCTGGCGAACGCGACCATCTTCTCGCTCGACATGGGCGCGCTGCTGGCCGGCACGCGCTACCGCGGCGACTTCGAGGAACGCGTGAAGCAGGTCGTCAAGGAGCTGGAGAACCACCCCGACGCGGTCCTGTTCATCGACGAGATCCACACGGTGATCGGCGCCGGCGCCACCTCGGGCGGGGCCATGGACGCCTCGAACCTGCTGAAGCCGGCGCTGGCCTCGGGCACGCTGCGCTGCATGGGCTCGACCACCTACAAGGAGTTCCGCCAGCACTTCGAGAAGGACCGGGCCCTCGTCCGGCGCTTCCAGAAGATCGACGTGAACGAGCCGACGATCGACGACACGATCAAGATCCTGAAGGGGCTGAAGTCCTACTACGAGGAGTTCCACAAGCTCCGGTACACGAACGACGCCATCAAGGCGGCGGTGGAGCTGTCGGCGAAGTACATCACCGACCGCAAGCTGCCCGACAAGGCGATCGACATCATCGACGAGGCCGGCGCCTCGCAGATGCTGCTCCCCGAGGGCAGGCGGAAGAAGACCCTGGGCGTGAAGGAGGTCGAGGCGGTCGTCGCCAAGATCGCCCGGATCCCGCCCAAGTCGGTGTCGAAGTCCGACACCGAAGCGCTGAAGCAGCTGGAAGGCGACCTGAAGCGCGCGGTCTACGGCCAGGACGAGGCCATCGAGCAGCTGTCCGCCGCCATGAAGATGGCCCGGGCCGGCCTGCGCGACGCGAACAAGCCGATCGGCTGCTACCTGTTCACGGGCCCGACCGGCACCGGCAAGACCGAGACCGCCCGCCAGCTGGCCGGCACCCTCGGCATCGAGCTGCTGCGGTTCGACATGTCGGAGTACATGGAGCGCCACACGGTCAGCCGCCTGATCGGCGCGCCTCCCGGCTACGTCGGCTTCGACCAAGGCGGTCTGCTGACCGACGCGGTCGACCAGCACCCGCACGCCGTGGTCCTGCTGGACGAGATCGAGAAGGCTCACCCGGACGTCTACAACATCCTCCTGCAGGTCATGGACCACGGTCAGCTGACCGACTCCAACGGCAAGAAGATCGACTTCCGCAACGTGGTCCTGATCATGACCACCAACGCCGGCGCCGCCGACGCCCAGCGCAACGCCATCGGCTTCGGCCGCGGCAAGCAGGACGACGAGGTGGAAGAGGCGCTGAAGCGGCAGTTCACGCCCGAGTTCCGCAACCGCCTCGACGCGATCGTGCACTTCCACGCGCTGACGCCGGAGATCATCCGGCAGGTGGTGCTCAAGTTCGTCATGCAGCTGGAGGCCCAGCTGGCGGACCGGCACGTCACCATCGAGACGGACGACGAGGCCGCCGACTGGCTGGCCAAGAACGGCTTCGACGAGCTCTACGGCGCCCGGCCGCTGGCCCGGGTTATCCAGGAGAACATCAAGAAGCCCCTGGCCGACGAGATCCTGTTCGGCCGGCTCACCAAGGGCGGCCACGTCAAGGTGGTGCTCAAGGACGGCAAGCTGGCGTTCGAGATCGAGGGCCAGACCCGCGAACCCGGCGCCCCGGTGGTCGAGAAGCCCGCCGAGGAGACCGAGCCGGTCGACTGAGCGGCGGTCTACGAGGAAAAGCGAAGGGCCCCGGAGAGCGATCGCAGAGAGCGATCTCCGGGGCCTTGTCGCGTCAGCTGATCTTCGCCGAGATCTGCTCGGCCAGCGCCTTCAGCTCATCCATGTCGGCCATGCCGCCCGAGGCGTGGCGGCCCACCGGCACGCCTTCCCAGCGCGGGATGATGTGGACGTGCAGGTGGTAGATCGTCTGGCCCGCCGGCGCGCCGTTGAACTGGGTGATCACCAGGCCGTCGGGGTTCAGCGCGGCCCGCACCGCCTTGGCCACCCGCTGGACGCCCAGGATCAGGTGCGAGAGGCGTTCGGGCTCCTCCTCCAGCAGATTGCGCGCCGTCGTGTGCTTGGGGATCACGAGCGTGTGCCCCCTGGACTGCGGGAAGACGTCCATGAACGAGAAGACGTGCTCGTCCTCGAACACCCGGGCGCAGGCCATCTCGCCGCGCAGGATCTTCGCGAAGATGTTGTCGGGGTCGTAGGCGCCGTCCAGCATGGGTCACTCCTGATCAACCCAGCGCTCGTAGCAAATCAGCCGCCCTGCCGGAACGGCGAGAACTCCTCGGCGAGCCATTCGATCTCCTCCTCCACGCCCGCCCGCTCCTGCTCGAGGAAGCGCTCGACGGGTCCGCGGAGCGCGGGATCGGCGATGTAGTGGGCCGAGTAGACCGGCGTGGGCAGGTAGCCGCGGGCGATCTTGTGCTGGCCCTGGGCCCCGGCCTCGACCCTCTCGAGGCCCTGCGCGATGGCCCACTCGATGGCCTGGTAGTAGCAGAGCTCGAAGTGCAGGAAGGGGATCTCCTCCACGCAGCCCCAGTGGCGGCCGTAGAGGCAGTCGTCGCCGATCAGGTTCAGGGCGCCCGCGACCCAGCGCCCCTCGCGCCGGGCCATGACCAGCAGCACCCGGTCGGCCATCCGCTCGCCCAGCAGCGAGAAGAACGGGCGCGTCAGGTACGGCCGACCCCACTTGCGCGAGCCGGTGTCCATGTAGAAGCCGAAGAAGGCGTCCCAGTGCTCTTCCATGAGGTCGCCGCCGGTGAGGCGGACGATCTCCACCGGCGCCTGCGCCTCGCGTCGCTCGCGGCGGATCGTCTTGCGCCGGCCGGACGACAGCGCGCCCAGGAAGTCCTCGAAGTCGCGGTAGCCGCGGTTCCGCCAGTGGTACTGCTGGCCCTCGCGCAGCCCCAGGCCCTGGTCGCCCATCCAGCGCCACTCCGCCTCGGTCGGGAAGTTCACGTGCAGCGACGAGGCGCCGTACCGCTCGCAGACCGTCAGCGCCCCGCCCAGCAGGAGCGCCCTCGCCTCGCCCGCCGGGACGTCGGGGCGGACCAGCAGCCGCGGCCCCGTCGCCGGGGTGAAGGGCGCAGCCGACAGCAGCTTGGGATAGTAGCTCCCGCCGGCGCGCTCGTAGGCGTCGGCCCAGGCGTGGTCGAAGACGTACTCTCCCTGGCTGTGGGACTTCAGGTACAGCGGCATGACCGCCGCCACCCTCCCCGCCTCGTCCTCCACCGACAGGTGGTGCGGCCCCCAGCCCTGGCGCTCGACGGCGCATCCGGCCGCCTCGAGCGCGTCCAGGAAGTCGTAGTGGATGAAGGGATTGCCGAGGTGCGCGGGGTTCCTGGCGCAGGCGTCCCAGGCCTCGCGGCCGATGTCGGCGATGCGGCGGGAGACGTTCACCGCCGGCCTAAGGCTCACGCCCTGAACCCCTCGAAGATCAGGTTGTCGCAGCCGTCCTTCACCGTCTCCCACTGCTCGGGCTCGCGGACGGTCCAGGCGATCACCGGCATTCCCTCGGCCCGCAGGCGGGCGGCGTTCTCGCTGGGCAGCATGTCGAGACCCAGAGCGAGGAAATGCGGCCGGGCGATGGCCACGTGTTCCAGCCCGGCGAAGGCCCGCCGCAGCTCGGGCGGCATCTCCTTGCGGTCCTTGTAGGAATAGCTGTCCAGGCCCCGCAGGACGCCGGGATAGCGCTCGGCGAACCAGGCGTGGGAATAGGGATTGAAGCCGATCACGCAGAGCGGACCGTTGTGGTCGGCGATCACCTCGTGCACCCGCCGCTCCAGCGGGCCCACCTCGCCCGGCGGGGTCTTCAGCTCGACGTGGACCATGGCGCGGTGGCCGACGATGGCCAGGGTCTCGAGCAGCGTGGGTATCTTCTCGTCCGAGCCCTTCAGGCGCAGGTCGGCGAGGTCGGCGGCCGACAGGTCCCGGACCCGGCCGGGCCGGCCGGTCATCCGCTCCAGCGTCTCGTCGTGGAAGACCACCGCCTCGCGGTCGGCGCTGAGCTGGACGTCCAGCTCGATGCCGTAGCCGGCGGCGCAGGCCGCCTGGAACGCAGAGAGCGAGTTCTCGGGCGGCCCGTCGGGGCTCCAGAGCCCCCGGTGCGCGATCGGCGGGTGGAAGAGAAGGTCCCAGGCCTCGCCGAAGCGCGATCTCACGACAGCTGCACCACCGCGTCGACCTCGACGGCGAAGTTGAGCGGCAGGCGGTAGACGCCCACGGCCGAGCGGGCGTGCCGGCCAGCATCGCCGAGCACCTCGACCATCAGGTCCGAGCACCCGTTCACCACCTGGGGGATGTCGAAGAAGTTCGGGCCGGCCTGCACGAAGCCGCCCAGCTTCACCACCCGGCGCACTCTGCCGAGGTCGCCGTCGCATGCCGCCTTCATCTGGGCCAGCAGGTTGATCCCGCACAGCCGCGCGGCGCGCTTGGCGGTCTCGGCGTCCACGTCCTCGCCGACGACGCCCTTGATCCCGCCCGAGGCGTCGACCGAGACCTGCCCCGAGATATGGACGAGGTCGCCGACGCGGACGAACGGAACATAGTTGGCCACCGGGGCGGTGGGCTGCGGAAGGGTGATGCCCAGCTCGGCCAGGCGCTGTTCGATGTTCGACATGGCCGAACCTCTAGCGCCCGCCCGCCCATGAGAAAAGGGCATGAGAAAAGGGCCGGTCCCTTGCGGGCCGGCCCTCGTCTCGTTCGAGCTCGCAGATGGTCCTAGCGGACGGCCTGCAGCTTCTCGACGGCGGCGGTCATGCGCTCGTTGAGCGGCTTCATCGATTCCTTCATCGAGGCCGAGACCGTCTCGGTCATCTTGCCCATCTCGGCCATGTAGGTCTCGAGGGCGGTCTTGGCGAAGGCGGTCTGCAGCTCCATCACTTCCTGGACGCTCTTGGCGCCGGCGAGCGAGCGGGCGGCGTTCACCTGGGTGTCGAAGGCGCTCTTGGAGAAGGCCATCGCCTGCGCGCCCAGGGCTTCGGCGCCCTTGGTGGCGGCGGTCACCGAGGCGACCACGGCTTCCAGGTTCTGCTTGGAGTGGGCGTTCATCTCGTTCAGCGCGGCCAGGGTCTTCTCGACGCCGTCCTTGAAGGCGACGTTGCTGGCGGTGGTGAACTGTTCGACGGTGGTCTTAGCGGCTTCGGCGGCGGCCATGGGGCGAACTCCTGACGAATGGGGAGGAAGCGGACTTGCGAGGCGCAATGCCCCAACGGAAACGTAGGCTCTTGTCCCATGTTGCAGTGCAGCAGTCAAGGAAATTGTGCAGCGCACAATGACCGTCTGCACACGTCCTGCGCAGGCGCGGCAATTCGTCCTTTCAACATCTGTTTACTCTGCATCAAGGCTACGGCTGTCATGGTAGGCAGCTCACGGCGGCGCCGTAGCCGCCCCAACGCTTTGATTCGACGGACGAAGCATGTTCCAGCACGCCCGCCGCCTTGTGCTTTCCCTGGGTCTTGCCGCCGCCGCGGCGTTCGGCGCGATGGCGCCCCCTGCGCAGGCGCAGATCCCCTATCAGATGCTCGCGCAGACCTCGTCGAAGTACGCGGCCATCGTCGTGGACGCGAAGACGGGCGAGGTTCTGTACGAGAACCGGGCCGACAGCCCGCGGTACCCGGCGTCGATCACTAAGGTCATGACGCTGTACCTGACCTTCGAGGCGCTGGCCTCGGGCAAGATCGACCTGGACGACCGGGTCGTCTTCTCGCCGCGCGCGGCGGCCCAGCCGCCGACGAAGCTGGGCGTGCGGGCCGGCGACTCCATCTCGGTGGACGAGGCCATGAAGGCCCTTGCCACCAAGTCGGCCAACGACGCGGCCGTCGCCCTCGCCGAGAAGCTGGCGGGCACCGAGCAGCGCTTCGCTGCGCTGATGACCCTGCGCGCCCGCGAGCTCGGCATGACCGACACCAACTTCGCCAACGCTTCGGGCCTGCCGGACAGCCGCCAAGTCTCGACGGCGCGCGACATCGCGATCCTGTCGCGGGCGGTGATGCGGGACTACCCGCAGTACTACAAGCTGTTCAGCCTCCAGTATTTCAACTTCCGCGGCCAGACGATGCGCAACCACAATGGCCTGCTGCACCGGATGGACGGCGTCGACGGGCTGAAGACCGGCTTCATCAACGCCTCGGGCTTCAACCTGGCCGCCTCGGCCGTGCGCGACGGCCGCCGCCTCATCGCGGTGGTCCTGGGCGGCCCCACCAGCCGCGCCCGGGACAACAACGCCGAGAGCCTGCTGCTGACCGGCTTCGAGGTCCTGGACCGCCGCGCTCGCGGCGAGGACATCCAGGTGGCCCAGAGCTTCTTCGAGTCCCCGATGACGGGCGGCCGCGTTCAGCCGCAGACCGCCCAGGGCGACGAGGACAGCATGAAGATCGTGCTCGCCTCGACCGCTCCGCCGATCCGCGCCTCGAGGGTCGAGATCGTCGAGAAGGGCAAGTGGACGGTCCAGGTCGGGTCGTTCTCGAGCCGGTCGGACGCCAAGGAGCAGCTCTCCATCGTCGAGAAGCGCTTCGGCAAGCACTTCGGCAAGGCCAAGGGCGTCGCCGAGAAGTCCGGCGGCAAGTACCGCTCGCGCTTCTCCGGCTTCTCGGAGAAGGCCGCCAAGGACGCCTGCCGGGCGCTGAAGGCCAAGAAGCAGCCCTGCATGGTCCTGCCGCCCAGGGCGTGAGCGGGACCTGAATGGAGAGAGGGAAAGGCCCCAGGCTCGCCCGGGGCCTTTTTCTGTGGGGTCAGCGGCCCAGCAGCCGGTCCCGGGCGGCGTTGAGCTGGGCCGCCAGGCCCGCCGTGCCGCCCTTGTCGGGGTGGGCCAGGCGCATCAGCCGGGTGTAGGCCGCCTGGATCTCGGCCGGAGAAGCGCCCTCCTCCACCCCCAGGATCCGGCGAGCCTCGGCGAGGGACATGCGGGCCGTCGGCGCGGGCGCCGCGCCCGTGCGGCGCGTCGAGACCGCGAAGCCCAGCCCCACGACCACCAGCACGATCGCCACGCCCCAGCCGCCGCGGACGCCCGCGTAGGCGGCGCCGGCGAAGCAGACCACCGCCGCCGCCGCCGACAGGAACCGCCACTCGCGGCGCTTGAGGACGGGCTTGCCGCGCGATGCGAAGAGGAACAGGCCCAGGAGCAGGAACCCCAGGGCGAGATAGCCGAGCATCCGGCTATTCCGCCGCCATCCTCTCGCTCTCGTCCAGACCCGTGAAGCCGAGCGCGCTCATCAGCGCCCGCAGTTCCTGCCGCGCGGCCACGTGCTGCAGCGACATGGCCACGGGGCGGATCACCGGCGACAGGTCTGCCACCGTCAGGCCGAACGGGAAGAGCTCGCGGTAGATCACCCGGTCGCGCAGGCCGGGGCCGACGCGGAAGCCGACCTTGCGGGAAAGCGCCGTGACCCGCTCGTCCAGGCGCTTGCGGTTGCGGGCTTCGGTCGGGGCCAGACGGTTGCGCAGCACCACCCAGTCGATCTGCTTGCCGGTGCGGGTCGCCCGCTCCTTGCGGCTGTTCCACACGGTCTCGGAATAGAGGCTGTGGCGCTTCAGCTCGAGCGTCACCGGGTCGACCTGACCCAGCATGTCGAAGTCGACGAAGCTGTCGTTCATCGGGGTGACGATGAGGTCGGCGAGGCCGTGAGCGGCCCGGCTGATCGCCGTGTCGCTGCCGGGCGTGTCGATCAGCACAAAGTCAGCCTCCCCCGCCACCTCGGCGAAGGCGGCCTCGAAGCGCGCGAGCTGCTCGGCGTCGGGCGCCTTGGCCAGCGCGTCCCCCGCCGAGCTGATGGCGTGCTCGACCGGCATGGGCGCCTCGGCCCCGTTCGCCGCCAGCCAGGCGCGACGGTTCGCGAAGAACCGGCCCAGGGTCTGCTGGCGCAGATCCAGGTCGAGCACCGCGACCTTCGCTCCGCCGCGCAGCAGCGCGGTCGCGATGTGGATGGCGATGGTGGACTTGCCCGCACCGCCCTTTTCGTTGCCGACCACGATAACGCTGGCCTGGCCCATGCCCCTCAGCTCCCACAGCCCAAGAGTCGTTAACCGACTCACCTATGCTACGTGAGCCCGCGCCGCCGAGCGCCGTCAACGCGCGGATCATCGCGGGCTGTGGATGGACTTGGGCCCCGCCCCTCGCCATAAGCCCGGCCATGCCGCTGCCGATCGTCCGCACCGTCGCCGAGCTCCGCGCCCGGGTCGCCGCCTGGAAGGCCGGCGGAGAGCGGGTAGGCTTCGTCCCCACCATGGGCGCGCTGCACGAGGGCCACCTGTCGCTGGTGCGCCTGGCCCGGACCAGGGCGCAGCGGGTGGTGGCGAGCGTATTCGTCAATCCGACCCAGTTCGCCCCGAACGAGGACTTCGACGCCTACCCCCGGGACGAGGCGCGCGACGCCGCCCTCCTGGCGAGCGCCGGCTGCGACCTGCTGTTCGCCCCGACCCTGGCCGAGATGTACCCCGAGGGCTTCGCGACCACCGTCACCGTGGCCGGCGTCTCCGAGCCGCTGGACGGTCAGGCGCGGCCGGGCCACTTCACGGGCGTCGCCACCGTGGTGACCAAGCTGCTCAACCAGGCCCAGGCCGACGTCGCGGTCTTCGGCGAGAAGGACTACCAGCAGCTCCAGGTGATCCGGCGCCTGGTCCGCGACCTCGACATGCCCGTGGAGATCGTGGGCGGCCCGACCGCGCGGGCCGACGACGGCCTCGCCCTCTCCTCGCGCAACGCCTACCTCGCCGCCGAGGAGCGGCCGGTGGCGGCGCGGCTGAACCAGGTGATGCGCGAGGCGATCGCCGCCCTGAACGCCGGCGAGGCCGTAGCGGCGGTCGAGGCGCGCGCGGCCGAGGCGCTCGCGGCGGCCGGCTTCGGGCGGATCGACTATGTGGAGGTGCGCGACGCCGGCGACCTCTCGCGCCTCGGACCCGGCCCGGTGGACCGTCCCGCCCGCCTCCTGGCGGCCGCCGTCCTCGGACGCACCCGGCTGATCGACAACATGGCCGTCTAGAGGCCTCCCGCGGCCCCTCGCCGCACGACAATCGGCGCCGGAGGCTGCGGCCCGCTGCACCTCTAGGCTCCCGCGCGCCGGCGAAGGGCTCGCCGGGAGTCGGGATCGAAGTTCATGGCCTTCTTCAAGTACGACGGCTCGGTGGCCGTCGAGACCGCCGCGCCGGTGGTGCAGTTCTACGGCACGCCCGGCGCCGACGTCCTGAGCGGGACGTCCGCGGCCGAGGGGTTCTGGGGCGGTCCCGCCGACGTGATGAGCGGCGGCGCCGGCGACGATTCCTATTGGCTGAAGTCGCGGCTGGACCGTGTGGTCGAAGGCCCCGCCGGCGGCGTGGACAAGATCACCGCCTGGCACAGCGTGACCCTCGCCGACCATCCCTATGTGGAGAACCTCTCCGTTTCCGGGGACCGGCTCTACGCCGCCGGCAATGCGCTGGACAACATCGTCGAGGGCGGCGCGGGCGGCCAGCAGGTCTACGGCGGCTTCGGCCAGGACGTCCTGATCGGCGGCGCCGGCGCCGACGTCTTCATCGTCCATCGCGGCGAAGGCAATGACGTCATCCAGGACTTCAACGCCGCCGAGGACAAGGTGCGGCTGAAGGCCGGGCTCTCCAGCTTCGCGCAGGTCCAGGCCAGGCTCTCCCAGGCGGGGACGGACGTGAAGCTCGACCTCGGGGGCGGCGACGGCCTGATCTTCCGCAACCTGTCCGCGGGCCAGCTGACCGCGGCCAATTTCCAGCTGGAGCTCGACCCGGCGGCGCTGGGCGCCCGCACCTTCGGCGACGAGTTCTCGGGCGCCCTCTCCCTCTGGGATCCGGAGAGCAATCCGGGCGGGGTCTGGCGCCCCGACTACGGCTACCAGGGGCCTCAGGGGGTCGGCAGCTACACCCTCGTCAGCAACGACGAGAAGCAGATCTACACCTCGCCGTATTTTCGCGACCACAACGGCGACTTCGCCGAGACGCCCTTCTCGCAGGCCGGCGGCGTGCTCACGATCACCGCCCGGGCGAGCGCGAACCCGGAGATCTTCGGATACGGCTACACCTCGGGCCTGATCTCGACCAAGCCCAGCTTCGCCCAGACCTACGGCTACTTCGAGATGCGGGCGGACCTGCCGGACGCCGCGGGCGCCTGGCCGGCCTTCTGGCTGCTGCCGGCCGACGGCTCCTGGCCGCCGGAGCTGGACGTCATGGAGGCGCTCACCCACGATCCGCGCGGGACCTGGACGACGCAGCACTCCTCCATCGGCGGCCACGCCTCTAGCGGACAGCTGAACTACACGCCCGACACCGCCGACGGCTTCCACACCTACGGGGCGCTGTGGGGGCCGGGCGAAATCGTCTGGTACGTGGACAACGTCGAGGTGTTCCGCTCGGCGACCCCGGCCGACATGCACAAGCCGATGTTCATGATCGCCAACCTGGCCCTCGGCGGCTGGGGCGGGGCCATCGACGGCGCGGCGCTGCCGGCCGAGTTCAGGATCGACTACATCCGCGCCTATGCGCTGGGCGATGGGCCGGCCGCCCCGCCCTCGTCCGGCGGAGGATACGGCGGCCTGAACCTTGTCGCCCCGGCCGAGGGCTCCTTCCTGCAGGGCGGCGGGGCGGCCGACACCCTGCAGGGCGGCGGGGGATCGGACACCCTGCGCGGCGGCGACGGCGCCGACCTGATCTACGGCGGCGACAGCTTCGACGACACCCACGGCAACTGGGGTGAGGACACCATCTACGGCGGCGGCGGCGGCGATTGGGTGGTGGGCGGCCAGGGGAACGACCGCCTCTTCGGCGAGGACGGGGGCGATGCGGTCCTGGGCAACCTCGGGAACGACACCCTCGACGGCGGCGCCGGGAATGACGTCGTGCGCGGCGGCCAGGGTCACGACCTGATCCAGGGCGGGGACGGCGACGACTTCATCGCCGGCGACCGGGGCGATGACACGCTCTCGGGCGGCGCCGGGGCCGACGTGTTCCACAGCTTCCAGGGGGCGGGCCTGGACCGGATCCTCGACTTCAATGCGGCCGAGGGCGATCGCGTGCAGGTCCTGGCCGGAACGCCCTGGAGCGTCAGCCAGGTGGGCGCCGACACCGTCGTCACCCTGGGCGCGGGCGACGCCATCGTACTGGTCGGGGTGTCCGCCTACGCCCTGCCGGAGGGCTGGATCTTCGCCGCCTGAGGCCGATTCGAGACCACCTGCCGCAGGCGTCGCACGGGTCGCATGCGGCAGGCGGCCACAGCGCCACTGCGGCAAGGCGCCACAGTAGAGCTACGATCCGGGCCAAGAACAAGCTTCACCATTACTCGAACCGTCGGCGCAATAAGGCAGCGCTTGTTTCCGAAAAAGTGGCGCGTCGATAGCAACTTAGTCAGCAAGCTTGACCATTCCATACGCCGCAACTCTATCAGTCTACGCGTACAGGTTGCTGCGAAACGCGAATTGCAACCGAGTCAACCTGTGACAAACCGCAAGACGACATAAACCGTCTTCCCTTCCACTTTCCCGGTGCTGCGACGCGGACGGGCTTCGCAGACGACGGCGGCGTCGGGGCCGCCACAACACTTCGGACGGGAAGACCTACTGATGTCGCTTTTCAAGTACGACGGCTCGGCCGCCGCGCAGACGCTCGCGCCCGCCGCCGACTTCTTCGGCTCGAACGCCGCGGAAACCATCACCGGCACGGCTGGCCGGGATTCGCTGTGGCTGGGCCAGGGCGACAAGGGCGCCGGGGGCGCCGGCGACGACACCTACTACCTGCAGGGACATAACACGACGATCGTCGAGGCCGCCGGCGGCGGCGTGGACAGGATCGTCGCCTGGTCGAGCGTCAAGCTGGCCGACCACCCGCACATCGAGAACCTGACCGTCGGCAACGACGGCATCTACGGCGCGGGCAACGCGCTGGACAACATCATCGAGGGCCAGGGCGGCTCGCAGCAGATCTACGGCGGCTTCGGCCAGGACATCCTGATCGGCGGCGCCGGCGCCGACGTCTTCGTCGTGGTGAAGGGCGAAGGCAACGACGTCATCCAGGACTTCAACGTCGGCGAGGACAAGCTGCGCCTCAAGGCCGGCCTCTCCAGCTTCGAGCAGGTCAAGGCCCGCATGAGCCAGGACGGCGCGGACGTGAAGCTGGACCTGGGCGGCGGCGACGGCCTCGTGTTCCGGGGCGTCACGGTCGGACAGTTCACCGCCGCCAACTTCCAGCTCGAGCTGGACGCCTCCACCCTCGGCGCCAAGACCTTCGGCGACGAGTTCTCCGGCCCGCTGTCGCTCTGGGACGCCCAGAGCAACCCGACGGGCCTGTGGCGGCCGGACTTCGGCTACCAGGGGGAACAGGGCACGGGCTCGTACACCCTGATCAGCAACGACGAGAAGCAGATCTACACCTCGCCGTACTTCCGCGGCCACGATGGCGATTTCGCCGAGAGCCCGTTCGTGAACAACGCCGACGGCACCCTGTCGATCTGGGCCAAGCCCAGCACCAACGGCGAGATCTTCGGCTACGGCTACACCTCGGGGATGATCACCACGAAGGAGACCTTCAGCCAGACCTACGGCTACTTCGAGATGCGGGCCGACATCCCCAGCGCGGCGGGCGCCTGGCCGGCCTTCTGGCTGATCCCGGCCGACGGCTCCTGGCCGCCCGAGCTGGACGTGATGGAGACCCTGACGTCCGATCCCAACGGCCTTTGGACGACCCAGCACTCGAGCCTGGGCGGCCACTCCGCCGACGGCCAGCTCTCGTACGTTCCCGACACCGCCGACGGCTTCCACACCTACGGGGCCATGTGGACCCCCACCGAGATCGTCTGGTACCTCGACAACGTCGAAGTGTTCCGCTCGGCGACCCCGGCCGACATGAACAAGCCCATGTTCATGATCGCCAACCTGGCCCTCGGCGGCTGGGGCGGGGCCATCGACGGCGCGGCGCTGCCGGCCGAGTTCAAGATCGACTACATCCGCGCCTATGCGCTGGGCGACGGCACGGGCAGCCAAACCCCCGTCGAGCCGCCGGCTTCCACGCCTCCGACGTCCACGCCGCCGACCGGCGAGATTCCGGTCCCGCCCGCCTCCGGCGACGGGGTCGCCCTGACCTCGCAGGCGTTCGGCGACGTGATGACCGGCGGCGCCGGCGCCGACACGCTCACGGCCGGCAACGGCGGCGAGCTGATGACCGGCGGTGCGGGCGGCGACGTCTTCGTCTTCAGGACCTTCCCCTGGTCGCCGACCGAGATCCAGGACTTCCAGGTCGGCGTGGACAAGCTGGACCTGTCGGCCCTGATGGACGGCTACAGCGGCGCCGACCCCGTCGCCGACGGCCGGCTGTGGCTGTTCGACGACGGCGCAGGCGGGACCAAGGTCTGCGTCGATCCCGACGGCTTCGGCGGCGAGTGGCCCCTTTACGTCGCGCACCTCAAGGGCGTGCCGGCCGAGGGCCTGACGGCGGACGCTCTGCTGGGCTCGGGCGAAGCGCCTGCGGCCGAGGCTCCCGCGCCGGCCGCGCCGGGCGTGGAGCTGGTCTCCGATCGGTGGGCCGCCGAGCTGACCGGCGGCGACGGGGCCGACACCCTGAACGCCGGCTACGGCCCCGACGTCATGACCGGCGGCGCCGGAGCGGACCGCTTCGTGTTCGACAACCTGCCCTGGAACGCCTCCAAGGTGACCGACTTCGAGGCCGGCGTGGACAAGCTGGACGTGAGCGGCCTGCTCGACGCGGCCGGCTACACAGGCTCGAACCCCGTCGCCGACGGCTACGTGAAGCTGATCGACAACGGCCAGGGCGACACCTGGGTCTACTTCGACACCGACGGCGCCGCCGCGGGCGACCAGTGGGGGACCTTCGTGACCACGCTGGAGGCGGTCTCGGCCGCCGAGGTGACGGCCACGGACTGGATCATCTAGGACGAGATCACGCCGGCGTCCCTCCCGTCCGAGGGAGGCCGGCGCTGAGCGGCGGGACCGGCCGGCCGGTCCTGACGCGAAGGGCCCTCTCCGACGGGAGGGGGCCCTTTTCCATGCGCATCACCAGGCGCCGGCCTCGCGTAGCTGGCGGGCCAGCTCGGGGGGAATTTCCCCGAACGCCTCCTCGTCGAGGTCGGGCGGAGCGTCCTTGTGATCGAGATAGCGCCAGCCCTGGAAGGCGCGCCGGGGCGTCGGCGCCACCCGCACGATGGCCTCGTCCAGGGTCACCTGGCAGCGGGCGGTCACGCCCTCCCCCACCGTCTCGATGCCGAGGATGCGCTGGCGGCAGAGGATGTTCCCGCGGAAGACCCGGTAGACAGAGCCGCCGTCCAGCATCTCGGCGGCGCGCTTGGGCGTCTGCCGGGTGCGCAGGATCCAGGGCTCGCCCGCGCGGGCGTGGGCGCGCCGCCAGTCGAGCAGGTCCTCGACGGTGTCGCAGCCGACCACCAGCTTGATCATGTGCAGCGCCATGCCCTGGGATTACGGCCCGGCGCGGTCCTTGGAAAGTGCGGCGGCCCGCCTCAGGCCGCCGCGTCCGTCAGCCTTGGGCCCAGGACGGCTTGCGCCGCTCGAGGAAGGCGCGGACGCCCTCCTGCCCTTCCTCGCCGACGCGGGCGGCGGCGATGCGGTGGGCGGTCATGTCCATCAGGCCGTGATCGATCCTGTGGCCGTAGACGTCGTGCACCAGCCGCTTGGAGTCGGCCACGGCGCCCGGCGCGCACGAGAGGATGTGGTCGATCACCCGGTCCATGGCCTTGTTCAGCTCGGCCGCGTCGGCCACCACCTCGGTGACGAGGCCGATCTTCTCGGCGTAGGCGGCGTCGAAGGTGCGCGCCGTGGCGAACAGGCCGCGGGCGGCGCGCGGGCCGATCGCCTGGACGACGTACGGACTGATGGTGGCCGGCACCAGGCCCAGCCGGACCTCGGAGAAGCTGAACTTCGCGTCCGCCGTGGCGATCGCCAGGTCGCACGCGGCCGCGACGCCCGCGCCGCCGCCGAACGCCCCGCCCTCCACCAGGGCCACCGTCAGCGCCGGGATGTCCCACAGCGCCTTCAGCATCTTGGCCATCTGGAAGGCGTCGTCGCGGTTGTCGGCCTCGGAGCGGTCGGCGGCGGCGCGCATCCACTCCAGGTCGGCGCCGGCGCTGAACATCCCGCCCGCGCCGCGCACGAACACCACCCGCACGTGCTCCTGCGCGTGCAGGGTCGAAAAGGCCTCCTCCATCGCCGAGATCAAGTCGGCGTCGAAGGCGTTCTTCCGCTGGGGCCGGTTGAGGGTGACGACCACCACGCCCTCGGCCGTGGAGTCCAGCCGCACGAGGCCGGAGGTGGCGCTGACGTCGACGCCGTCGACGAGCGGGTCGGCGATGGGATTGGGCATTCGGTCTCACTCCTCTTCCGGCAAGCTGATAGCCCCCGGCGCGCCGCGGCGCTAGGCTCCCCCATGCTGCCTGAAATCCCGGCCGATTCTGCGCTCGCCCGGCTCTTCCGCCAGGAACGCGCCCGCGAGGCGGCGATCTGGTTCTCGCTGCCCGGCGGCCAGACCCTCTACGCGGCGGGCGATCCGGCCGACCAGCTGTTCATCCTGAGGGCCGGACGGCTCGGCGCCTTCCGGCGCGAGGCGGGCCAGGAGCCGCAGTTCCTCGGGGTGATCCGCCCGGGGGAGCCGGCCGGCGAGATGGCGCTGGTGGCGGGCGTACCGCACTCGGCCGACGTCGTGGCCCTGCGCGATTCCGAGGTGATCGCCCTGCCGCGCGACGTCTTCCTCGACGCCTGCCAGGCGGACGCCTCGGTGATGACCGAACTCGCCCGGCTGATGATCCTCAGGACCCGCCAGGCGGCGAGCCGGGGGCCGATGGGCGAGCCGTCGGTGTTCGGGTTCACGCCCGTGGGCCAGCCGGGCGCCCTGCGGCCCACGGTCGAGCGCCTGGAGCGCGAGATCGGCCGCCTGGGCTATTCGGTGACGACCGTGGGCGTGGAAGCCGCCAGCGCCCCGACCGAATGGTTCTCCGAGGTCGAGCGCGCGCACGACTTCGTGCTCTACGTGGCCGAGGCGGACGACGGCGGCTGGCGGCACGTCGTGGCGCGCCAGGTGGACCGCCTGTTCCGGGTGGGCCGGGGCGACCGGCGCCCGCCGCGCGGGGATCCCGCCGGGCTGGTCGCCTCCCCGCTCGAGGCCCAGCAGCTCGTGGACCTCATCCTGCTGCAGCCGGCCGGGACCCTGCGGCCCCGCGGCTCCGAGGCCTGGCTGGACGCCATCGGGGCCACCCGGCTCTTCCACCTGCGCCGATCCACGGACGAGGACGTGCGCCGGCTGGCGCGTGTGCTCACCGGCCAGTCGGTGGGGCTCGTGCTGTCGGGCGGCGGGGCCCGGGCGTACGCCCACGTGGGCGCGATCCGGGCGCTGCGCGAGCACGGGGCGCCGATCGACTTCGTGGGCGGCGTCTCCATGGGCGCGATCATCGCCGCCGGCGTCGCCATGGGCTGGGACGACGCCGAGATGGACCGGCGCATCCGCGAGGCCTTCGTCGACACCAGCCCCCTGGACGACATCGCCTTCCCGATCCTGGCCATGACCCACGGGCTGAAGGTCAGCGAGCGGCTGGCCCAGCATTTCGGCGACGTGCAGATCTCCGACCTGTGGCTGCCGTTCTTCTGCGTCTCCTCGAACCTGACGACCGGCGCCTACCACCTCCACCGCCGCGGCCTGCTGAGGAAGGCGCTCAGGGCCAGCATCGCCCTGCCTGGCGTGCTGCCGCCCGCCACCGACGGCGCCGACGTGCTGGTGGACGGGGCGGTGATGAAGAACTTCCCGGCCGACGTCATGCGGGCGGGACAGCTCGGGCCCATCGTCGGCGTCGACGTGACCACCGCGCGCAGCATCACCGCCGACGACGTCGCCCGCCCCGCCTCGGTCTGGCGCTGGTTCCGCACCGGCGAGTGGCGCAACGGCCCGCCGATCGTCTCGCTGCTGATGCGCACGGCCACCGTCTCGACCGGCCGGGACCTGGCGGCGGCGCGCGAGGCGACGGACGTGCTCGTCCTGCCCGAGGTCGCGGGCATCGAGATCCGGGACTGGAAGGCCTACGACCGCGCCGTGGAGGCGGGCTACCAGGCGACCCGGGACGCCCTTTCCAGGCTCACGCGGCCGGTGACCGAGCTGCGCCGCCGCGCCTCGCTGGCGGAGGAGGCCGAGCGCGCGCGCCTGGCGCCCTTCGGCGGGGCGCGGACGGCTGCGGCGGAATAGCGCTGACGGCTGCGTTTGCCGAGCAACCAACCACCGCCCATATTGCTTCCCGTCCTGTTCAACAGCTGAAAGGAGGTGATCCAGTGTCTCATAGTTCCACCCGTAGTTCGGTGACCGTGACCTGGGCCTCCGCGTTTGAGGTCCGCGCCTAAGTCATTGCTTCGGCAACAGGTTCGGAACCCGCACTGCGGACCGACTATGGAAGGGCCGCCCCGACGACGGGCGGCCCTTCGCATGTGGGGCGGGACCCACGACGCCTCCGTTACCTCGCAGGTCATGGACCCGCGGCGCGGCCCGCGGCTAGGCTCGGGCCATGATCGGGACAGGCAAGCCTGTAGGAGAGCACATCCGCGCCTGGCGCCAGCGGCGGCGGATGAGCCAGCTGGACCTGGCGCTCGAGGCCGAGATCTCCACGCGTCACCTGAGCTTCCTGGAAACCGGCCGGGCCCAGCCCAGCCGCGAGATGGTGCTACGGCTGGCCGACCAGCTGGAGATCCCGCTGCGCGAGCGGAACGTCATTCTCGTCGCCGCCGGCTTCGCCCCCGTGTTCCCCGAACGGCCGCTGGCGGACCCCGGCCTGGCCCAGGCGCGGCGCGCCGTCGAGGTGATCCTCAAGGGGCACGAGCCCTACCCCGCCCTCGCGGTCGACCTGCGCTGGAACCTGGTGGCCGCCAACGCCGCCGTGGCCCCGCTGCTGGAAGGCGTCGCGCCCGAGCTGCTGGCCGAGCCGGTGAACGTGGTGCGCCTGGCCCTGCATCCGAGGGGGCTCGCCTCCCGCACGGCCAATCTCGCCGAGTGGCGGGCGCACCTGATCGAGCGCCTGCGCCGCCAGCTCGACCTCACCGCCGACGACGGGCTCGCCGCGCTGCTCGAGGAGGTCCGAGGCTACCCGCCCGCGCCCGCCAGCGACCGGCGCGGCGAGGACCTGGGCCTGGTGGCCACGCCGTACCAGCTCATGGCCGGCGAGAGACTGCTTTCCTTCTGGAGCACGACCACGGTATTCGGCTCGGCCGTGGACATCACCCTTTCCGAGCTGACGCTCGAGACCTTCTTCCCGGCCGATTCCGCCACCGCCGAGGCGCTGGCGCTGGCCCAGGCCCACGCCGCCCGGACCAGCGCATGACCGACGCCGTGTTCGAGGTGGAGGGCGCGCCTCCGCACGCGACCGCGCGCGCCACCCCCTGGGCCGCCGGCCCCTGGGATCCCGGCCTGATGCACGGCGGCGCGCCGTCGGCGCTGATCGCCTGGGCGGCCGAGCAGGTGGAGGCCCCCGCTCCGATGCGGATCGCGCGCCTGACCATCGACCTGCTGCGGCCCGTGCCCGTCGCCGCGCTGGCCATCGAGACCGAGGTCGTCCGCCAGGGCCGCAAGATCCAGCTGGTGCAGGTCCGGCTGTCGGCCGGCGGCGTCGAGGTGACCCGCGGCATGGCGCTGAAGGTCCGCACGGCCGACATCCCCACCGACGGGGACTTCCTGCCGCCGCTCGACGAGCCCCGGCCCGAGGCCTGCGCCGACCTGCCGATGCGCAGCGGCACGCCGAACAACTTCGGGGCCAACTTCGAGCTGCGGCGGGTGCGCGGCGGGTTCGGCGAGTACGGGCCCGGCGTCTGCTGGTTCCGCCAGCACCGGCCGACCGTCGCCGGGCACGCCCTCTCGCCGGCCATGCGGGCCGCGGCGGTGGCGGACTTCTCGAACGGCATCTCCTCGGTCCTGCCGTTCGAGGACTGGACCTACATCAACGGCGACCTGACCGTCAGCCTGGCGCGGCCGCCGCGCGGCGAATGGATCCTGTCCAATGCCCAGAGCTGGATCTCGACGGATGGCGGAGGCCTGGCCATGACGCGGCTCGCCGACGCCGACGGCTATTTCGGGGTCGCCCAGCAGAGCCTGGTGGTCGAGAAGCGCTGAGCCCTTACGAGGCCACGCAGGCGGCTTGGGTCACCACCACGACGCTGTCGCGCTGGAAGCGGGTCTTGTAGGCCTCGCGCACCGCCTCCAGCCGCTTGGGCGCGCCGTTCGCCGGCAGGACGATCAGCACGACCTTCTGCGCTTCGCGGATCAGCTGGTTCTCGGGGCCCCGCCACTGGCGCCCGCCCTCCAGCACGGTGACGCCCGAGGCGAACCGCGGGGTGATCTCCTGCTCGACGAAGGCCGCCATCTCGTCCTGGGACAGCGCGCGGCCTTGCCGGCCACCGCCCAGGAAGAGCTGGGCGGTGCGCAGGTGCTCCTGGCCCGGCGGGCAGGCGGGCGGCGGCGCGGTGGCGCAGCCCGCCAGCCCCAGCGCCAGCGCCAACAGGACCCCCGCCGTCCTCATCCGCCCAGCAGCTCCCGCCCGATCAGGAACCGG
>Ga0268287_100263_pt1 | contig 19749 bp, 15 predicted proteins | sample MetcocultureR3M_FD_191348 | JGI IMG/M metagenome (GOLD analysis project Ga0268287, IMG submission 191348) | Soil microbial communities from Anza Borrego Desert, Southern California, United States - Methanotrophic co-culture R3-M | ecosystem: Environmental > Terrestrial > Soil > Desert | place... | reverse complement strand
TGCTGGAGGCGCGGTTCGGCGACCAGCTGAACGCGGCGCGGCGGCGGATGGCGCGGGTGCCGGTGGGGGCGGACCTGGTGAAGAACCCGGTGCAGGGCCCGCCCGGCTTCACCATCGGCAACGTCTTCACCCTGGCCGGCGTGCCGCAGATCATGCGCGGCATGCTGGAGGACGTGGGCCCGCGCCTGCGGGGCGGGCGGCCGACCGTCTCGCGCACCGTGCGGGTCGAGGGCGCGGGCGAGGGCCAGATCGCCGCGCCGCTGGAGGGCGTGGCCAAGGCCCATCCGGACATGTCGCTGGGCAGCTATCCGTTCTTCACGCCCGAGGGCTACGGCTCGAACCTCGTCGTCCGGGCGCGCGACCCCGAGGCGCTGGCGGGCGTGGTGCAGGAGCTGATCGCGGCCCTGGCCGCGGCGGGGATCGCCCAGGCGCGCGAGGTCGAATAGGCGCGGCGGCGCGCAAGGCGCGTCGTGACAAACGGGTAATTTGATGCGCGAACGCCGTTGGCCTATCGTGGGTAGAGTTGTCTGTGGGGAAAGTACGATGATCGTCTCCATCCTGGCCGCCGCGCTGCTGCTGGCCGACGGAACGCCGGCCGCCGCCGATGCCGCCGACAAGAAGGCCAAGGTCGCCGACGCCGACCCGATGGTCTGCAAGAACGAAGCGGTCCTGGGCTCGCGCATGCCCAAGCGGGTGTGTCAGCTGAAGAGCGAATGGGAGCGGCAGAAGGCGGAAGCCCGCGCCAACCTCGACCGCAGCCAGACCCAGCGCGGCCTGAGCCACAACGGCCAGTAGCCGGGGCCGTCGGCCACCTGCGATTCGGAGGGCCCGTAAAGGGTCCTCTTTCCGCTGTGGATAAGATGTGCGCAAATGGCGGCGCTTGAGGGCGCCCGCCGAAGGAGCGCCCGGGAGATGGGGCGGTCCTGGTGAAGACGCTTGCCGTGATGTCCCGCAAGGGCGGGGCGGGAAAGACGACGGTCGCCGTCAACCTGACCCTGGCCGCCCGCGCCATGGGCGTGAAGGCGGTGCTGGCCGACGCCGACCCGATGCGCAGCGCCTGCGAGGTGCTGAAGGGCCGCGAGGAGGCGGCCTCGGTGCTGTTCGAGACCAGCGCCGCCAAGCTGTTCCCCCTGACCCAGGCCTGCGCCCGCGCGGGCGTCGAGCTGCTGATCATCGACACCCCGGCCGCGCCCGAGGCTGACGTGGCCGAGGCGGTGAAGGTGGCCGACCTGTGCCTGGCGGTGGCGCGGCCCACCTACCTGGACCTGGCGGCCGCGGTGCTGTCGGTGGCGGTGATCCAGCGCCTGGGCCGCGAGGGCCTGATCGTGCTGAACCAGTGCGCCCCGGCCCGCAACGGCGCCGAGCCGCCCGGCGTGCTGAAGGCCTTCGAGGCCCTGCGGTTCGCCAGCCTGCCGGTGGCGCCGGTCGCCCTGCGCTCGCGCGTCGTCTACCAGACCGCCTTCGCCCAGGCCCGCTCGGTGCTGGAGATCGACGCCGACGGCGCGGCCGCCAACGAGGTGCGCGAGCTGTTCGGCCATGTCTGGCGCCAGCTGAAGGGCGAGGCCCGCCCGCCCATCGGCCCGCCTTTCCCCTCGGCCAACGACGATCTGGGCGAGGATGGCGCGCGCCGCAGCCTGAACCTGCTGCCGACCGCCTGAGGCGTTCGCGCCGGCCATTCTCCGGCTACTTGTAGGCCACGGCGGCGCTGGCCGCCCCCGCCAGCGGGATCACCTCGCAGCGCGAGAAGCCCGCCTCGCGGCACCAGCCGGCGAAGTCCGCGCCGGTGAAGTCGAAGGCGTCGCCGAACTCGATCAGCATGTTGAGCGACATCATCAGGCCGTAGGCGTTCGTCCGCCGCTCGTCGTCGATGATGTTCTCGATGGCGACCAGCGCGCCGCCCTCGGGCAGCGCCCGGTAGGCCTTGGCGATCAGCATCTTCTTATGCTCGAGATTCCAGTCGTGGAGGATCATCCCCATGGTGATCACGTCGGCCTTCGGCAGCTCCTCCGCGAGGAAGTTGAGCGCGCCCGCCCGAACGCGTCCGGCGAGACCCTCGCGGGCGATCCGGCGCTCGGCGATCGGACCGACGACGGGAAGGTCGTAGGTCGCGCAGGCCAGGTGCGGGTGGCGCCTCGCGACGATGCAGGACAGCAGGCCCGTCGCCCCGCCGATGTCGGCCAGCGAGCGGTGCGGGGCGAAGTCGAACCTCTCGGCGAAGGCCTCGAAGTTGCGGAGCGAGGCGCCGGTCATGGCGTCCATGAACTGCTCGAGGCGGGCCGGATCGGCGTAGAGCTCCTCGAACACCGGCTTGCCCGTGCGGGCGGCCTCGTTCTGCGGCCGGCCGGTGCGCAGCGCGTTCGTCAGGTCGCCCCAGAACGGATAGAGGCGCGCGTTGGCCATCTCGAGCAGCCCGCCGACGTACCTGGGGCTGGCGCGGTCCAGGAAGACCGCCGTCTCGGGCGTGTTGGCGTAGAGGGCCGAGGCGCCCGCCCCGGCGCGGTCCAGCATGCCGATGGCGACCAGGCCGTCCAGGAAATCGGCGGTGGCGCGCGGGTGCAGGCCGAGCCGGGCCTCCAGCTCGGCGGCGCTCATGGGCCGCTCGGCGAGCACGCTGAAGACGCCGAGCTCGACGGCGCTGAGCAGGGTCTTGGAGGCCCAGAAGCCCATGCCGACCTCGTAGATGCGGTCCGGTGCGACGGTCGCGACGTTGATGCCCATGTGATGGTCCTTTCAGGGTTGGGTGCGCCGGGCGGCGGCCCGACGGCGTCGCTTCTGACGTCGCGGCGTGGACGCCGCCGTTTGAAAGAACGTTGGAATTGTAGGCCCGCGGCGGCGGGGCTAGTTTCGACCGATGGGCGAGGCGGCCAAATCCTTCGAGCTCCAGCTCCTCGGCCCGCTCACGGTCCGGCGGGACGGCGCGGCCGAACCGCTGCCGGCCTCGCGCAAGACCCGCGCCCTGCTGGCCTATCTGACGATCTCCGGGAAGCCCGAGCGGCGCGAGCGTCTGTGCGAACTGTTCTGGGACGTGCCCGACGATCCGCGCGGCGCGCTGCGCTGGAGCCTGAGCAAGCTGCGGCCGGTCGTCGACAGCGGCGACGAGGTGCGGTTGCTGGCCGATCGCGAGTGGGTCGAGATCCGGCTCCCCGACGAGGCCGTCGACTGGCGGCGCCTGAAGTCCCTCGCCCAGCGGGGCGTCGCCCGGGCGCCGACCGAGGCGCTGCAGGCGGCGGCGGGGGGCGGCGAGCTGCTGGAGGGCCTGGAGCTTCCGCGCTGCGAGCGCTTCCGCGCCTGGAGCGTGGCGCACCGAGAGGACGTCGTGCGCTGGCGGGGGCAGGTGCTGCGCGAGCTGACCGGCCGGGCGCTGCCGCCCGAGACGGCGATCGCCCACGCGCGGGCCTGGGTGGAGCTGGACGGCGACTCGCCCGAGCCGTGGCGGCGGCTGGTGGGGTTGCTTGAATCCGCGGGCCGGACCCGCGACGCCGACGAGCACCGCGCGCTGGCCGAGCGTCGCCTGAGGGCGGCCGGCGGCCAGGCGCCCGCCGACCTGCGCGCTCGGCCGGCGGCGGTGCGGGCCGCTGCAGCGCCGCCGACGGCCGACATCCGCTTCTGCAGCGCCTCGGACGGGGTCTCGATCGCCTACACGGTGCAGGGCAGCGGGCCGCCGCTGGTGAAGACCGCCAACTGGATGACCCACCTGCAGCGCGACGCCGAGGGGCCCATCTGGCGGCACTGGATCGCCGAGTTCACGAAGGGGCGCGCCTTCGTCCGCTACGACCAGCGGGGCAACGGCCTCTCGGACTGGAACGCGCCCTTCAGCGTCGAGGCGTTCGTCGACGACCTGGAGCGCGTGGTGGACGCCGCGGGGCTCGAGCGCTTCGACCTGCTGGGCATCTCGCAGGGGGCGGGCGTGGCGGTGGCCTACGCCGTGCGCCATCCCGAACGGGTGCGCCGGATCGTGCTCCTGGGCGGCTTCGTGAAGGGGTGGGCCCTGCACGCCACGCCCGAGGAGCGCGAGCGGCGCGAGGCCATGCTGACGCTGACGCGGACGGGCTGGGACCTCGATACGCCGGCCTTCCGGCAGATGTTCACGTCGCTGTTCATCCCCGACGGCGGACCCGACGACCAGCACTGGTTCAACACCACCCAGAAGCTGTCGACCAACGGCGAGAACGCCTACGCCATCCAGCGCTGCGGGGCCGAAGCGGACGTGGAGCCCCTGCTGCCCCGCGTCGCCGCGCCGACCCTGGTCGCGCACTGCCGCGGGGACGCGGTCGTGCCTTTCGCCACGGGACGCGAGATCGCCAGCCGGATCCCCGGCGCGCGCTTCCTGCCGCTCGAGGGCCGCAACCACATCATCCTGGAGCAGGACGCGGCGTGGCGGCGGTTCGCGGACGCGGCGCGGGCGTTCCTGGACGAGGCCGACGGCGCCTGACGCGCAGGCTTCCCTTACGTTAACGGCGTTAACTTACGGCGCAGCTCTGGACAGGGCCTGGGAGCGTTCCCAGCTAGGACGACGAGCGCCGCCGCGACGGGCGTCCGACGCTCAGCCAGATCCACATTCCAGGGGGAATTCCGCATGTCGGGGACGGTCCGTTTGGCCGTTGCGGCCGCGTTGTCGCTCGTGCTGAGCGCATGCGGGGCGAGGAAGGCGGAGCCCGTGCAGGGTCCGCCGACGGTGGCCGTGTCGGCGCCGCTGCAGCGCGAGATCGTCGACTGGGACGAGTTCGTCGGCCGCTTCGAGGCGGTGGACGAGGTCGAGGTGCGCCCGCGCGTCTCGGGCTACGTCCGCTCGATCCATTTCCGCGACGGCGACCTGGTCCGGAAGGGCCAGCTGCTGTTCGTCATCGACCCCCGGCCGTACGAGGCGGCCCTGGCCCAGGCCCGCGCCGAGGTGCGGCAGGCTGAGGCCCAGGCGGCCCGGGCCAAGCTGGAGCTGGAGCGGGCGCAGAAGCTGCTGGAGACCGGCTTCGTCAGCCGGGCGGTCCACGACGCGCGGCTGGCCGAGGCGCGGTCCGCCGAGGCGGCGGTGGGCGCGGCGCGCGCCGCCGAGCAGGCGCGGGCGCTGGACGTCTCGTTCACCCGCGTGACCTCCCCGATCTCGGGCCGCGTGTCGGACCGGCGGGTGAGCGTGGGCAATCTGGTCGCCGCCGAGGGCGCCGAGCCGACCCTGCTGACCACGGTGGTCTCGCTGGACCCGATCCGCTTCGCCTTCACGGGCTCGGAGAGCGTCTACCTGAAGTACCAGCGGCAGAACCGCGACGGCTCGCGGCCCAGCTCGCGCAGCGCGGCCAATCCGGTGGAGATCCAGCTGCAGGACGAGACCGCCTACGCCTGGCGCGGGCGGATGGACTTCGTGGACAACGCCCTCGACACCGGCTCGGGCACGATCCGCGGCCGGGCGATCGTGCCCAACCCCGACCTGTTCCTGACCCCGGGCATGTACGGCCGGATGCGGCTGCTGGGCTCGGGCGCCTATCCCGCGCTGCTGGTCCCGGACGCGGCGGTGATGACCGACCAGTCGGACAAGATCGTGCTGGTGGTGGCGAGCGGGAACGTCGTCCAGCCCCGCAAGGTGGAGCTGGGCCCCCTGGTCGACGGCCTGCGGGTCGTGCGCGCCGGGCTGGAGGCGGGCGACCGGGTGGTCGTCGAGGGCCAGCAGCGGGTGCGTCCGGGAATGAAGGTCGTGCCGCAGCCGGGCCGGATCGTGGCCCAGGCGCCGACCGCGCCGCGCCCGGATGTCGTCTCTCCCCCGGCCGCCCAGGCCACCGCCGCCGCCAACGCGGAGTAGGCCCGTGCGTTTCTCCAGGTTCTTCATCGACCGGCCGATCTTCGCGGCCGTGATCTCGATCATCATCGTGCTGGTGGGGGCCTTCGCCTATCCCACCCTGCCGGTGGCGCAGTATCCCGAGATCGCCCCGCCCACCATCACGGTGACGGCGGTCTATCCGGGCGCCTCGGCCGAGGTGATCGCCGACACCGTGGCGACGCCCTTGGAGCAGGAGATCAACGGCGTCGAGGACATGCTCTACATGTCCTCCTCGTCCACCTCGGACGGGCGGCTGACGATCACCATCACCTTCAAGCTGGGGACGGACCTGAACGCCGCCCAGGTGCTGGTGCAGAACCGGGTCGCCTCGGCCGAGGCGCGCCTGCCCGAGGAGGTGCGCCGCCTGGGCGTGGTCACCCGCAAGGCCTCGCCCGACCTGCTGATGGTGATCCACCTCTATTCGCCGGACGGCTCGCGCAGCCCCGAATACATCTCGAACTACGCGACGCTGCAGCTGCGCAACCAGCTCGCCCGGCTGGAGGGCGTGGGCGACGCCCAGATCTTCGGCGCGCGCGACTACGCCATGCGGGTCTGGATCGACCCGGACAAGGCCGCCGCCCACAACCTGACCGCCGGCGAGATCGTGCAGGCCCTGCGCGGCCAGAACGTGCAGGTCGCCGCGGGCACGGTCGGCGCGCCGCCGTTCTCGGACGCGGGCGCGGCCTTCGAGCTGAACGTCAGCACCCAGGGGCGCCTCGTGGCGCCCGAGCAGTTCGAGGACGTGGTGATCCGCGCCGACGGGTCGCAGATCGTGCGGGTCCGCGACGTGGCGCGGGTCGAGCTCGGCGCCCAGGACTACAACGTCAACGCCTACCTCGACCGCGGCCAGAAGGCGGTGGTCATCGGCATCAGCCAGCGGCCGGGCTCGAACGCCCTGTCCACCGCCGACGGCGTGCTGGAGACCATGAAGACGGCGGCCGAGAGCTTCCCGCCGGGCCTGGCCTACACCGTCATCTACAACCCCACCGAATACGTCGCCGAAAGCATCAAGGAGGTCCGCAAGACCCTGCTGGAGGCGGTGGTGCTGGTGGTGCTGGTGGTGGTCGTGTTCCTGCAGACCTGGCGGGCCGCGATCATCCCGGTGCTGGCGATCCCGGTGTCGCTGATCGGGGCGTTCCTGGTGATGGCGGGTTTCGGCGCCTCGCTGAACAACCTGTCGCTGTTCGGCCTGGTGCTGGCGATCGGCATCGTCGTCGACGACGCCATCGTGGTGGTCGAGAACGTCGAGCGGAACCTGGCCGCCGGCATGACGCCCAAGGAGGCGGCCTACAAGACCATGGAGGAGGTGGGCGGGGCGCTGATCGCCATCGCCCTGGTGCTGACCGCGGTGTTCGTGCCGACGGCCTTCATCACCGGCATCTCGGGCCAGTTCTACCGCCAGTTCGCCCTGACCATCGCCAGCGCGACGCTGATCTCGTGCCTGGTGTCGCTGACGCTCTCGCCGGCCATGGCGGCGCTGCTGCTGCGGCCGCATCCGGCCCATCCGCCTCAGCCCCGCGGCTGGCGCGCGCCGTTCCAGCGGTTCGGCGCCTGGTTCAACCGCGCCTTCGAGCGGCTGAGCGCCCGCTACGGGCGGCTGACCGGCCACACGGTGCGGCGGGTGGCCCTGATGCTGGCGATCTACGCGGTGCTGCTGCTGTTCACCGTCTGGCGGTTCGCGGCCACGCCCACCGGCTTCATCCCGGCCCAGGACCAGGGCTACTTCATCGCCGTCGTGCAGCTGCCGCCGGGCTCGTCGCTGGCGCGGACCGACGCGATCGTGCGGCGGGTGGCCGACGAGGCGCTGGACACCAAGGGCGTGATCCACGCCGCGGCGTTCGCGGGGCTGGACGGGGCGACGTTCACCAACGCCCCCAACGCCGGCACCATCTTCCTGTCGCTGACCCACTTCGAGGACCGGGCGAAGGAAGGGGTGGACGACCAGGAGGTGCTGGACGCCCTGCGCGCCCGGCTGGGCGCCATCCCCGGCGCGAACGTGCTGGTGATCCAGCCGCCGCCCGTGCGCGGCATCGGCACCGGCGGCGGCTGGAAGCTGATCGTCCAGGACCGCCAGGGCATGGGCTACCGCGCCCTGGAGCAGGCGACCGTCGACCTGATGATGCAGGGCAACCAGCAGGAGGAGCTGACCAGCGTCTTCACGCTGTTCAACACCTCGACGCCCAGGCTGTGGGCGGAGATCGACCGCGACAAGGCCGAGCTGGCCGGCGTGCCGCCCGAGCGGGTGTTCGAGACGCTGTCGACCTACCTGGGCTCCAGCTTCGTCAACGACTTCAACTACCTGGGCCGGACCTACCGGGTCACCGCGCAGGCCGACGCGCCGTTCCGCGACGAGGCCTCGGACATCGTGCGCCTGCAGACCCGCTCGGACAGCGGGGCGATGGTGCCGCTGGGCTCGGTGGCGACGGTGCGCGACGATTCCGGGCCCTACCGGGTGGTGCGCTACAACCTGTTCCCGGCGGCCGAGCTGCAGGGCGACACCAAGCCCGGCTACTCGTCGGGCCAGGCGCTGGCGGCGGTCGAGCAGATGGCGGATGAGCGCCTGCCCGAGGGCTTCGGCCACGAGTGGACCGAACTCGCCTACCAGCAGAAGGAGGCCGGCAATACGGGACCGATCGCCTTCGGCCTGGCGGTGGTGTTCGTCTTCCTGCTGCTGGCGGCCCAGTACGAGAGCGTGACCCTGCCGCTGGCGATCATCCTGATCGTGCCGATGTGCCTCTTGGCCGCCATGCTGGGGGTGAACCTGCGCGGCCAGGACAACAACATCCTGACCCAGATCGGGCTCGTGGTGCTGATCGGCCTGGCGGCCAAGAACGCCATCCTGATCGTCGAGTTCGCCAAGCAGGCCGAGGACCGCGGGCTCGACCGCTGGGCCGCGGCGGTGGAGGCGGCGCGCACCCGCCTGCGGCCGATCCTGATGACCTCGTTCGCCTTCATCCTGGGCGTGCTGCCCCTGGTGACGGCGAGCGGGCCGGGCGCCGAGATGCGCCAGGCGCTGGGCACGGCGGTGTTCTTCGGCATGGCGGGGGTGACCGCCTTCGGCCTCCTGTTCACCCCGGCGTTCTACGTCCTGTGCCGCGGGATCAGCGACCGGCTGATGGCGCGGTTCAGGCGAGGCGGGGAGGCGGCCGCGCCCGCGCCGGCGGAGTAGGGCCGCCTTGACCTCCCCTACGTCGCCCGCGCAAGTGGCGGGCAAGCAAAAGGGGAGAGACGAGATGGCCTTCAAACCGTTCGACCTGACCGGCAAGGTCGCGCTGGTGACCGGCGGCAACGGCGGCATCGGCCTCGGCATGGCCGAGGGCCTGGCCGCGGCCGGGGCCAAGGTGGCGATCTGGGGCCAGAACCCGGAGAAGAACGCCAAGGCCGAGGCGACGCTGAAGGGCTACGGCGTCGAGGTGTTGGTCCAGAAGGTGGACGTGGCCGACGAGCAGGCGGTGGTGGCCGGCGTCGCCGAGGCGCTGAAGACGTTCGGGCGACTGGACTTCGTGGCCGCCAACGCCGGCGTCGGCGGCGGCGCGCCGTTCCACGAGATGACCACCGAGAAGTGGCGGCGGGTCACGACGGTGAACCTGGACGCGGTGTTCTGGACCTTCCGCGAGGCGGCCAAGCACATGATCGAACGGGCCGAGGCGGGCGACCCCGGCGGCTCGATGGTGGTGACCTCGTCCACCTCGGCGATCCACGGCGCGCCGCGCAACCAGGCCTACGCCTCGACCAAGGCCGGGGTGATCGCCATGATCCGCGGGCTGGCGGTGGAGTACGCCCGCTACGGCATCCGGGCCAACGCCATCCTGCCGGGCTGGATCGCCACCGACATGACCGCCGGCCTGCAGGCGTGGGACACCTTCAACGAGAAGGCCATCGGCCGGGTGCCGATGCGCCGCTGGGGCGAGGGCGAGGACTTCTCGGGCATCGCGGTGTACCTGGCCTCGGACGCCTCGAAGTTCCACACCGGCGACAGCTTCGTCATCGACGGCGGCTACACGATCTTCTGAGGCCGGACCCGACCAAGGCCGCCGCGCGCCCATGCTGACCGATCCCCTCTTCTACGTCCTCGCCGTGCCGGCGGTCACGATGATGGGGCTGGCCAAGGGCGGCTTCGCCGGCGTCGGCGCCGTGGCCATGCCGCTGCTGGCCCTGGCCATCTCGCCGGTGCAGGCGGCGGCGATCCTGCTGCCGATCCTGATCGTGCAGGACGTGGTCGGGGTCTGGGCGTTCCGGAAGACCTGGGACCGGGGCGTGCTGGCCCTGATGCTGCCGAGCGCGGCGGCGGGCATCTTCCTGGGCTACCTGCTGGCCGCGCAGGTCTCGGCGGTGGCCGTGCTGGCGACGCTGGGGGCGATCTCGATCCTGTTCGCCGCGCAGCGGCTGTGGAGCCAGCGGGGCGGCCGGGTCGCCGCGCCCTCGAACGCGCCGTGGCCGGTCGGCGCCTTGCTGGGGATGGCCTCGGGCTTCACCAGCCAGATCGCCCACGCCGGCCAGCCGCCGTTCCAGATGTGGGTGCTGCCGAAGAACCTCTCGCCCGCCAGCCTGGTGGGCACGACGGCGATCTTCTTCGCGGTGGTGAACTGGGTGAAGGTCCCGGCCTACGTCGCCCTCGGCCAGTTCACGCGGGAGAACCTGGCCACCTCGGCGGTGCTGGCGCCGGTGGCGATCGCCTCCACCTTCGCCGGCGTCTGGCTGGTGCGGCGGGTGAAGGCCGAGCGGTTCTACACGATCATCTACGTGCTGATGATCCTGGTGGGCTCGCAGCTGCTGTGGGAGGCCTGGGGTTCTTAGCGGTCGCGCGTCGGACGGCGAAACCGGCCTCCACTTTCGCCTGACGCGCTCGGGCCTAGTCCGTGAAGACCACCGTCTTGCGGCCGTTGAGGAGCACGCGGTCCTCCAGGCGCCAGCGGACGGCGCGGGCCAGCACGCGGCGCTCGATGTCGCGGCCCTTGCGGATCAGGGCGGCCGGCGTGTCGCGGTGGCTGATGCGCTCGACGTCCTGCTCGATGATCGGGCCCTCGTCGAGGTCGCCGGTGACATAGTGGGCCGTGGCGCCGATCACCTTCACCCCGCGGGCGTGGGCCTGGTGGTAGGGCCGGGCGCCCTTGAAGCCCGGCAGGAACGAGTGGTGGATGTTGATGCAGCGGCCCTCGAGCTTGCCGGCGAGGTCGTCGGAGAGCACCTGCATGTAGCGGGCGAGGACCACGAGTTCGGTCCGGGTCTCCTCGATCAGCGACCAGAGGCGGGCCTCCTGCTGGGGCTTGGTCTCGGGCGTGATCGGCAGGTGGTGGAAGGCGATCCCCTGCAGGTCGGTGTGGGGGAAGGTGGAGGCCGGATGGTTGGAGACCACGGCGGTCAGATCCATCTGCAGCTCGCCCTGCCGCCAGCGCCAGATCAGATCGGAGAGGCAGTGGTCCTGCTGCGAGGCGAGGATCATCACCCGGCGGCGCTCCTTGCGGCCGCGCAGGGTCCAGGTCATGGCGTACTGCTCGGCCAGGGGCGCGAAGGCGGCGCGCCAGGCCTCGGCGCCGGCGTCGCCCGGATCGAACACCACGCGCATGAAGAACCGGCCGGTCTCCTCGTCGTCGAACTGCTGGGCGTCGAGGATGTTGGCGCCGCGCTCGAAGAGCAGGGCGGACACGCGGGCAACGATGCCGGGCTGGTCGGGGCAGGAGAGGGTCAGGATCATCGCCCGGCGCACGTCGCAAGCCCGGGCGGCACGGTCAAGCCCGCGGTGGCCCGCGGTGGATGGTTGCGGCCGGGCGCGGCGGCCGTAAGGTGGCGCCATGAGCTATGTGGACGGGACGTTCGCCGGCCGGACGGCGAAGCGCAGGGCCCTGGCGGCGCTGGCGGTCGTGAGCGTGGCGGCCTTCGTGCACGGCATGTTCCGCGACGTGGAGTTGCGGGCGCCGGAATGGGGCGGAACGGCGACGCCCGCCGCGCCCGCGCCGGCGCCGACCGTGGAGACGCCGCCGGAGAGCGCGCCCGCGGCCCCCGCGGCCGAGGACGCCGCCGAGGATGCGGCCGCCGAGGCCGAGCCTGCCGAGGCCGCCGACACGTCCGAAGCGGCCGAGGCCGAGGCGGCGGACCGCCCGCCCGTGGTGGAGGTTCCTCCGCCGCCGGCCGCCGGACAGCCTGCTCAGGCCGCCCAGCCTGCGCCCGCCCCGGCGCCGGCCGAGACCGAGGCGCCGACGGCCGCGCCTGCGCCCGCCGCGGCTCCCGCCCCGGCCGCCGAAGACCCGCCGACCTGAGCGCACCAGTCTCGCCCGAGCCGCCTTGGCGAACGCCGCGGACGAGGGATAGATACGGCGCGCCGTGCGGGCGTGGCGAAATTGGTAGACGCAACGGACTTGAACTGACGCTTGAGTGCGCCGGGGGAAACCCCGGACGTAGAACCGCTCAAATTCGGGGAACCCTGTCAGATGGCGATCCCGAGCCAAGCCCTGCGCGGCCACGCCGCGTTGGGAAGGTGTAGAGACTAGACGGGCGGCGCCTACGGCCAGCTGGCCAGGGCGAAGGGATAGTCCAGACCACGAACGCCGACGCACCGTCGGCGGCGGCGAAAGCCGAAGTGGTACGAAAATCCGTAGGGCCGCAAGGCTCGTGCCGGTTCGACCCCGGCCGCCCGCACCACCCGTCCCCGTTCCCGCCCGCCCCCGCGGCTAGCGGACCGCGCGGGGCCATTGCGAGGACCCGAACCGGCTCTGGAGGCGGCCGAGCTCGGCGATGGACTCCATCCTCCGGCAGTCCGAAAGCCGCGTCACGACCGCGCTCGTCCGGCGCTTGAAGGGGGAGCGGGCAAGCGGCTTGCCTGTCAGCGGATCGCGGAAGCGGCGGTCCCATTCGCCCGCGCGTCCGTAGGCGCCGCCGCCGCCGAGCTTCACCGCGGCATGCATGGCGTTCCGGGTCACGAGCCCGACGCCCTGTTCCTTGAGCGCGTAGCGGAAGAGGTCGTCGGCGGCTTCGCGGCGGCCGGGCTGGCCCACGGCGTAGAGCCAGTCGTGCACCACGGCGGCCTCCACGTTGTCGCCGAACACGTCGATCAGCCGGTCGGCGAGAGGCGGTATCGACGCGAAGTCGGTCATGTAGCCCTTCGGAACGAGGATCACGTCGCCGGTCGGCGGGTAGCAGTAGAGCCAGTCCTGCATGACGATCGCCGCGCGCCGCTTCTCGATGCGATGGTCGCGCACGATCCGGACCTGGATGCCCGTCATGTCGCCCTGCGCAGCGTATTGAGACCACGCCGGCGGCGTGAGCAGGGCGAGCGCGGCGAGGGCGCCGGCCGCCAGTCCCCGGATCCTGCGGTCAGCCGGCATCCTTCATCCTCATGGTCACGTCGATGACATCCCGCATTGGGATGGTGATGTACCGGCCGGGGGCGCCCGGCAGGCTCTCGGGCGAGGCGGGGTGGTCGCCCGTCGCCTCGACCGACGGCTCCACCACCAGCACATCGGCGGCGCCCGGCGTGGCGACGGCGCACACGGCGAGGCGGTTCTGGGCGGACGGTCGGCGGAAGGCGTAGGCCTGGGCCGGATCCTGCTTGAAGGCCCGAAGCTCGGCGAGGTCGACCTTGAGGTCGTCGTCCCGGCAGACGAGGCCCGAGGCCTTCACCACGCGCCCCAGCACCGCGCGCTCGCCGGCGCCGGCCTTCCAGCGCACATAGTCGTCGAAGACGTAGAGCGAGCGCGGGATGTCGATCCGCGTATGCCCCGACACCTTCCGCGCGTCGTCGGGGTGCAGGAGGTCGCCGCTGGAGACGATGCGGATCTTCAGGTCCGCAGGGTCCGCGCCGGTCAGCGAGCGGATGAGGCTGGCCTGGAACGTGACGAGCGGCGCAGCCTGGGAGGTGCCGCTCAGGGCGACCGCGGGCCCTGCGTCCGAGGTCCAGGACTCCAGGTTGCAGCCGGGGGCCGCGACGTCGACGTTCGTGGAGCCGATGTTGGTGAAGCTGGTGAGCCGTCCGGCCGGGTCCGTGGCCGCGACGGTGATCACCGAGGCCGCGACGCCGATCCCGCCCCTGGCGGCCGGCTGGTAGTCGGCCGCGTTGCCGCGCCGGTCGTTGCCGGCGGCGACCACGAAGAGGTGCCGGCCCACCCCCTTCATGTCGGAGGCCTCGTCCAGGAACGTGAAGCTGGCGGGAATGCCGCTCGCCCGGCCGTCGTAGGTGAGGCTCAGGTTCACGATCCGGGAGCCCTGGAGCAGCAGCAGCTGGGAGCTCAGTTCCCGCTGTGAGCCGGCCATCAGCGTGGCCGAACCGCGGCCGACGTTGAGCTGGGTGAGCTTCAGCCACCCGACGCCCGGGCCGTACACCCTGGACCGGTGCGGGAGGAATTCCGTCCCGCCCAGCACCAGGCCGGTGACGTGGGTGCCGTGGCCGCTGAGCGGACCCGCCGGGCTGAGCCCGTTCTGATAGTTGACGGGATAGGTCTGCTGGCCCTGGGGGTCCTCGAGCACCGGGCCGAGGCGCCGGCCGTAGGTCGCCGTGTCGAAGTGCCGGCCGTCGAACTCCGGCGTGCGGAAGTCATAGCCGCCGGCCGGCCTGGGCCGGGCCCCGAAGAAGCCGTTGTCGGCGACCATTACGTCGACGGGATGCTCCACCCGCTGGTTCAGCGCCGCCGCCCGCTTCACGGCGAACTCGTAGGCGGCGACGACCGCGGCGGCGTCGAAGGGCCTGACGGGATCGGGGCCGCACTCGGCCGGCTTCTCGGGGACCGCGTCGACCCCGGAGTCGCCGACGTAGGTGACGATGCGGCCGGCGGTCGACGGCCCGAACTGGACATAGTTGGCCACGAGGCGGCCCGAGGCCGGCTTGAGATTCTCGGAGAGCGCCGACGCCTCGTCGGCCGGCAGGATCGAGGCCGCGGTGGCGTAGGGGATCCGAAGCTCGTCGCCGGGCCTCAGGCGCCCCGAGCGGATCACGCCCTCGGGGACGCCGAAGAATTTCGCGTTGGAGGCGGGCGTGCCCTGCACCCCGGTGAAGGCTTCCCGGATCTGCGCGTAGGTGTCGCCGCTTTCCGCGACATAGACCTTCGGCGTTTCGAATTTCGCCACATAGGGGCAGTGGATGAAGTCGATCTGGTAGGCCCGCTCGCCGGCGGGCCGCCTGAGGTCGGCGTCGCTGAGGCCGTTCCTCTGCTTGAGCAGCGCCAGATAGTCGGGCGACGCGCGGCCGCAGAGGACCTCGACGATCTCCTGAGGGGTGAAGCGCCCGGCCTCGGGATAGCGGTCGGGACTGAGCCTGGTGGGGGGGACGAAGCCCGCGAAGGTCTCCAGCATCTCGCGGGTCAGATGCGGCCCTGTCGGCCGTACGGCGACGGCCGGCTCCGCCGCGGCCAGGCCCGGCCCGAGACCGAGCCAGAGCGCCGGGGCGAGGGCGAGCCAGGCCCCACCGCGCCTCAGGCGCGACACGGGAACTCCCCCGGCCGCTTGTTCACGCCGCACACGGTGGGCCGCCCGGAGTCCGCGATCCAGCGGTCGGACCAGGTCCGGAAGTCGGACGTCGCGAGGGCCGAATAGCGGCTGGTCAACCCGGCCGCGCTGCAGCGTGGGACGGCGATCGAGGAATTCACGGCGACGATCCGCCGGCTCGCCGTCTGGTCCTGTAGCGTCGCGCCGGTCAGCAGCGGCCCGCCCGAGTCGCCGGGGCACAGGGCGGCGTCGCTGGACGTCGCCGATCGCGTCTGCAGATAGTTGCGTTCCGGCCCGGGCGAGGGCCGCCGCGAGATGGCGGCGTTGCCGGCGAGCAGGCTGGCCTTCGCGGGCCCGAACACCGGCTCGCACTGCTCGTTGAACGCCACCTCGGTGCAGCCGTAACCCGTCACCAGCACCCGGTTGAGGCGATCGGGGGGGGTGTCCCGGTCGATGCTCTCGAACTCCAGGGTGCGGTAGGCGTCGAGGGCCTGGAGGTCGAGGCCCAGCAGGCAAAGCGCGTAGTCGGCGCTGTCGCGCGGCGTCCTGGTCGCAGGCTTCGGCGCCGCGGCGTAGGCCGCGTGCATCCGGCACCTGGCGTCGACCGCGGCCCCGTCGAGCTCGATCCTGACGGGCAGTTCGGGCTTGTCCTTGCCGCCGTCCACGCAATGGGCGGCGGTCAGCATCACCCGCGGTCCGACGAGGGTTCCGGTGCAGATGCTGCGTTCGACGACCCGGTCGTTCCGGTCCCGCACCTCGATGACGGCGCCGACCATGGCGGGCCAGTCGCGCGGGCGCACGGGCTCGCCGTTGATGACGCGGACCTCGCCGGGCGGGACGAGGCGCGAGAGCGGACGGAAGACCACGACGGGCGTCGCCTCGTCGGCCGGAGCGGCGGACGCCGCGACCGCCTCCGCCGCCTCCACCGCGTCGGGCGGCGGCCCGCCCGGTCCGCCGCAGGCGGCGAGGCCACCGGCCACGAGGCCGCACGCCGCCAGCGAACGGAGCGCGCGCCTCATTCGCCTTGCTCCTCGGCGAGCGCGGCTTCCGCCTTCAGCCTGGCCAGCCTGGCCTCGGCCAGGGCGGTTTCGGTCGTGGTGCGGGCGAGTTCGGCCTTCAGGGCGTCGAGCTCACCCGGGGTGTCGGGCGTCTGCGCCTTGATCAGGTCGGCCTTCTTGTTGAGGACGTCGATCTCGAACTGAAGCTTGGCCAGAGCTTCGGCGCGCTGCGCCTTGAGGCCGTCGGCGGCCTTCGTCCGGCGGGCGTCCTCGTAGGCCTTGATCTGGCCGGCGGCGTCGCTGGCCGCCGCGGCCCCCGCCGCGCCCGCCGCCCGGGTCTTCTTGTAGCTGAAGCTGTCGAGCGTGCCGTCGTCCCGCAGGACCAGCGAGAGCTCGGCGGCTTCCAGCATCTCGTTCCGGAAGGGCAGGAACCGCAGCTGCCCCAGTTGCGGGGCCGAGACGGGCTGTCCGGAATGGACCGCTTTGGCGCTCGCCGGGCAGTCTCCGGACGCGCTGCGGCAGAGCTTGAGCCGGGCCTCGGCCGGCGATCGGATGAAGATGCCGGGATCGGCGCGGTCGTCGCGGGCCAGCCGGCCCATGGGCCCTGAGGTCCGGACGATCGCGGCGGGCGCGTCCGGCCGGCCCTGTTGGGAGCGCCGGCGGCTGAAGCGCTCCTCCTGGACTTGGACACCTTCGCGCGCGCACTCGAACCCGCGCTGGGCGCCGGGGACGCAGGCGGGCGTGGCGTGCACGCGCGCGAGCTCGGCCGAGACGCCGCTGAAGGCGGCCAGGCACTTGGCGGGGGTGGCGTCCGCGCCCGTGCACTCCGGCCGGGTCCTGGGATCGTCCACGATGGCCCCGGCCGGGGTGAAGTAGGTCTTGAAGACGGGGTGCGCCTTCATGGCCTCGGCCTGATCCGGATGGGCCTTCAGCCATGCCGCGAACCGGCTGGGCCGCAGGACGGTGACCGTCTTCGTCTCGAGCAGGTTCTCGAGCTTTTTGCGGCCGCTGTCGGAGAAGGGCATCTGCCCGGCGAGCGGCGCGTCGAAGGCCTCGGGCCATTGCGTCCGGTCCGACGCCGACAAGCCGGCGAGCAGCTCGGCGCCGGCCTCCTTGGCCTGGTCCAGGTCGCGCTGGGCGTCGTCCATCGCCTGGATGGCGGAGTCCAGCTTGTCGACATGGGCGCTCGTCGCCCGGCGCTGGCCTGCGACGGTCGTGTGCCGGGCGACGTCCGCCGTCGCGACCTTGAGCGTCGTGGCCTTCGTCTTCTGCTCCTCGGCGTTGGCCTTGAACGCCGCGAGTTGGAGGGCCGCGTCGGGCTTGCACGCCACCATGGTCACGCTCTCGGCGTAGGCAGGCAGATCCGCGAACGCCGGCGGGGGCGCAAGCGTCTCGGGGCCGCCGGAGACACCGAGCGCGGCCAGGTCCAGCGCCGGCGCGCCGGTGCTCATGGAGGCGACGGCGACCCCGAACTTGACCGCCTCCTTCAGGATGTCGGCCGTCTGGTCGGAGGCGGTCGCATTGATCGCCTTCAAGGTCCCGTTCGGGTGGGTCTGGAAGGCGAAGGCGGAGGTCGCGAAGGGCGCGCTGAGCGCGGGGTAGTCGATGGCGTACGCCTCGCCGCGGACGTAGGCTTCCTTCACCTCGGCCGAGACGCTGACGTCCACCGCGCCGGAGGTCAACTGAAGCGTCCGCCCGCTCCCGACCGGGACCGGCGTGGTGCTCGGGCAGCCTTCCAGCGCCCGCTTCAGCGCGATGTCGTACTTGAGCATCGGCAGGCTGTACGAGACGCCGGTCAGCGCCGACGTCGTGGCGGTGCGATCCCGCACCGGCGTGGTCGAAAGGCTGGTCGCGCAGCCGGCCAGCAAGGCCGCCGCCGACGTCACCAACGCGCAGCGCACAATCATGCCCATCCCCCCGGATACCGACGGTATCGTGACAGTTCAGCCTTGAGTTGTGAAGCGGCGTGACACGCTCGGGTCAGCTCGGCCCGGTTCGAACGGGCGGGCGTTCCGACTTGCCCGCGGCCGGGCGCTCCTGTGTAACCGGCCGGCGGGCCGGGCGTTGGAGCGGGGACCTTCGACATATGAGGTGGAGATGAGGAGAGCTGACGCGAGCGTGCTGGCGGCCGTCCTGGCGCCCGCCCTGATCCTGGGGCTCGCCGGCTGCGAGCAGCGGCAGGCCGAGCCGCCGGCCGAGCAGAGCACGGCGGTGCAGCCGCCGGTGATCGCCACCCCGGCCGGCGGAGCGCCCAGTTCCTTCGCCCCGATCGTCAAGCGGGTCTCGCCGGCGGTTGTGTCGATCGACACCTTGGCGGTGGCCGAGGGCGCGCTGCCCTGGCTGCAGGGGACGCCGCAGGGCGGGCTGCCCGGCTTCGCGGTCCCGGTGCAGCGCGGGGCCGGCTCGGGCTTCATCATCAGCGCCGACGGCTACATCGTCACCAACAACCACGTGGTGGAGGGCGCGCAGGAGATCGTCGCGACCCTGGCGGACGGCCGCCAGCTTCCGGCGCGGCTGGTGGGGCGCGACCCGCCCTCGGACCTGGCGGTGCTGAAGGTGGACGCCCGCGAGCTGCCGTTCGTCAGCTTCGCGCGCTCGGCCCTGCCGGAGGTGGGCGACTGGGTGGTGGCGGTCGGCAACCCCTTCGGCCTGGGCGGCACGGCGACGGCCGGGATCGTCTCGGCGCACGGCCGCGAGATCGGCGAGGCCTACGTCAGCTACCTGCAGATCGACGCGCCCATCAACAGCGGCAACTCGGGCGGGCCGTCCTTCGACCTGCAGGGCCGGGTGGTGGGGGTGAACACCGCGATCTTCTCGCCCAGCGGCGGCTCGGTCGGCATCGGCTTCGCGATCCCCGCGGACCTGGCCGAGAACGTCACCCAGCAGCTCATCAAGTCCGGCCGGGTGACCCGCGGCTACCTCGGCGTGGGGGTCCAGGACCTGACCCCGCCGCTGGCGGCTCGGCTGGGCGCGCGCGGCGCGCGGGGCGGGCTGATCGTCGACGTGGCGCGCGGCGGTCCTGCCGCGGGCGCGCTGCGGCCCGGCGACGTGGTGACGGCGGTGAACGGCGAGGAGATCACCGGCGCCGGCGGGCTGACCCGGGCCATCGCCGCGGCGGCGCCCGGCAGCCGGCTGCGGCTGCAGGTCCTGCGCGGCGGCCGGCGCTCGGAGGTGACGGTCACGGCGGCGCGCCGGCCGGACGACCTGTAGAAGGCCGGTCCCGAGCCGAGCATTTCGGGCCAGCCCCTTCCACCATGCTGCGCATGGTCCCCCTCCCCCGGCGGGGGAGGAGGAGGTCAGCGGACGGCGTTCCCCTCGACGGCGATGAGCTCGATGTCGAAGAGGAGCGCGCTGCCGTTCGGGATCGGGTCGCGGTTGCGGTTCCCGTAGGCCAGGTCGGCGGGGATGGCGAACAGCCAGCGCTCGCCGACGCGCATCATCGGCACGCCTTCCTGCCAGCCCTTGATCAGCCGGCCGAGCGGGAAGGTCGCCGGCTCGCCGCGGTCGCGCGAGGAGTCGAACTTGCGCCCG